>Ga0335081_10001936_pt1 | contig 32742 bp, 26 predicted proteins | sample Lox_Sample_35_FD_206713 | JGI IMG/M metagenome (GOLD analysis project Ga0335081, IMG submission 206713) | Soil microbial communities from Loxahatchee National Wildlife Refuge, Florida, United States - Lox_Sample_3.5 | ecosystem: Environmental > Terrestrial > Soil > Wetlands | place: USA...
TCCCTCGCAGGCCTTCCAGCACAATCTGCAGCTTCTCCCTGCCTGTCCATTTCCTGCGTTTCATCGAGTCCTTTCCTGCCTTTAGGACTCTCAAATTCACCGCCATCTTTCAAGGGGAGCAGTATAAGAAGCATGCTCATTCTTATACGCTGCATCGCTCAGAACTTATTACAGAAAAGTGTGTGAATTCAATAGAACCCGGCGGATTCGTTAGGGGATGGTTGGTATTCACCGTTCCCGGAGCGAATTTACACACCATGACCGAGACAAACTGGTTGTCAATAGTGGGTTTTTCCGATGTTCACGGAAAGCGCATATCAATAACAAACAGCATGCCCATGTCCTACGGCATCGGGGGGTTCATGTATAAACCGGGCGCAGAATATCCTCTTCCGAAGTAATCGGTCAGATCGTATCAATTGAGCAATTCTACTACTTCTTCGATGCTCCAAACGTGGTCGCCGACTCCCGCAGCCATTGCTGGAGTACAGCGCAAAGTCTGGTGGATGCCCGCGCGCCAACTGGATCGCCATCACTGTGATCCCCAAAACAATTGCCGCGCAGAAAATCACCTGCGATGCAGGGAACACAGACGGATAAGGATAAAAAACCGCGAGCCGCGCCGGCCAGACCGTCTTGGCCAGGTACCCAACGTAGGCAACGAGCGCATTGGCGAGCCGAATATGCATCGGCAACTCGGTGACGGGGGCGAGTCCGCCGACACGTCGTTGGCCGATATAGGTCAGCACGGTTGAAACGGAACACAAGAAAATGAGGGGAGTTTTTTCGACAAGGAAACGCAGATTTCCTCGATTGAAAGGCCCGCCGGCAAGCCGGCGTAACGGCCAATAGTCCAACAGGATTAACACAAATGGGAGAGTGATGAGCATCGGCTTGGCCATCAGACCGAGCACGAGCGCCACCACCATCAAAAGATACCTCCGATATCGTCGTCATAGTTGACGAACGCGCATTCACGTACCTGCGAAAATGCTATCAGCGTCGTGAGGGCAAGCGCTACTCCGATAAGCAACCGGCGTCGCTTGAAGAATTGGTATTGCCAAGTGGTCATTGATCGCAGCCAGGAGGCGTTCAGTCCAATGAGTCTTCTGCGCGCACTGACTAGCAGAAACGGCAAGCGCTTGCCCCAGTTCATTTATCTGCCTTTGAATCAACCAACTCCAAAGCATCGTGCGCCGCCTGCAACCGGGAATCCAGCCGCAACGCCTCTTGAAAGCGCACTCGGGCTTCAGTGTAGTGCTCCCGTTGTGCGAGAGCAATGCCCCGGTTGTAGTGAGCTTCTGCGTAGTCTGGCTTCAGTCGTAATGCCTCCTGGAATTGCTGAATCGCCTCGTTGAGACGTCCTTGCAGACCAAGCGCGAATCCGTGGTTGTTGTGCGCTTCGACGTAAGCTGGCTTCAACGGCAACGCTTCTCATGAACCCGGATTGGGTGTGGCTCCGCGAACAACACCAGCCGACTGGCCGAGTCAGTTATTCGCTTTTCGTTTATCAAATTGGCGGGTAGCGTTTGCCACGGTCATGTCAAGCAGTCACTTTGGGCGCAGAGACTCATGTGCCTGCAGTCTTGTGAGCGCCCGCCGGGGCTCGGCATAATTGGGCTTGAGTTTCAACGCCTCCTCGTAACGCATTCTGGCCTCTGATAATCTTCCCGCTCGTTCCAGAGCAAGTCCCAGATTATAGTGCACTTCGGCACGATCAGGTTCGATTCGCAGCGCTCGCTGGTAATGTCCAATCGCTTCTTGAGCCCTGCCCGCGAGCAACAGCGCGCTTCCCAGGTCGTTTTGCGCCTGCGCATCAGCGGGATCAATTCGCACGGTCTGCTCCCACTGTTGTATCGCGGCATTGGTGTCGCCGGCTCGCATGGAAGCCACTCCCAAAGTGTAATGCGCCACCGCGAGATGGGGATTGATTTGCAGGGCTTGCTCCCATTGTTCGACGGCTTCCCGCTGTTGGCCGGTCTGCCAGAGGATTAATCCAAGGTCATAATGGGCCGGGTAGTAATCGGGTTTGAGCCGCAGGGCCTCTCGATAGTGTTTGATGGCCTCCGATCTCATGCCCGCCCGCCACAGATCTTCGCCCAGATTGGCGTGGGCCAGCCAGCACTCAGGATTTTTGGTGATCGTGTCCCGCCAAAGTGTTGCATCGGTTTCGTAAACGCGACTCCTTTTCCAGGTCGCCGCTCCCAGTGCGATCACGATTGCCATGCCCGCCAACAGGCCAATATACCGGTTTCGCTCAGGACTCCGGCCGCAAATCGCAACGCCTGTTGCCACCGCCAGAGCGATGGGAGCAATAATCGCAAGATATTGCCAGTGGTCCGCCACCTTCGAGTACCTGTAGAAGCCCTGGTTAAAAAAACCCCATACCGGGAAAAGCACCACCACGAAATACCCGAAGGCGAAAAGCAACGGGCGGCCCCAGGTTTTGCGCTTCGACCAGAACACAGCCAGGCATCCCAGCAACGCTGCTCCCGGCAGAAAGGCAAGCCAGGGATAACCACCGATGTGCCAGTTTCTATAAATCACGCTGAGATTGACTGGCACGAACGCCTTGTACAGGTAGAACCACGGAACCCAGCCCGCAGTCGCCAACCGGCTCGCGCCCCCCCCCACCCGGACGGTCTTTCCCTCCAGAACCCGCTGATACTGAAACCAGATTGTTACCAAGCCAAGCACCAGCGAAAGCGCAAAGAATGGCAGGCTGTGTAATAATTGTTTCCAGCGTATCCGGCCACGCAGCCACCAGATGCAGCCCAACAGCACGATTGGCAGCATTACCACCGAGGTTTTGCTGAGCAAGGCCAACAGAAAGGCTGCAATGGAAAGGGCGTACCAACGCCATTGGCCTGTTCGGTCCGGACCGGATTCGCCTACCATTTGCCCCCGGAGGAGGAGTGTGGCGCCGAGAGCGTCAAACTCCAGGTACATAAGGATGGCGATCAGGTAGAACATCATGGAAAATGTGTTCTTCTGTTCGCTGATCCAAGCGACTGAAGCCACGTTCACCGGGTGAATCGCAAATATCAAGCCGGCCAACCACGCTCCCGGAATCTTCAAACGCTTAAGAACCAGCCATACCAGCACAGCGTTACCAGCGTGCAACAATATGTTGAGCAGATGGTAACCGGCCGCATGGTCGCCCCAGAGCCGCCACTCCAACCACCAAAGGCTCTCTGTCATTGGATAGTAGTCCGGCGCCTCCGACGTAAACCAAAAACGATGCAGCCCGTCATTGGCTTTGATCAGCGGGTTCTCGACGATTAGGGGGTAATCATCCCAGACGAATCCGCCGCGCATGGCGGGCATGTAAGCGACAAACGTCAGCGCGAGGATGATGAATGCACCCACACCCACTGATTTCCAAGCGTTGGCCGTTATGTCGTTGTCTGCTGTTTTGAGAACAGAGGTGTGCATCGGTAATACGTCAAATCCAGCGTACGGCGGTCTGAGTCCCTTCAGGTCTTTGGGAATCTGCCGCAGATGAAAGGGCGCTGGTCAAAGTCGTTTTTTGTGCATTTGTCGCAGCATGTCCCTGACGTTTTGGTTCGCGGGCTGCAATTGTAATGCTTGCTCCAATTGCTGTCGCGCTTCTTCCGTTTTTCCGGTTCCACGCAGGGCGGCAGCCAAGGCCATACGCCGTCCTGCATCGTAGGGGTCAATCTGCACGGCATGGCGCAGGTAAGGCAGGGCTTTGGGGGCCCGGCCATCGGCGAGATATAATTGACCCAGATTAAAGGTCACATCTGCATAGTCCGGAGCCATTTCTTCAATCCGCAGACATTCTTCAATGGCCGCTTGATGACCCTCGGCACTAGGAAGTTTTGAAAGCGCTCCCGCCAGCAGATACTGGGTACTCAAGCGAAACGGTTCTAGGCGCAGAGCCTGCGAAGCACATTGTATGGCGATTTGCGAATCCCCGTATCCCTCAGCGATCCGCGCTTTGCGATCCAGCCAATCGGCCCGCAACGGATTTGCCACCCCCACCACCAAGACCCAGCATCCAAGACCGAGACAAGCCACGGAAGCAAGCAGGCGCACCAAGGTCGAGCGGATAACGGTCTGGCCCGGAACGGCCAAGCGAGGAGAGTCAGCGCCCGCTAGCAGCCCAAGCAGGAGCCAGAACAAATCCCGGTTCGGCGGATAACGCAGGTCGATATCTATCAGGCTATGCAACATCAACAGTCCGGTAGCTCCAATTAAACCGAGTATGGCTGGTCGATCGCTCGGCCCCGCCCGCCGATAGGAGCAGAGCCCGCAGCCCAGAGCCGCAGCCCACAACCAGAGTGTTGCAGTCAATCCGATCAGGCCTTGCTCGGCGGCAATTTCCAGCAATTCATCATGCGCATGATCGGTGACATTCGTTGCCTTCGGTCGCCGGAAATATTCAGGCAAACGATACTTTGGGTATTCGGTTTCATAAGTCCCCAGTCCATGTCCCACCACTGGTCGCGCGGCGATCATACGGAGTGTGGCCTGCCAAATCATGGGGCGCACATCGGATTGCCATTGACGCAAAATGTAGTGTCGGCCTATCAGCATAGCAGTCGCCACAACAATGAGAACGAGGGCGGCCCGCACCAACCCTGATCGCAAGATTTTCCCGCCGAAACCAAGGAACCAGATTGCAAACACAATGCCAAGAGCCAACCAGGCTCCGCGGGAATGACAAAACCACATGGACCCGAGTAATAGAAAGCTTCCTGCGATGGACCATTTCCTTCCGATGGATATGCCCAGGACTGCTGACGCCGCCAGATAGGCGGCTAGAAAGTTACGGTTTCCGAAGGTGGAAATGAACTCCGGTTCTGATCCGATGCGAATCAGTCCATTCGCTGCCACAATGAACGCTGCAATGACCCAATAGCGGCGCAAGTTGGACCTTCCTTCACGCGCCAGCCGGGCTGCCAGTAGGAAAATTGTGAAATCTCCCGCCAACCGAGGAAGGAGGGCCAACCCCAAATACGAACGAGCGCTGAACCGCGTCGATAGCAAAGCGCTCAACGCAACTGCCAGAAGAGGCAGCAAAACGGGGTCTTGAAAGAAGCGGATGGGCCCAGTCTGGTTGGACTTCTTGAGAACCGGATCCAGCAGCGGATCGAGGGCAAGACAGAACAGGCCCGTCGCGAAGACGATTTCAGCAATAGGCAGAACGAGGTTGAAACGAAAGTAGATCCAAGTCCTCGGAACCCAACTGAGAGGATAGCTGCACAGAGGCAGCCCCAGAACCAAGAGAGGAATTAAAAGGCCGCTTCTCCATGGCCGCCTTACTGGCAAAGCAAGAGCCGAAATGGGGACGATCCTCCTTCATGCACAACAGGTTCAATTGGGAAAAGCAAAAACCCCGGCACTACGTGCCGGGGTCTCGCGTAACATTTGCAGCGAACTCGGAGGCGCGTTTACTATTCGTTCTCTACGGCCAATACGCCGCCGGCGGGTCCTGGCTGTACCGTGGAATTCGAATAAACGTTGTTCGGCATAGAGTTGTACCATTGAGCATGGCCGTCATTAAAAAGAACGTTGCCACCGGCGTCCTTGTGGGGAGCAGGTCCATCGGGTAAACTGCCTGTCGCCTGCCATTTGCCCCCTTTCGAATACTCAACCGCATCAACTGTTCCCATTCGGTCGAATGCAATAATCGAATCCGGCTGATCTTGCCAGATCAGGCCTACGCAGTAAGAAAAGCTGATGTTCGTGCTGCCTGCGCCAAGTGGATATTGCGTCGAGGCCCTGGCGTGTGCATCGCTCGGACACACGAAAATCCTAGACGAGGTTACGACATTACTAAGCAAATTATAACAAGCGGTGAGTTTGGCTTGGGAACCGGTGGGGCCCCACGGCATGGAGCCGCTCATCACTCCCGACCCCGGATCGGCTGAGGCCACGACGCCAACGGGGTTGGCTTTGCCATAACTGTCGGAATACATGGCAATACCCAACGCTATCTGCTTGAGATTGCTAAGGCAGACTGCACGCCGCCCTTTCTCGCGCGCTGCGCTCAGCGCGGGCAGCAGCATCGCTGCCAAAATGCCAATAATGGCAATAACGACCAGCAGTTCAATCAATGTGAAACCGCCGATCTTGATTCTGAATAACCTTCTCATTTTTCTAATGATGCCTCCGATGAACTGTTAGTTACCAACGCTTTCCTCCCGCACTCTTGCGTGGATAGACGCAACGTCAACGCGGCTAAAGCTAGCAGCCCGTTCACAGACTGTCAACAGATAATCTGCCCGGAAGTCCGGCGAGCATAAGCACTGGCGAAACCATATGTTGCGAGTGAAAGCGTTCATGGTCTTCTATGCTTCAGCGAGGTTTCAATCGGGCTTCCGACGCCCGGGTGTCCGCCACGCTGGAATCGCTTTTGTGCTTCAGTTCTTGCGCCTGCGCTGAGGGGTACCGTCCGCTGCTTGTTATGACTGCATCTTGCCGGATATTCATCTGTTTCCACCATCCGATACGCGGAACGATCCCGAATCTTGCGGGGCGGCACACATTTTGGTATGCTGCAGTGCGCTTCGGGCGTGCTGATCCCTATGCCTAATAATACCCCAGAAGATTTCCGGGGTTTGCCAACGACAGACTGGTCTTTGGTCGCCCATGCCAGCCTGCTCGGCGAGCAGGCGGGTTTGGATTCTCTGAATGAGTTGCTGCGCCGATATCGGCCGGCGCTCAAAGCTCATTTGGTACTGAAAAAAAAGTTCCCGCCTGCTCAGGCGGATGACCTGATACAGGGTTTTCTCTCCGCCAAGGTTCTGGACGACGGCCTCGTCTCCCGCGCAGATCGAAGGAAGGGCAAATTCCGCACGATTTTGCTCACAGCACTCGATAACTACGTGATCAGCGCGATCCGACACGAGGGTGCAAAGAAACGATCCCCAGAACAGGGATTTGTGAGCCTCGATGATTCTGACGGTCAGATTGGCGCCGTTCAACCTCCTCCTGACCCATTTGATGTGGCCTGGGCCAACGAAATCATTATGGAAGCCTTGGAGCGGATAAAGGCTGAATGTACGGCTTCGGGAAGGTCAGCCTATTGGAGTGTGTTCGATTGTCGCGTGGTGGCGCCCATCTTTGACGGGGTCGAACCTCTCCCATACGAGCAAGTGGTGAAGACACTCGGATTCCGTTCTCCCACGGAAGCATCCAACGCACTGGTGACAACCAAGCGGATGTTTGTTCGGGCCTTGCGCGCCATCGTCGTTGAATACGCGAGGGACGAGGACGAGATCGATAGAGAAATTGATGAACTTCGAGCGATTCTTTCGCGAGCGGCTGCATGATTGAGCCGATTTCTGTGTATCCAAGAGTATAAGGCCTCCAAACAGATGAACACTCCAAGACGAGACTCAGCCAGAAGCGCGCCATCGTCCCTGGCCCGGATGATGGGCTTGGACACGAGCACGAAACACGACTGGCGTCAAACAGAACTGGGTTCGATTTTTCGCCATCAACTCGACGCGCCACTCGAGTTCGACTTGGGGAACTTCGCACCCGAATCCAAGGCGATACTTGATACATCCAGTCGGTCGGCGGACGCCCCCTTGGAGACCTTCGGTGACCTGTTGCGTCATCCGCACCCACCTCTTGAGCTGCTGAAGGTCGTGAAAGAGTTTGCAAAAGCCAACCGAGACGATCCCGAAAGCAGCTTGCCCACTGAGATTGCCACCGTGATTTATTTCGCCGCCATTGTGGTGGCCCTGACGCGTTGTGGCCAACGGATTACAGAGTTGGATGACGACGGTCTTCGCCGGGGGATGAATTGGGTTGTTGCCCAGCCATGGATTGACGAGTTGACCCGATCACTGTTTCGGGGCGCGCTCCCGCTCATCGGGACTGGATGGAAGGAACATGGGCAGGGAATAGACGAGGCGCCAGGCAATAATCTCGTGCCGAAGATCAGCAACGCCGGTGTGGGTGAGCATCAAGCACCGCCCCGCTATGCACCACAGATCGAGGGTTACCAAATCGTCAGCAAGTTGGGTGAAGGCGGGATGGGAACGGTCTGGCGGGCGGTGCAGCTCAGCACGAGACGGGAGGTCGCGCTCAAACTACTCAACCCGGCGATCGTCGGTTCCGATAAGCTTCGGGCGCGTTTTGAGCGCGAAGTCGAGTTGGCCGCCAGTTTGGAGCACCCGAATATCGCCCGCGTATATGACAGCGGGTTGCGCCAGGGGGTCTATTGCTACGCGATGGAGTTCATCGATGGGCTGCCACTCGACCAATACATTCTGGAGAATGATTTGAAGAAGCGCCAGATCCTGGAGTTGATGGAAAAGGTTTGTTGCGCCGTGCAATGCGCCCATCAACGCGGGGTCATCCATGCCGATCTGAAACCGTCGAATGTCCTGGTGAGCAAGGACGGCGAGCCACACGTGCTCGATTTCGGGTTGGCCAAGTCGGTGCAATCAGTCGGAGCGGGACTGGCAAGCACCGTGGTCGGACAGGTCGCTGGTACGGCAGCGTTCATGTCACCCGAGCAAGCCGCGGGACAGCGCGATCGATTGGATGCGAGAAGCGACGTTTACAGCCTTGGCGTGATTCTTTACGGCTTACTAACCGGGGTTCTTCCTTACGATCAATCGGGAGGATGGCAGGAGGTCACGCGGCGGATAGCTCAGGAGGAGCCCAAGCGGCCCAGCACCGCCAGTGGCGAGATCGATAAGGAACTCGAAGCACTACTGCTCAAATGCCTGGCGCGCGATCCGAACCACCGCTACGCTTCTGCGACGCTTTTGGCGCGGGACATCGCCAACTATTTGGCGGGCCACCCGCTGTTTGCGCGGCCACCGACAGCGGCATATTTCTTCGGAAAATGGCTAAGCCGATACAGGCGCACCCTCGTCACCGGGGCGGTCGTCGTAGGCGTCATCGTGGGCATGGCCGTTGGTTCGTACCTCCGCATCGCACAAGTGCGTTCGGCGGCAATGTCTGCAACCAGTGACGCCGAACTCAAATACGCAGACAGCCTGATCTCGCAGGGCGACGTCTTGGTGGGCGCGCAGCGTGGGGACGAGGCCAGGGCCCGGTATGCTGAGGCCATTGGATATCTCAAAAGACTTGGGCATCCAATAACCGGTGCCATGATCGGTTTGTGGGACAGCTATCGGACTTGTCCCCCTCCCTTAAATTTGTTTGACGGCCACCAGGGAGGCGTGCAATCCGCAGCGTTCTCGCCTGACGGGAACGTCGCCGTCTCCGGAGGCGTCGATGGCACCGTCAGGCTATGGGAAGCAGCCAGCGGTCGGGAATTACACAGCTTCGTGGGGCACCGGGGAAGTGTCCTCGGCGTGGCGTTTTCGCCTGACGGAAAATACGTCCTCTCGGGTGATAGCAACGGCACCGTCAAGCTGTGGGAAATAGCCAACGGTCGGGAATTGCGCAGCTTCGTCGTCCACCAGGGAGGCATTCTCAGCGTGGCGTTTTCTCCGGACGGAATGTACGCCCTTTCCGGTGACAGCAACGGCACGGTCGTGGTCTCGAAGATGGGTAACGGTCGGGAACTCCGCAGTTTCTTCGGGCACCGGGCAGGTGTTCTTAGTGTGGCCTTTTCGTCGGACGGCCGGTTGGCGCTGTCGGGCGATGGAGACGGCGCAATCAAGCTGTGGGAAATAGCCAGCGGTCGCGAGCTGCGCAGCCTCGCTGGCCACGAAGCAGGCGTTCGCAGCCTGGCTTTTTCCCCGGATGGAAGCTTTGCTCTATCGGGTGACAGCGACGGGGCAGTCAAGCTTTGGGAGCTAGCCAGCGGTCGGGAGTTGCGCAGTTTCGCCGGCACTCAGGGAAGCGTTCTTAGTGTGGCCTACTCCCCGGATGGAAAAGTCGCGCTGTCAGGTGACAACGATGGCACGCTCAAACTGTGGGAGGTGGCCAGCGGCAGGCTATTGCGCAGTTTCGCTGGCAATCAGGGAGGCATTCTCAGTGTGGCATTTTCACGCAACGGGAAGGTCGCGTTGTCGGGCGGCGCCAACGGCAAAGTAAAACTTTGGGCCGTGTCCAGCGGCGCAGAACTACGCAGGTTCGCGGGCGAGCAGAAAGGCGTTCTTAGTGTGGCACTTTCACCGGCGGGGAGGTTGGCGTTGTCGGGCGGTGTCGACGACACGATCAGGCTTTGGGATGTGGCCAGCGGTCGGGTACTGCGCAATTTCGTCGGGCGCCGGGGCGGCGTGCGATGTGTGGCGTTTTCCCCAAAAGGGAACTTGGCGTTGTCGGGCGGTGTCGACGGCACGGTCAATTTGTGGGAATTGACCAGCGGACGGGAGTTACGCAGCTTCATAGGCCACCGGGGAAGCATTTTCAGCGTGGCCTTTTCACCGGATGGGAAACTGGCACTGTCGGGGGGTGCTGATGGCACGAGCAGGCTCTGGGAGGTGGCCAGCGGCCGGGAACTCCGCAACTTTCCCAGTCGCAAGGGAGGTGTTCTGAGCGTGGCCTTTTCACCGGATGGGAAGCTCACATTGTGTGGTGAAAGCGACGGCACCGTCGGACTGTGGGACGTGGCCAGCGGTCGGGAACTGCACAGCTTTGCCAGGCGCCCGGGCGGTATTCTCTGTGTAACGTTTTCCCCGGACGAGAAATTCATGTTGTCGGGCGACAGCGACGGCATTGTCAGACTCTGGGACGTGGCCAGCGGTCGAGAACTACATAGCTTCGTCGGTCCTCACGGCGCTGTGCGCAGCGTCGCCTTTTCGCCGGATGGGAGGGTTGTGCTGTCTGGCGGTGTCGATGGTGCGATCAAATTCTGGGAGGTGGCCAGCGGTCAGGAACTGCGCAGCGTTAGCAGCCGTCAAGGCGGTGTTCTTAGTGTAGCCTTTTCACCGGATGGGAAGCTTGTGGCATCGGGAGATGTCGACGGCACTGTCACGCTGTTGGACTTCTCGCGGGCCGACGGATATCAGACTTTCCACGCCCGATTGCCAGGCGCTTTTAGTGCCATTCACAGGAACGCCGATGACCCCGCTGCTCTCGCTGTGGTTGGTAACTGGTATGCATTTCGTGGAATTGGGGAATGGGCGGTTGAATTCCTGGAGAAGGCCCGAAACGAGGGGGCGACTGTGTCTTCTCTCACGTTGGCCCGGTGCGACTGGGAGCTAAACCGGTTTGACAAGGCCAGCAAAGAGTTCCATCAAGCACTGGAAACCGGCGAGGCATCGGAGTCCTATTTGAGGCTCTGTCTTGACGATGTATTGAGACGTGGAAAGTCAGAGTCGAAACCGACAAGTTGGGATCTGGAGCGACGGTCAGCGCGATGAACCTCTGGGCCCCTTCATCCCTTCACGGCCGCACCTCATCGAATCGAACAGGGCCGCAATCTCTTCTTCGCGATTGTAGAAGTGCGCCGAGACACGCAAACAACGCCTCCCATCCCGACAAGACCGGAGCGACGTGACAATGTTCGCCGTCGCAAGCTTCGCCTGTAATCCGGCAACCTCGCGCTGACTGGTCGTCAGCGAAACAATTCCCGAGAGCCCTGCACCGTCGCTGGGGCCGACGACGGAGAATCCATCCGCAGTTCCGCGCGCGATGACCTGTTGCGCCAGTGCCAAGACCCGTGACTCGATTGCCTCGAGGCCCAGTTCAAGAATGAGTTGAAGCGCGGCCCGCAGCCCAATGATTCCCGCCAGGTTCAGACTGCCCGGTTCGTAACGACGAGCATCGCGCCGGAACGCGATTGTTTCCTGAGCGATGAAGTCGGGACACGAGGCGCTGTTCCATCCCACCAAAGGCGGGTGCAAACGGTCAAAGTGCTCTTCCCGCACGAAAAGAATTGCCGCGCCCAATGGACCTAATAGCCATTTGTGGGCATCCGCCGCCGCAAAGTCCACCCAGCGCGCCGATGTCCGCAGTGCCCCGAGGCTTTGAATCCCGTCCAAACAAAACAGAATGCCACGCGACTTCAGGAATTTGCCAATTCGATCGATATCCAATCGCCAGCCCGTCAGAAAATGCGCACTGGCCAGCGACACCAACCGTGTGTTTCGATCCACGATGCGTTCGAGATCTTCGACCGTGACATTGCCAAACTGCCGCGGTTCGACGAATCGCACCTCGACACCTCGGCGGATCAGATCCATCCAGGGATACACATTGGCCGGGTAATCCTCCCGGTAACAAACCATGTTCTCACCGGATGCCCAAGACAACCCTGCCGCCACCATGGCCAGCCCCATCGAGGTGGATCCCACAAAGGCGATTTCCTCTGGCCTTGCCTCGATGAGCCGCGCGGCCAATGCTCGCGTCTCGGTGACGGTTTCATCGACAACCACGTGCTCCTGATTGTCACGCATTGCCTGGTCAACATATCTCTCCATCGCTTCCGCCACGCGCCTGGGCAACGGACTCACTCCCGCATGCGCGAGAAAGATCTTGTGCTCGCAAACGGGAAATTCGTGACGCCGCAAGGCATCGTCTGCTAAGAGGCCTGAAACGCTCAGTGTACTCATGAACGCATCGCCTTGAACGCCTGCGCCACCGCTTGCTGCGGGGTACTCGCGCAAATAATGGGTGGTTCATTTCCCTCGGGATCTCGAAGGCGCCAAGTGCCCAGCCCCACAACCGGGATTTCCAGTTTCAGCGCCAGCGCAATCTCGCTCAACGTGCCGTAGGAGCCGGCCACAGCAATCACCGCATTCGAAGAGCGCACGACGAGTACGTTCCGTCCTTCGCCCATTCCTGTGACTACTGGCACATCAATAAACTCGTTGGCTTCATGGGCCCGCACACCAGGGAGAATTCCAATCGTCAGTCCGCCCACGCGTTTCGCGCCACGCGCGGCGGCCTCCATCAGGCCGCCCAACCCACCGCAAATCAGAACGGCTCCCTGCCGTCCGATTTCGGCACCCACTTCTTCGGCCAGAGTTAGCGTCTCTGCCGCGGCGGTCGCGGGTCCAATGACTCCGATTTGCGGTCTGCGTTGCATTTTCAGTGTAACTTGACGGCAAAATCGGCCGCTCGTGGTTTCGCCAGCCGTCGATAGTCACCGAAGCTCATTTTAATCGCGTCGCTGTGCGTCCCGGCCTCGAAGATAATACTCTCCGCGTTGACCAGGCTTTGGTCGAGATACGTGGTCAGGCCGTACAGCTGCCCAAACGGCGGCATGGCTCCGACTGCACAATCGGGAAATAAGCTCTTGAAGTCTGTTTCCTCCGCCAAGTTCGTAGGTCGCCCAGTGACCGCACTGAGCTGTTTCAGATCGACTCGGTGGTCGGCGGGCAGCACGGTCATGAGCAATTCGCCCTTCGCTTTCACCATCACCACCTTCGCATGACTTCGACCTGGTACATGTTCGATCGCCGCCAATTCTTGCGCGGTGAACGCCTCGGGATGGTGGAGGATTTCGTAATGAGCCTGGCCTTCGTTGAGAAAGTCAATCAGCTTTGCCGGTATTGCCATCGCGCACCTCCGTCGGCAGTATAATCCAACCGGAAACCAAAGCAAAGCCGGTTCAATTTTTCGCGGTAGCAATCAACGTGGCGAACCGCGCGGCGTACTCCGGCTGTTTTCGCAGGACCGCCAGGTCTTCATCGCGTGCGGCCCAAGCTGCAAATTCTGGATTCGTCACCAGCAATCTCTGAAGCAATTCAAAGGATTGCTTCAGTCGTCCCAGCCGGGCGTAAGCGCAAGCCAGAACGTACTGCCCATTGGGTTGGTCCGGCTTCAATCGCAGGGCTTCTTGTGATTCTTTTACCGCGTCCTGATAGCGGTGCATCTTGAGATAAATGTCGCCCAACTCCGCATGCGCAGGCCCGAAAGTTGGGTTCAGACGCAAGGCCTTCTGGGCGTACACCAACGCCGCTTCGTACCGCTGCTGATCCGTTAAGGCAATCGCCAGTTTCCAATTCGTCAGAGCGGATTCCGGGAAATAAATGGCCGCTGTCATCCACAAGGTGACGTCGTCGCGCCAAACGGGGATTTGATCGTGCGTTCGCATCCCATAGAACAGCACCAAGCACCCCAGCACCGTCGTCAAAGCGCTACGCAGAACCAGAGGCGAACGTTGCCAGAACCAAACGCTGCCAGCCGCGGCGAGCGCCAGCAACGGAACCATGGCGAAATACATGAATCGATCGCCGGCGCCTTGGGGACCGGCTTGCAGGAGCCCGGATACGGGAAGGATTAGCGCCAGATAGGCGCTCCAGGCCGACCAAACTGCGGGGAGTCTGTGTCGTCGCCCAAAAGCAAGGGCAGTCACCAAAACGACGCCGACCAAGGAACCCCAAAATTCCAGATCGCCTGATGAGATCTCGCCTTCCAACGGATAGTACGGAGACAACCATGCGGGCCAAATGAGTTTCCACACATAGAAAGCAACGTTGCGAGCAGCCACCAAACATCTGTCCCAAATCCCAAATCCTACCAGACCGGTGAGAGCGCCGGTGTGCGACTGCGCCACAATGGTCACAATTCCCGCCGCCAGACAAAACAGAAACAGGAGCCATTTCTCCTGGATCAACTGTCTCCAATGGCGCTGCCGTTGACGTCGCAGTGGATAAAAATCGAGGCTCAGCATGACGAGCGGCAGCGATACCGCCATCGGTTTCGACAGCCATGCCGCCACGAATAAAACCACCAGCCCCCACCACCAACCGCGACCGTTTTGCCGGGAGACGGCACGCAGGTAGGCACAAAGACTCAGCAGCGAAAACAAGGTGCACAACAGCGTCTTTCGCTCTGCAATCCAAGCCACAGATTCCACCTGCAAGGGATGAATCCCAAAAACGACAGCAACCCCGGCCGACACCATGAGCCGAGTGGATGGTGAAAGATCTTCAATTGCGCCGGTAAGCATCCAGAGGAACAGGAAAACCAGAGCGGCGTTTATTCCGTGCAGGACGATGCTGGTGGCATGATGACCGGCGAGGTCCCATCCCCATATCTGAAAATCAATCAGGTGCGAAAGCCAGGTGAGCGGCTGATAATAGACGGGCAGTGCTGTAAACACCCACTCCAGCGATGCAGGCGAAACGCGTTTGAGCTCGGAAACCCGTTCCAGATAAAAAGGATCGTCCCAGTTGACGAATCCATTGTGCACCGCCGGCCAGTGGACGAGGATTGTGACCGCCGCAATGAGCGCGGCGGTCGCGATGAGCCAAAGCCGTTGATGTTTGGGCATCGGATTCACATTATTGTTTCCGCGAAGTGGAGATCAATTCCGTAAACTGTGCCGCGTAGCGCGGATCATTGCGCAAAGCCGCCAACTCGCCATCGCGCGCCGCCAAGGCGGCATATTCCGGATGCGCCGCGATCAGACGCCGCAGCAGATCGTACGCTTCAGCCAGCCGCCCGAGCCGCACATCGGCACAGGCCAAATTGTAATGCGCGGTTAAGAGCGTCGGCTTCGCCTCGATCGCTGCGTTCAATTCCTTCTGCGCTTCGGCGAAATGACGCAGCTTTAAATCGATCAATCCCAGTGTGGCCAGGCCATCGGGAAAATCCGGTGACCATTCAACGGCTCGTCTGGCAAATACCGAAGCCTGTTCAAACTGCCTCCGATCAACAAGCGCTGCTGCGAGTTGACAATTCGCCACCGGGGAATTCGGATAATGAGACAATACTGCAGCCCAGAGGGTTTCGTCGTTACGCCAGACGCCGATCTGCACGCGCGAGGTTTGGGCGTAGAATAGAATCCCGCCAACGATTAAGACAGCCATCGTAATTCGCGATGTCGGCCATAAACTCCGCCAGAAGCACACTGCAGTGCTTCCTGCAAGGACCAACAGCGGCAGGATCGCCAGATACGCGTAACGGTCCGCCACGGCATAACCACCCAGCGGAATCAATCCCGAGACCGGCGCGAGGAACAGTACATATACGCTTAAAGCTGACAGGAAAGCGGGGAATCGCCGGCGGGACCACATCGCCGTCACGCATACCACCAAGGCAAGCACCAACGGCAGCAAGTATTCGGCGCTCCATACGGACACGTGCTGTGCCGTCGGATAAAACGGAGACTGCCAAGCCGGCCAGATCAATTTCCAGGCATAGAAAACAAGGTTGCGCGGAATCATCAACAGTCGGTCAATCAATCCAATGCTGCTGTTGATTGCTCCCTGATGCGATTGCGTGAGGAACGTGGCTGCCGCCCCCAGCACGCTCAGAACGAACATCGGAGATTTTTCCGTCAGCAATCGCCGCCAGCCGGTCGTGGCCAGCCGGCGCAGAGGATACCAATCCAGCACCAGCAGGATCGCGGGCAACGGAATGGCCATTGGTTTGGAAAGCAAAGCCAGCAGGAAGCATCCATTCATGACGCTGAACCAAATCCGAGCGGACGGTTGTTCCGCCAACCTCACATGAGCATAAAGGCTGGCCAGGACAAATACGGCGCAAAGCAGCGTTTTTCGCTCGGCAACCCAGGCCACTGATTCCACCTGCAATGGATGAATGGCAAATACCAGCCCCGTCAGCAACGCGACGATATATCGTTCATATTCCGAAAAAAAAGAAGCACTCCTGAGGAGTCGCTCCACGTAAACAATCACCAGCATTATGTTCAGCGCATGCAACGATAGATTGGTCGCGTGAAACGCGAGCGGCCGCGGCCCCCAAAGACTGTAGTCCACCAGCAACGAAAGCCAGGTTAAGGGCTGATAGTAACCAGCCGTAGTTGCCGACTGCGCAAATGCCCAGCGTATTGATTGCGGGGACAGACCTCCGTGCTGGGCAACAGGGCCAATATAGAATGTGAGGTCATCCCACTGTAGAAAGCCGTTATGTAGGCACGGCCAAAAAACAATGCACCCGATTGTCGCGGCAACCATTGCCATCAGCAGAGTTGTCGAACGCGGGCGTGACATAATCAGAATTTCCCATCGCCCTTTGTGGTGCCAACCAATTCCGCAAATCGCGCGGCGTAGCGTGGATCATTTCGTAGAGCTGCCAGTTCACTATCGCGGGCGGCCAATGCGGCATATTCGGGACGCGTCGCAAGCAATTGTCGCAGCACTTCCATCGCTTCCGCCAAATCACCCAGTCGAGCATACGCACAGGCGAGATTGTAGCGTGCGGCGAAGAGTTGATCATCGCTGGCGATGGCTTGTCGTAATTGATCAACTGCTGCTCCATAGGCGTGGGTTTTGAGATCAATGGTCCCGAGTGCCGCACGCGCCATGGGCAGTTGGGGTGCATGCGGATCGGAGAAGTTGACGGCGCATTCGGCATACGGGCGCGCCGCCGACAAACGCCCCTCTCCCACCAGAGCCATGGCCAGATTGAAATTCGCCCGTGGATCGTTCGGAAAATGCGTCAATACCGCCGTCCATAGCGAGACGCCATCGCGCCAAACCGGAATTTGCTTTCGCGTGTTGAGACCCAGAAACACAAGCCAGACTCCCAACATTGTACCAATCAGGATCCGCAGCATGATTCCATTGTGGCGCCAGAGCCACCCGAGGCCACAGGTCAAGACGATTAACGGAGGCACCATCGCCAGATAGGCGTACCGGTCGGCCACCGCTTGGCCGCCCACTTGTAGCAGACCAGACACCAGCAACAATATGACAATATAACTCCACCAAGCTGCTGCCAACAGCGGCGCACGTTGACGCTGCCAGACGACCACGACCGTCACGAGAATACAAATGACCAGGGGAACCAAGAACTCAATGCTAGGCAGCGAAATCTTCGACTGCAGCGGATAGAACGGGGAGAGCCAAGCTGGCCAGATCAGCTTCCACAAATAGAATACAAACCCTCGGGTGGCGTCCAGCAGCCGGGCGCTCAGCCGTTCACCAGCCAAGCCCTCTAGGTGCTCTTGAGACCCGATGGCACCGACCGCGGCCAGGGCGCTCAGAATAAACAGCAGCCATTTTTCCCGCAGCAGACGCCACCAGCCACGCTGCTTATGACGCTGCAAAGGGAAGAAATCGATCGCCAGCATCAGCAACGGCAGACTCACTGCGAATGGTTTGGTCAGCAACGCAACGAGTTGGAGCGCCACGGCTGCCCACCACCATCTTCGCCGTATTTCATCCCCGCCAACCGCCTGCAAATAGACGCACAATGTGGCCACCATCCACACGGAGCACAGCAATCCGTTGCGGGCCGACACCCACGCCACGGACTCGACCTGTAGGGGATGAATACCGCAAACCAGCGCGACAAATGTGCTCAATCCCAAGCGCTCTTCTGAATGCAGATTGCCCGCCTTGTCCGTGAGCATCCAAACGAGAATTCCAACCAGCAGGACATAGACACCGTGCAGAAGCCAATTGGTCGCATGATGGCCTACCGGATTCAGCCCCCATAACTGATAGTCGGCCAAGTGCGTCATCCAGGCAATCGGCTGCAGATAGAATGGTTGCAGCGAAGTCCACATCCACCGCAAAGATGAGAGCGAGAATCGCCCCATCCGCACCAGTTGTTCGATATATCCCTGATCGTCCCAGTTGACGAAGCCATTCGCGAGCACGGGCCGGAACAACCAGAGCGAGACGACGGAAACTGCGAGAAGCGAAAAGAGCAGAAGACGACGCGATGCGCGGAGGAAAAGCGGGGCGGTTTCGTGCGTGCTGCCGGCGGATCGCATGTTCACCAGAATTTCCAGTCACCACGAGCCAGCACCCATCCCGCCAACGCTGCGTTGCTTACCGCGTGTGCCACGACGCAGGCAAATATGCTTTTGCGTTTATAATAAAGCCAGTTGTACAGCGCCCCGCAGATCATTCCCGCCAGCCACGCGTCGTGTTCCAACCCAAACAACACCACCGTGATCGCAAACGACGACCACGTGAACGTCCCCACCGGCACGCGCTTGAAATCGGGTGCGACCAGCCAGCGAATCAGGAACGCTCGCCAGAACAGTTCTTCCATCAAAGGCACCACCACAACGGCACCGGTCACGCGAAACGCGATGAACACCGGTTTGCCGCTCGCATCAAAGATCTCTGCGCTTGCCCATTTTGGATAATACCGGTCGATCCCGATCCAAATCACAATCGCCATCAGTCCCACGAGAACAGCCAGAGAAGAGAACCGCGCCGGACGCAATTCGTCGTAGTGCCTCCAGAAAAAAATCAGCGCCAATGCCACGGCGATGGTCTTCAAGGGATAAATCCAAACCACATTCTGTGGCGATTGCACGGCAAGGAAGAGGGCATAAATCGCAAAGGGCAAGATGTAAGGCAGCCAGGGTTTGGGCTTCACCGGGGAAAGCCTAAAATTTCCTTGCCAACTTGTCGAGAGAAGTTCGTCTCCAAAAGTCACGAATCCGTGACTCGTCTTCGACCGCATTCCTGTCCTGCCGGTCAGGTCATCGCTGGCTTGCAGAGCGATGATTGAAAATTGCTTTTCGCCGCAGCTGGCGTGCGCTAAACTGCGTGGGCGAGAAGCAGCATGAAAACTGTCTTCGATCAGTCGGAGTGTCAGAATCTCAAAAACGCGCTCTCGAAGGAGTGGTTGGAAGCCAACGGACTCGGTGGGTTTGCTTCTTCGTCAATCATCGGGGCCAATACCCGCCGCCAACATGGTCTGCTGGTGGCATCTTTGCGGCCGCCGGGCGAACGCCGCGTGTTGTTGTCCAAATTCGAGGAGCGCGTTGCCATTGACGGACATGAATCTTCCATCTGCACCAATCTCTATCCCGGCACGGTTTTCCCGCATGGCTTCAATATTCAACTGGAATTCCGTTTAAGACCGTGGCCCACATTCCGCTACGCAAACAATGAGTTTGAGATCGAGAAAAGCGTTTTTCTGGTGCACGGCGAAAACGAACTGGTGGCCAGCTATCGTTGCCTGCGTGCGCGCACGCCCCTCGAACTGAAAGTGCGTCCGCTGCTGGCATTCCGCGATTACGGCGCACTGAGCAAGCGCAACGATAAGGTCAACCTAGCCATGGAACGGCACAACGGCTCGTTTGCCATTCATCCTTACGACACTCTCCCTGCCCTTTATTTCTACACGAAACCGGATCTGGTGGATACCAAAGCCGATTGGTATTTTCGCTTCACGTATCCGGTCGAACAGGAGCGCGGCTTGGATTTTGAAGAGGATCTGTTTACGCCCTGTGAGTTGACGTATCGGCTGAGCGAAGGCCAAACCGTTTATATCGTCGTGACCACCGACCGCAAGAACGGCGTGAATCCCGAAGATTTGGTCGCCCGCGAACACCAGCGTCGTCAGCAATTCGAGCGCGAACCGGACCCGATTCGGCAAGCTCTGCTCATTGCGGCGGATTCTTTTATCGCCCGCCGCGGCAAGGACCACCTGACGGTGCTTGCCGGTTTCCCCTGGTTTACCGACTGGGGCCGCGACACGATGATTGCTCTGCCCGGGCTGACGTTGACCTCGAACCGTTTTGATGTGGCGCGCAAGATATTCCTGACGTTTGCCCAGTACTGCGATCGCGGGATGATCCCGAATGTCCTGCCCGATGCGGATGACGCGCCGCAATACAACTCCGTGGACGCTTCCCTTTGGTTCGTGGTGACGGCTTGGAAATACTGGAAAGCCAGCGCCGATGACGAGGGCACCCGACAACTCCTGCCGGCATTGTCGGAGGTCGTCCGAAATTACAAGGACGGCACGCGCTACGACATCTATGCGGATCACGATGGATTGATCACCGCCGGTACACCCGGCACCCAGTTGACCTGGATGGACGTCAACGTGGATGGATACATTCCCACGCCACGCCATGGAAAACCAGTCGAGGTGAATGCGCTGTGGTTGAACGTGTTGCTGATGCTGGCGGAAATGACCGAGAAGCTGGCCCGGGACATCCAGTCCGCCGTGATTCTGCGGAAGCTGGCCGATCAAGTGGCCGGCAGTTTCATGAAAGCCTACTGGTTTGCGGACGGAGGTTATCTGTACGATGTGATTCAGGGAAACTTCAAGGACGCCGCGATCCGGCCGAACCAGATTTTCGCAGTCAGCCTTCCGTATTCTGCCCTCGACAAGGCGCAGCAAAAGGCCGTGTTCGATGTCGTCACGTCGCAGTTGCTGACGCCATACGGTTTGCGCACTCTGAATCCAAAGAACGAAAAGTACTGCGGCAAATACGCTGGTAATCGCTGGCAGCGCGATTGCGCTTATCACCAAGGGACCGTCTGGCCCTGGCTAATCGGAGCCTACTGCGACGCTTACGCCAAGGTGTACGGAAGCGGTAAAGTGCAGCGGAAAGAAATCGCCAAAATCATCCAGCCACTGCTGGACCACCTCAGTAGCGCCGGTCTCGGAACCGTTTCCGAAATATTCGACGGCGATTTCCCCCATCACCCGGTCGGGTGTTTTGCCCAAGCTTGGAGCGTTTCCGAACTGCTGCGCGTCTACGACACGTACGTACGATGAATGAACTGCAAACGACGGTTTAAACCGCTGCTGCCACTAGATCGCCGACTTCTTTGGTACCACAGCCCATCTTGCCAGCGGCAAGGGATTTGATTTTTTCGCGTGTCACCTTGATCACGGCCGCTTCGATGGCGGCTGCGGCTTTTTTCAGTGTAGCGTCGGATTCGCGGTCACCCAAGAAATCCAGCATCATCTGTCCGGCGCAAATTGCGGCCAACGGATTAATGACATTCTGGCCCGTGTATTTCGGCGCGCTGCCGCCGATTGGCTCAAACATGCTCGTGCCTTGCGGATTGATGTTGCCGCCGGCGGCGATGCCCATGCCGCCCTGAATCATCGCGCCGAGGTCGGTGATAATGTCGCCAAAGAGGTTGTCGGTGACAATCACGTCGAACCACTCGGGGTTTTTCACAAACCACATCGTCGTGGCGTCCACGTGGGCGTAATCACGTTTGATGTCTGGAAAATCCTTCTGGCCGATCTCGTGGAACGCGCGCTCCCAGAGATCGAACGCGTAGGTCAGGACGTTTGTCTTGCCGCACAGCGTGAGTTTCTTGTCCTTGTTGCGTTTGCGGGTGAGTTCGAACGCATAACGGAGACAGCGCTCGACACCACGCCGCGTGTTGACGCTTTCCTGGACGGCGACTTCGTTCGGTGTGCCCTTGAAAACGAATCCGCCCACACCAGTATACAGTCCTTCATTGTTTTCTCGGACAACAGCGAAATCGATATCCTTTGGTCCCTTGCCCTTCAACGGGCAAAATCTTTCATCATAGAGCTTCACGGGACGCAAGTTGATGTACTGCTCCAACTCAAAGCGGAGTCGCAACAGGATGCCCTTTTCCAAAATGCCCGGCTTCACATCGGGATGGCCGATAGCGCCGAGGAGAATGACCGGGAACTTGCGCAGTTCGTCTGCTGCGCTGTCCGGTAGCACCTCTTTCGTGCGGAGGTAGCGGTCACCGCCGAAATCGTAGTGGGTATAATTGAGTTTGATGCCGAACTTCTTCGACGCCACATCCAGCACTTTGATCGCTTCCCGCACCACTTCGGGTCCGGTGCCGTCGCCGCCGATAACTGCAATATCATAAGATTTCATGGGAAAACCTCTTCGCTAAAATCCGCCCTCGATGGCGGGAGTCGGGATTCTAAAGCCTCATGGAGCACATGCAATCGAATTCTCATTCCACGGCAAAATTACTGCGAGCATTTGCCCCACCAGAAACATCCAAGCGCGAACACAAAGCCGGCAATGGAAATGATAGAGATCCATGCACCCGCTCGAAATGCGGCGGGCGTATATTCGAGTCGGATGAGGTGATGGCCGCGCGAAAGTGGAATGGCGCGCAGGACGTAATCTGCCGGTAACACCCGATAGCCGTGCTGAACGCTTCCCGCCAGTGGTCGCGCCCGCCACCCTTTGCTGTAAGCATCCGTAATCAATAGGATAGCTGGCGCGGAAATATCTGCGGAAATCGTCATCTGGTTGGCTGATGACTCAATCACCTCTGCCGTGCCGTTCGTCGGGGAAGGCGCTGGCGCAGGGTCGGGCTGGGTTTCCAGCACGACTTGCCGCCGCGGATCAAACGACCGAGAAGCCATGAATTGCAAAATCGCGTCACGATTCCTGATGACACGATATTCGGAGATCAATTGCAGTCGCGGCATGATGGACGGTGCCGTGAGAATCCGATCCCCCCGTTCCGCTGGTAGAAACGCGTATCGCCAGCGCAACATCGCGTGCAGCGGGTGAAATTGTGAGAAGTCCAGGTACTGCGTCGCTTCATCGGGTGATCGTCCTTCGGTAAAAGCCATGAATTCCGCGTAGCGTTGGAGGATCAGCGGCCCATATCCCCAAACATCTTCTTTCCCCATCCACATCGCGATATTCGGAATCCGCTCGTAAAAAATGCGATAGTCCCCCGGACGCTGGTCAAGAAACGCCTTCAGTTTTGGCGCTTCCGTGTCGGCCAACTTAAAGGTTGCCAGCGACGTTCTGCCGAATACGAAGACTTCCGCAATCGCCATCAATGCAACCGCATACAATGCCTTTCGGGAAACTCGGGTGGCAACGAGCAGACTGCTCAAAACCAATAGCTTCGCCGCCGCAATTAGCAGAGCGCTCGACGCGAACACGCCGGCTCGGCTCACGGAGGCCCGGTTGGTGTAATCCGACTCGGGCAAATAAGATTGGTGCTTGTCGTAAACCGCGCGCATCGCCCGTGACCACCAGTTCGTGGATTCCGATGCCAGTGCCGCTCGTCGCAATCCCAGGGCAGCGCTTCCCGTAAGGATACCGGCGGCCAATAGGATGATCACAAACCATTTATTCTGTTTGCGAGCCCGAAGCAAATGATCGAGGCCGGCACCGGCCAACAGCGCGATGAATAGGGACGCTTCCGTCACGAACTTGGCGTTCGCCCGAAATCGGTCAAAACCTGGCACCCAATTGTAGAGGAGGTGGAAAAGCGGCGTGTTCGAACCCAGAGCCAGCAGGAGCAGGATGGCAACCAGGGCAGGCAAAAAACTGCGTTGCTGTCTGTTCGCGCGGAGGCTGCCGTAAACGGCGAGCGCCAGTCCGGTCACGCCAACGAACAGGCACATTTCCCAGTAGTACCAACGCCCCCAGTAGGCAACGCTCCCCGTGTCACCGAAAAAACCCGGAGCGACCAGCGTGAGGAAGTTCTCTGGCGCAAGGGAAATCTCTGAAGCGAATCGGTAACTGATTCCGTGACTCCGCACGCTTTCGGAAACCGCTTGAAAAGTGGTGAGTAGCTGGACGGCGCCCAGCGTGGCAGCGCCTATATAAGCAATGCCAAAACCCAGCAAGATCCTTGGTCGCTGCTCGGCTTTGAATAATGCGAACGCCAGCCACAGCGTCGCCGCGACTGCTGTATAGAAGACCGCCTGCATATCTCCGGCGAAGATCTGCAGAGCAACGGCCAGCATTCCCAACAGCAACCAGCCATTCGCCTGCGTCTGAATCCAGCGGTCAACCGACGCCAGCACCAAAGGAGTCCAGGCAATGGCATACAACAAGGACAGATGACCGGCGTAAACGTGCAAAAAGTAGGGCCCGCAGAACATAAACAATGCGCCCGCCACAACTGCCGCTACGGGATGCAACCCACGCCGTAATCCCCACCAAAACGTGAACCATCCCGCGAGGAAAACGTGCAGGACAATTCCCAAATTGATGGAGAAGGTCAACGGTAGGCAGAGATCGAGCCAATTCGTCGGATAAAATACTCCGGCTTGGGCCCAACCTAGAAACGGTGTCCCGCAGTAGAGATATGGATTCCACAACGGCAGGTGGCCCTGTCGGAGTTGGTTCCTCGCAAATTCTCGCCAATAAATGAACTGTGAGGCGAGATCGGTTTGGCCGTCGGACAACAGGATGGGCCGTCCTGAGAACAAAACGTTGCCAAGCATGCAGACTGTCAGCAAGAGCAGGAAAGCCGTACCGATCCAGAAAGATCGGCGCTGGGCATCTTCTCCATCCAAGAAACCAAGCTTTCTCACGAGCGATTTTTCATAATCGATTCACCCGGGAATTACCATCCTTGGCTGGAGAGGACTTTCTGCCGTCACTGGCCGGCTCGCAACCGTTGCAGATTCTTTTGTGCCTCATCCAGGTTGGGATTCAGATGCAGCGCCTGCTGGTATTCCTTGATCGCTTCCTCAGATTCTCCAATTTTCTCCAAAGCCAAGGCCAGGCCATAGTGTGCTTCGGCAAGATTGGGATGGAGCTGTACCAGGTGCTGGTAGCATTGGATGGCCTCTCTGGTCTTGTCCATTTGCGACAGCGCGAATCCCAGATTCTGGAGCACGACCACATTGTTGGGCTGCAGTTTCACTGCTTGCTGGAAATGCGTTGTTGCCTCAGGCGTTCTTCCCTGTTGCAGCAGAGCAAGCCCGACGTTATTCTGCGCCTCCACGCTGTCAGGTTTTAGACGGAGCGCTTGCTCATATTGTTCCAGCGCTTCGGTCAGCCGCCCCTGTTCCTGCAAGGCCAGCCCCAGATTGTTGTGCGCAATCCACGCCTTCGGGTTTTTTTGCAGGGTATCGCGCCAAAGAGTTTCGGAATTCTCATACGCGTGGGCCCGTTGCCAGGTGGAGAATCCCAGTACCAGCAACAGCGTTGCCGTCAGGAATCTCGCACAGCGGTGCGCTCGACCACCGATTCGTTCGACTATCGTTGCTGCCGTGCCAATCCCCAAAGCGATCAGCGCCATGCTGGCCAAATATTGAAAATGATCGGCTACGAAAGTGAACCGGAAGAAATAGATGCTAACAATCCCGAGCACCGGCAACAGACAGATCAAGAAACATCCCAGGCCGAACACCGCGGCACGGGCCCACGCCGTGCGGCGAAAGCACCATAGCCCCGCTGCCACAAGCACCAATGCCGTTAGCGGCAACCACTCGACGATCGAATGCACCTGCAATTCCCAGCGAGGATAGATGAAGCAAAGATTCACCGGCCAAAACAGCTTGCCAGCGTAGAACCACACCACGTGTCCCATCAGTAGGAGTCGTTGCACAAATGTGATTGCCCAATCGGTCGCAGACTGATTTTCGATCCGGCCATACTGCTCCAGAACGGTCAGTAATGACATGCACACACCAAGGGCCGCCAGCGGCGTTACCCGAAGGAGATCTTTCAATGTCCATCGACCGCGCCGCCACCAAGCACACAGTAAAATCACTCCTGGCAAAACAACCGTGGACGGTTTGCTCATCATGGCCGCCGCGCCGCATATCAAGACCGCAATGTAATCACGCGGACGCAACCGATCCTCAAATTGCAGGAATGCCAGAAGTGCGAGCAGAAAGAACATTCCCGACTGGGTGTTTTTGAGTTCCGTGATCCAAGCCACGCTTTCGACGTTGACGGGATGAAGCGCCCAGACGACCGCGGCCAGCCAAGCCCCACGTACCTTCAGGCGACGCAGCAGGATCCACAAAAGAAGCGCATTGACTGCCTGCAAAACGATGTTCACGGCGTGGTAGGGCAGTGGATGCAATCCCCAAAGACGCCGCTCCATCCAGAATGAAGTAAGCGTCAACGGATAATAACGTGAGACGGCCAGCGACGACCAGATTTGCCCCAGCCCGCCCACGGAAAGCATGGCCGGATTCTTGGCGAAATGTTTGTCATCATCCCACACGAATCCGGCACGCAGGGCTGGGATGTAGGCCAGGAAGGTCAGCAACACGAGGAGAGCGGCGGCGAGAGCCGGGGATTTCCCAAAGTCGATTTTTGCGTCGCGGGTCACTTCTTCAGACCTTGGTCTGACTGATCACCCTGTAGTCGTGTTAGACCCGCTTGTGCTTGCGCGAAGTTGGGATCGATGCGCAACGCTTGCTGGTACTCCTTGATGGCATCGCTGGACTTTCCGACTCGTTCCAAGGCGGCAGCCAGATTGTAGTGCGCTTCGACACCATTTGGATTGAGCTGCAAAGCCGCCTCATAGTGACGGATGGCGTCCTGAACCCGGCCCAACTGCATCAGTGCGATTCCAAGTTTGTTCTGCTCCTCATAATCCGGCCGCAATCGCAAGGCTTCCTCGAAGTGTCGGAGCGCTTCCTCGGTCCGACCGGCGTGCACCAATGCCACTCCCAGAGCGTAGTGGGCATCCACGAAATCGGGTTTGAGTTGCAAGGCTTGCTCGAATTGCCCGATGGCCTCCTTGATCCGACCCGCTTGTTTCAAGGCTTTGCCCAAATTGTAGTGCACTTCCGCATCGTCCGGTTGAATCTCCAGGGCACGCTGGTAATGGCTGATCGCCTCGCTGATCCGGCCCTCTTGCATCAAAGCAATTGCCAGGTTGTTGTGGGCTTCGGCGGAATTGGGTGCCAGCCGCAGGGCCTGCTCGTAGTGGCTGATCGCGTCTACAATTCTGTTGGTCCGCGCCAAAGCGATCCCCAGATTGTATTGGGCCTCCTCGTAATCCGGCTTGAGTTCCAGGGCCCGCTGGAAGTGTTCGATCGCCCCTCCGATGTTGCCTTGGTGCAATAAAACCAGCCCCAAATTGTTGTGCGCTGCCCAGGCTTGCGGATTTTTCGCCAGCGTATCTCGCCAAAGGGTTTCGGAGTTTCCGTAAAGGCCGGCCCGTGTCCAGGTGGCCGTTCCCAAAACGATCAACACCACCACGCTCGTTGCTACCGCCCAAAATCCAGCCGGCTTCAGGCGGTGCAGAATCTTTTCTGCGCCCGCCACGAACAGCGCAACGACGCCGATGATGGCACAGTATTGCCAGTGGTCGGCCACGAACGAAAAGCGGTGGAAACTCTGGTCAAAAAATCCAAGCAGCGGGAACAGCGTGATCACAAAATAACCCAACGCAAACAGCAAAGGGCGCCCCCAGCTTTTGCGCTTCCACCAAAACAGAAGGAAGCCCACCACCCACAGCGCTCCGGGCAAGTACGAAATCCAAAGCGAACCGGAGATCTGCCATCGCGGATAAATCATGTTCAATCGAACCGGCAGGAGCACCTTGGACAGGTAAAACCAGGGCATCCAACCGGCAGCAGCCAGTCGAGAAAGGGGACTGCGGCTCGGGACCAGGTGCAATTGAACCGACTGGTTGTGCTGGAACCATACAGTCACCAATCCCAGAACCAAAGAAAGCAGGAAGAATGGCGCACTATACCAGACATCTCGTCGTTCGATTCTGTCGTGCCGCCACCAGACGCACAGAAGCAATATCACCGGCAACATGATGACAGCAGTCTTGCAGAGCAATGCCAGCAAGAAGGCCGTGACTGAAAGACCGTACCAATACCAGTCCTGCTTCGTGTGACGCCGGCCGCCGCTTTCATCGAACTTGAGATAAGCAATCAGAGCCATCAGGTAAAACAACATCGAGAGCGTGTTCTTCTGTTCGCTGATCCAGGCAACCGTCGCGACGTTCACTGGATGAACGGCGAATATCATGGCCGCGAGCCACGCCCCCGGAATCCTCAAGAGCTTCAGGACCTTCCAAATAAGCACCGCATTCATGGCGTGCAACAGAACGTTCAGCAGGTGATACCCCAAAGGGTGATTTCCCCATACCCGCCATTCCAACCACCATGCGGTCGAGGTTAGCGGCCAGTAATCAGGACTTCTCTCCGTAAACCAACTCCAATACAGCCCCTGGTCGCTTTTGATCATGGGGTTATCGGTGATGAGCAGATCGTCGTCCCAAATGAATCCTCCTCGCAGGACCGGGAAGTATGCCAGGCACGTCAGCAAGACGATCAGCACCGCGCCGAGGCTGCCCGATTTCCACTGTTCCTTCATTGGCGCTGGTTTGTGGCTTCCATTTGAAAAACGGTGGCGCGTTTGTGGGGTTGCGGACCGAGCTTCATTTCTTTCGACAACGCAACGGTGCAGTTGAGACACGCCTTGTTCACGTCACGGCGAGCATAACAAACAACGGAGTGCTGTCCAGTTTCGGTTGACGGGCTTCGACACGGCTTGCAGAATGCCTGCCATGTCCACGCGAACATTGCTGTGGGTCATTTTCGGTGCAGTTGTGGTCCTGATGATGGTTTTGGACCTCGGCGTATTCCATCGCCGGAAACACGAGGTCAGGTTCAAGGAGGCGGCTTTGTGGACCATCGTTTGGATATTCCTGGCTTTGGGATTCGCCGGTCTGATTGCCTATAAGCGCGGCGCCAATTCGAGTTTGGAGTTTCTGACGGGGTATATCATCGAGGAATCGCTGAGCGTGGACAATCTCTTCGTGTTTCTGCTCATCTTTTCGTACTTCGCCGTTCCTTCCATCTACCAACACAGCGTGCTTTTCTGGGGCATTATCGGCGCCATGGCGCTGCGGGCGGTCTTCATCCTCACCGGCGTGGCGCTGATCGAGAAATTCGAGTGGGTCATTTATGTCTTTGGCGCCATCCTGCTCGTCAGCGGTGTGAAAATGGCGCTGGAAAAAGAGAAGAGGCTTCATCCGGAGTCCAACCCCGTGCTCCGATTGTTTCGCAAGCTCATGCCAGTGACGAAGGACTACCAGGGCGGCAAGTTCTTAGTCAGGCGCGAGGGCCGAACGTTTGCCACACCGCTGTTGCTGGTGTTGCTGGTCATCGAGACGACGGATTTGATTTTTGCGGTAGACTCCATACCCGCTGTGCTGGCAATCACCCGCGACCGTCTCATCGTGTATACCTCCAATATCTTTGCCGTTCTCGGTCTGCGCTCCCTGTACTTCGCGTTGAAGGGCGCCATGGATATGTTCCATCGGCTGCATTACGGCTTGTCGGTGATCCTCGTCTTCGTCGGTGCCAAGATGATTTTGTCGCACTACTTCCAGATCCCGATCGGCGTCGCGTTGAGTGTGGTGGCGGCCATCCTGATTGTCTCCATTGCGGCGTCGCTGATCTGGCCCGAAAAGAAAAGCGATCAGAGAACGAGCATGCAGTCCCCGTAACTGAAAAACCGGTACCGCTCGCGTACCGCTTCTTCGTAGGCCCGCAAGACGAGTTCGCGCGAGGCGAAGGCGCATACCAACATCAACAGCGTCGAGCGCGGGAGATGGAAATTCGTCAGTAGCGCATCCACGTACCGGAATTGGAAGGGCGGACGAATGAAAAGATTGGTCTGGCCGTCGCCGGCTCGCAATTCGCGAAGGGATTCCAGCGCGCGCACGACGGTCGTGCCCACGGCGATCACGCGGCTCGCCCCGCTCATGGCTTCCACGGTTGCCGCCGGGATGGAGAATCGCTCCGCATGCATTTTGTGCTCCTCAAGGTTCTCGGTCTTCACCGGACGGAACGTGCCGATGCCCACATGCAACGTAAGAAAGGCGTGGGCTACGCCCGAGTTGTCCAGTTGACGGAGCAATTCGCTTGTGAAATGCAAACCCGCTGTCGGCGCCGCTACGGCTCCCGGCTGACGCGCAAAAACCGTTTGGTAACGCTCCAAATCACCGGCATCCGGCGCGGAGCGCTTGATGTACGGCGGCAAGGGCGCCGCACCGTGCGCCGCAAGAAAAGCCGTCAAATCGCCAGTGAACTGCAACACCCGCCCGCCGAAATCCGTCTCGGTTTCAACCAGTGCCTGCACGTCGTCGGCAAACTTCAGAACGCTGCCGCGTTTCGCCTTCTTGAGAGGCTTGACCAATGCAGACCAGCGACCATTACCAAGATTTTCGATCAGGAGCAGTTCCCTCACTGGATCGCTGGACCAGATGCGCGCCGGTATCACCTTCGTATCGTTGAGCACCAGCAAATCGCCCGGACGAAGATGCGTTCCGAGATTGCGAAAATGGTCGTGCTGAATCTGCCCCGTAGCACGGTTGACCACCAACATGCGCGAACCAGCACGATCGGCCAGCGGCGCTTGGGCGATTAGTTCTGGGGGAAGGTCGTAATCGAAGTCGGACGTCTTCACGCTATTTTCGTCTCAACAGCCAGAGAATCAGCGTGAGGAGCACGCTGATGAGCACACAGGTCATCACGGGAAAATAGAACTTGAAGTTCGGCCGGTCGACGCGGATGTCGCCCGGGAGCCGTCCCAAGGGCAGGTTCATTTTCGCCCCAACCCAAAAGAGTAAGCCCAGCGCCACGAGGGCCAGACCAACGACGACCAGAATTTTCCCGATATCGCTCATTTCGCCCCCCACATTATCGCACTGCCGTCAGAATTTGCAGTCCAACTTCAGGGCGTGCTCCAGCCGCCAGAGATATTCCCGCCGTGGAATTTCATAAGTGCCGAATTGTTTCAGGTGCGGCGTCAACCACTGCGTGTCGAGCAGAACGAACTGACGATGGCGCAATCTCTCGACCAGCGCCACCAGCGCGACCTTTGATGCGTCCGTCTCGCGGTGAAACATGCTTTCGCCAAAAAACGCGCCGCCGATATGCACGCCGTACAACCCTCCGACCAGTTGGCCCTTCAGCCGGGTCTCGACGCTGTGGGCGTAGCCGAGCCGACGTAATGCGCAGTAAGCCTCGATGATTTCTTTCGAAATCCACGTGCCTCCGTTCCGCTTGGCACAAGCCCGGATGACTGCTTCGAAAGCCACGTCGATCGTAGTCTCGAAGTTTTCCCGTTTCAGAACCCGGCGCAAGCCATGCGGCAGGTGAAACCGTTCGTCCAGCGGAATCACCGCCCGGGGATCGGGCGAAAACCAGCCGATTTCGCCGCGTTTGTTGACGGCCATGGGGAAGAGGCCGTGGCGGTAAGCGGTGAGCAATAGTTCCGGTTCGAGCACCCTTGCATTTTATCACATGAAGTGATCGCCATGCGCCGCCGGGTAGCGTCCAAATTTGAGGCGCGAAGAAGAGAAATAAAGGCTCTATTTGCTTTGACGCATTGATGAGATTGCGTGGGCGCTTTTGTCCCGCAGATTCGCCTTTTTGAGATTTTCTGTCGGTTCGTTGCTACCCCCAACTTAATTCGGCTCATCCGACCAGGGGTTGGCATACCCACTGCTAGTTAGCCTTCCAGTCAGGCGTTAGGCAAAGGTGAGACAAGAGATGGCAGCGACCAGTAAACCAAACATTTATCGTGTGCTTATCGTGGATGAGGACGCAGGAGTGCGGGAAATGCTTGCCGATTTGTTGCGCGCGCCGAACCGCAGCGTCGAAGTGCGGGACACCGCCCGCGCGGCGTTGGAATTCCTCCAGCACAATCCAGTGGATGTCGCTTTTGTGGATCCGATGTTGGCGGGAACCGCGTCGCAGGATTTGGCCGAAACCATCCGGAAACGTTGTCCCCATGCCCACGTGGTCGTCTGCGCTGGCCGTTTGTCGCAACCGTGGGATGCGGCGGGCCGCGTTAAAAAAGGTGAGCGCGATTTGCCATCGATCCAATTTGGCGAGGCTCTGCAACTCGCCGATTCGTGTACGACGGAATGACATGAACTCCATTCAGGCGCTGGATCCAGGGTTTGCCATGCAGCCGGCTGCGCAGGGCGCGCAGGATCAACCGCTCATGGCGGACCAGCGCCTCTTTCTTTGGGACGTTTCTGAGACGCCGCGAAGTCTCGGAGTGTCCGCTCGTGACGGGTTGAGAGTCAACTGTTCGAATCCCCCCAACGCCATCAAGGTCGGCGCCTCCTCCGACCGAAGAACAGCTTGATCTCTCAACCCGCGCGGGCGGCGACTTTGTTCGCCGCCGCGCTGCCGAAGTTGAGCCACCCGTCTTCTCACGGCCCGGCAGGCTTGCTTTCCTGGCCGCGTTCGCTATATTGGGCGCGCTACACACCGCTGACTCTCATGGGGGCGAAACGGATTCGACTTTGTGAGGTGGGCGTGAGCGGCATGCCGAGGTGGTTCGGAGGCCTCGTTAAACACCGGACAAATCACATAACTGCCAACGAAGAGCTGGCACTCGCGGCTTAATTGACCGCGACGTTCCGCCCGCGACACCTGCTAGCGGGGCCGGAACGACGACAGCAGGTTAGTTCGTGAATGTCGCCTTCAGGTTCACGGGCGAAACTT
>Ga0335081_10001937_pt1 | contig 32718 bp, 20 predicted proteins | sample Lox_Sample_35_FD_206713 | JGI IMG/M metagenome (GOLD analysis project Ga0335081, IMG submission 206713) | Soil microbial communities from Loxahatchee National Wildlife Refuge, Florida, United States - Lox_Sample_3.5 | ecosystem: Environmental > Terrestrial > Soil > Wetlands | place: USA...
CGATTGATACCTGTTTGAGAGAAGGCAGATTCCTAAACGCCAGCACGAAAGCTGGTAACCCGAGACACAGTTTGGGCGATCCCCGTCAGGTTGGCCGTATGGCCGCCATCCTCGGATAGCGGGAGCGCTAAAATCGCTAATTAAATGATACGGTCCGCGGCTATCGTTGTTGTCTTTCTTAGTGTGGCTTCCTCGGGTTGGGCGCAAGCGGCGGCGACGCAGCAAGCTGCATTGAGGCCACAACCTCAAGACGTGTTCCACCAGTCTCTGCAGGAGTTGGTCGCCTATTCGCCGGACCCGTGCGGTCCGCCTTATGGCAACGAAAACAATTGGCACACTTCCCCCATTGAGTCTCGCCTGTTCGACGCTGCTCAAAACATCGTCGCAGACGCACTCAACGACAGCGCTGCGGCGCGAGCGCCAAAGGACCGTGCAAGCGCGGCGCTCAAACGGCTTGAGGACGAGAGTGCTCGGATTAACGCCGGGTGGCCGGAAGAGAATCGTTTTCATTTTGAACTGCTGGATATCGCTCCGGCCTTGGTCGTAAAGATGGGAGTTCGCTCGCACGAGCGTTTCTTTGTTTTCGGCATCTTTGAAGGAGCAACTGGAAAGGCGCATGCGACGTGGAGCGAAATCGGCTCCGATGAAGAAGGGTTGGCTGAACCCGAGGTTGCGCGATCAACGCTAGGTCTGTTCGCTTTGCACCGAGGCCCTTCCGGAAATGCGCGGTTCTTAGCAGAGTTCGGCCACATCGGGTGCGCAGGCAGCTACGGCGTAGCCTATGATGCGCGCGAATGGAACCCCAAACGTATTGCCGGTCTTGCCCAGATCATTAAGCAATCCGGCGCCTTCGGTCTGGACGATAAAGTGCCCGAGTTCCCGCGAATCGGCGATCTTAAGACCGAAGGCCTGCGGGTAACGCTCCCTTATTGCTGGTTCTCCCCCATAGACACCTGGGACAATCCCAGTATGTGCGCGGTAGATACTTACGACCTCTCGGGAGACAATGCCAAGTTTATCTCGCGGGTTTATAACCGGCTGGACCTTTTGCCAGTTGCCAAGGCCATCGAATACGCGGAGCAGCGTGATTATGGCGCGCTCTTAGGCTACTGCGGTTCCGTGCGGGTGGCTGACAGCATGATGCGAGACCTGCCTCCTTTTGTCTATGCCGGCGCTGCCATTCACGTGACTCCAATGGGGAAGGGGAGAGAGCGCGTGGAGCTTGGCGACGGCCCAGACTATCGCTTCGACGTGGAGAAGCGTAATGGACGCTGGCTGGTCGTCGCCTTCAAGTCGGAATGATCGGGGTGTTGAAAGGTCGGGAAGAGGCATCCACTTTGAAGCATGGTCCCGTTGGTGAGAAATGGTCGGCTGCGGTTGAAAAACGGGGTTGCCGGGGGTGCCCTGACGTGCTCCCGCAACTTGCGATGTCGGTCCCATCGCCACGATGAACTGTCCTGCGACAAGGGCCCATCGCCGTCAGACGCTGCCATCCTCTATTCCCCCGCACGGAACGCCGCCGCTCCCCGCATTATTCTTGAGAGCGTCCCCCACGTGCCTCAAGATATACTGTGGTTTTAAGGACTTAGAGCTGAACCGGACCGCCCCATGGCTGAAATGAGCGTCATCTGGCTGCGCGTGGCCGCCGCGCTGTACTCGCTCGGCCTCCTCCACGCCATCCTTACCCTCGTCCGGCGCCGCGAACAGTTGTTCCGCGTCGCACTGGCCGCTTTCGGTCTCGGATCGGTCTTTCATTTCGTCTCGATCGTCGAGGAAGGCATCGTCAACAACCGGTGCCCCATCACCAATTTCTACGAATCGCTTTCCATGTGCGCGTTCCTGGTGGTAGTGATTTACCTGTTCGTCCACTGGCGGTACAAGCTGGAAAGCCTGAGCGTGTTCATCTTCCCGCTGGTGTTCGTGGCGGCGCTGGTGGCCACCATGGGCAACCCGGTGAGCGCCTGGTCGAGCCCCGTGGTGCGCAATACGTGGCTCACGGTGCACATTGTGCTGGTGCTGCTGGGCTACGCGGCGCTGCTGCTGACGGCGGTGGCGTCGCTGCTGTACCTGTTTCAGGAGCGCGAGCTGAAGCGCAAGAAGCCGCGCAAATCCTATTACCGGCTGCCCGCGCTGGGCACGCTGGACGACCTCATTTCCAAATCCATGGCCCTGGGCTTCGTGCTCATCACGCTGGCGGTCATCGCCGGGAGCACCTGGGGCTTCATCGAATTGAAAACTGCCTGGATCAGCCAGCCGAAAATCGCCATCTCGTTCTTCACCTGGGGCATCTATATGGCGCTGGTGTTCCTGCGGACCATCGCGGGATGGCGCGGGCGCAAGGCGGCCATCATGGTGATCACGGTGGTCGGCTTCTCCGCGATCACCTGGGCGGCCCACGCGCGGCTGGGCGATATGTTGTTCAAACAATGAAGCTGCTGATCACCGGCGTCAGTCACAAAACGGCTCCCGTGGAGGTGCGCGAGTGCCTCGCGTTCCGTGAGGACGCGCTGCCGGCCGCGCTGGCCGACCTCAAGGCGCGCGAGGGCGTGACGGAAGCCCTCATTCTCTCCACTTGCAACCGCGTCGAAATCACGGTCACGACGGACGACGCCTCCAATCCCCAAGCCATCGTCGACTCCTTCCTTTCCGACCGCAAAACGGTCTGCCCTGCGGCCGTCGGCCCGCACCTTTACCGCCACGAAGGCCGCGACGCCATCCATCACCTGTTCCGTGTGGCCGCGAGCCTCGATTCGATGGTGGTTGGAGAGCCGCAGATCCTCGGGCAGATCAAGGCAGCGTACGCGGCGGCCAAGGAGTGCGGCGCGGTCTGCGGATGGCTGGACGGACTGATGACCCGAGCTTTCGGCGTGGCCAAGCGCGTGCGCTCCGAGACCGGCGTGGGGCAGATGGCGGTATCGGTGAGCTACGCGGCAGTGGAGCTGGCGCGCAAGATTTTCGGCACGCTGGACAACCGCACCATCATGATCGTCGGAGCGGGGAAAATGTCGGAGCTCGCCGCCCGGCACCTGCGCCGTTCTGGCGCGTCGCACGTTTTCGTCACCAACCGCACTCACGAGCGCGCCGTCGAGATGGCGCAACTGTTCCAGGGAACGCCGGTGGAGTACACACGCTTCCTGAGCATGCTGCCGGAAGTCGATATCGTGATCACCAGCTCCGGCGCGCCGCACTACATTCTGCACAAGGACGAGATGCATCGCGTGATCGCGGCGCGGCGCAACAAGCCCATGTTCCTGATCGATATCGCGGTGCCGCGGAACATCGAGCCGGCGGTCAACGACATCGACAACGTCTACCTGTACGATATCGACGATTTGCAGGAAGTGGTGAACGCCAACCTGCGCGAGCGCATGAAAGAGGCCGAGCACGCCGAAGCGCTGGTGGCGGAAGAAGTGGACCGCATGATGGCGCGGCTCAAGGTGGCGGAGGTCACGCCCACCATCGTCGGGCTGCAGGAGCAGTTGGAGCAGATCCGCGCGGCGGAGATCGACAAGATGCGGCGGCGCTGCGGCCCGCTTTCGCCGGAGCTGGAACAAGCCATCGAGGCCATGACGCGCGGCATGATGAACAAAGTGGCTCACGGGCCCATCTCCGAGCTGCGCAACCACGCCGCCCACCCCGACGGCGCCCACGTGGTGGCGGCCATCCGAAAAGCGTTCCATCTCCAGGACAAATAGATGCCGGTAATTGCCTCCCGCGGTTCGCAGCTTGCATTGTGGCAGGCACGGTGGGTGAGCGCGCAGCTCGCCGCCAAAGGCTACGAGTGCCGCATCGAGATCATCAAGACCACGGGCGACAAGATCACCGACGTGCCATTGGCCAAGGTGGGCACCAAGGGATTGTTCACGAAGGAAATTGAAGAAGCGCTGCTGGACGGGCGCGCGGACCTGGCGGTCCACAGCCTGAAAGACTTGCCGACCGAGCTGCCGGTCGGCCTGGTGCTGGCAGCCGTGCCGGAGCGCGAAGATCCGCGGGATGCGGTGGTGGGCAAGCGCCTGTCGGAGTTGAAGGCCGGTGCCAAGGTGGGGACCAGCTCGTTGCGGCGCGCGGCGCAATTGCGCAAGGCGCGGCCTGACCTGGTGATCGAATCGGTACGCGGCAATCTCGATACGCGCCTGCGCAAGCTGGATGCGGGCCAATATGACGCGATTCTGCTGGCCGCCGCCGGGTTGAAGCGACTGGGATGGGGCGATCGCATCGCGGAGATTCTGCCCGCGGAAGTGATGTGCTCCGCGGTCGGGCAAGGTGCGCTGGCGATCGAGACGCGCGCCGCCGGCCCGGGCTTTGACGCTGTGCAATCGATCAACCACCCCGCCACGCATGCAGCGGTGGATGCGGAACGCGGAGTTCTGGCCGCGCTGGGAGGCGGCTGCCAGGTCCCGATTGGCGCGCACGCCGCCATAAGCGATGGACGGCTTCGCCTGCTGGGGATCGTCGCGTCTCCGGATGGTTCCCAGCTAATCCGCGCGGAAACAGAAGGGCCAGTGGACCAGGCCGATCTGTTGGGGCGGGAGTTGGGCGTTACCTTGCTGGAGCGCGGGGCGCGTGAGATCCTCGAGGCCGTCCACGCCTCGGAGCCGCGACCGTGAGGGAGCGGAAGGCCATCTCCACAACTGTCCTCACGTCTTTTTCTCGTCCCTCTCGGCGTCTCGGCGCCTCGGCGGTGAACAATCATATGCGGCGCCGAAACCCATGACCAAGGTCTACCTCATCGGCGCCGGCCCCGGCGACCCCGACCTCATCACTCTCAAAGGCCGCCGCATCCTCGAACAAGCCGATGCCGTGTTCTACGACCACCTGGCCCCCTCCGCCCTGCTCGATCTTGCCCCGCCCAACGCCGAGCGCATCTACGTCGGCAAGAAGAAAGCCGCGCACGCCTTCACCCAGGACGAAATCTGCGCCATGCTGATTGACCGCGCCCGCCGCGGCCTCACCGTGGTGCGGCTCAAGGGCGGCGATCCGTTCCTGTTCGGGCGCGGCGGCGAAGAAGCGGAAGCGCTGGCCGAGGCCGGCATCCCGTTTGAAATCGTTCCCGGAGTGGCCACGCCGCTGGGCATCGCCGCCTACACCGGCGTCCCGCTCACGCATCGCGAGCACACATCGGCCGTGACATTTGTGACCGGCCACGCGGTTGCAGCCATCGATTGGGATAAGGTGGGCCACGCGGAGACGCTGGTGATTTTCATGGGCCTCACCACGTTCGGGGAAATCGCACGCGAGCTTATTGCGCGCGGCCGCGATGCGGAAACGCCAGCGATGGCGGTACGCTGGGCCACGCGCCCCGACCAGGAAACCCTCGCGGGTACGCTGGCCTCGCTTCCTCAACTCATAGCGGAGCACGGCATGAAACCGCCGGCCACCATCGTCGTGGGCGAGGTGGTGCGGCTACGTGACAAGCTGAACTGGTTCGAGCGCCTGCCGCTGTTCGGCCGGCGCATCGTGGTGACGCGCGCCAAGGGCCAGGCCGATGCGCTCTCGCTGCGCCTGCGCGCGCTGGGCGCGGACGTGATCGAAATGCCTACCATCAAGATCCGCCCCGCCGCCGACTATGGTCCGCTGGATCGCGCCATCGGCGATCTTGCCTCATACGACTGGCTGATCTTCACCAGCGCCAACGGCGTGCGGTTTTTTCTGGAGCGGCTCGACCGCTCCGCGACCGATCTGCGTGCGCTGCGGGCCAGGATCTGCGCCATCGGCCCGGCCACGCGCGCGGCCGTGGAAGCGCTGCACCTGAAGGTGGATTTGATGGGCAAAGAGTACGTGGCGGAGGGCCTGATGGAAGCTTTCGCTTCGCACGATTTGACGGGCAAGCGTGTGCTGCTGCCTCGCGCGGCCGTGGCTCGCGACCTGGTGCCGGTGGAGCTGGCGAAGCGCGGCGCTCATGTCGATGTCGTGGAAGCCTATCGCACCGTGGTCCCCGATGAAGCTGCGGCGCAAGCTCGTGAAGTTTTCGCCGGCCCGAACAAGCCCGACTGCATCACCTTCACCAGTTCCTCCACGGTGCAGAACTTCGTCGCAGCCGCGGGGGCTGCCGCTCTCGACGGCGTCAAGGTCGTTTCGATAGGCCCCGTAACCACGCAAACCGCACGCGCCCTTGGCATCGACGTCACAAAACAAGCGCAGGTGTTCACTGTGGAAGGTCTGATTGATGCGGTGGCCGGGATGTTTAGCGAAACGGCAGTGTAAGAGGAAATCAGCCCTCAACTCGGCGACCAACCGTGCCGCCTCACCAGTACTTCACCGGCCACGACTTCGCATCGATGTACATGAGGTAAGGGTAGTCTTCGGTGTATTGGAAAAATGGCCTCACCATTGCCATGAGGGACCGCCCGTCTGCGCCCCGAACGCGGTAGGCGCCAGCTCCGTTAGCCAGCGAATGGACGACGCCGGTCCCGGTGTCGGGAGTGAGCATCGTGTTCAGTTCGTCTTCGTTCGCCGGGACCTTCAGCAGCGGCTCCAGGTACCGAAATTCCAAGGGCATGACGACGGCCCCGCGCACGATGGCCCGGCGATCGGGATGCTGCGCGTCAACCGGCTGCCAGCGGAAGCGCAACGGAATGCGGACCTCCACGCGGTCGCCCGCGTTCCAGGCGCGGGCAATCGCTGCCCACGTGCCGGGCCGCGCCTCCACGTTCGCCGGCGCGCCATTCACGGTGAACGACACGCCCCTCGCCCATTCCGGCACGCGGAAACGCAGCGCGAACTCCGCGGGACGGCTGGTGTCGATAGTCAGGGTGGTGGTTTCCGCGAGCGGATATTCGGTCTGCTGCGTGACCTTGACTTCTCCCGACGGCCGGCTCCAGGCCACTTCCGAGGGGACATAGAGATTGACGTACAGGCCGCCGGCATCCTTGAAATAAATCAGGTTGTGATAGTCGGCCAGGCTCTGGATGTAGGTCCCGGAGCAGCACGTGAAATTGTCGTAGCGGTAGACCTTCATTCCGCCGCTCGACCGGTAATCGGAGTAGTAGAAGTTCCGGCCGCGGCCGGAAAGCGGGAGCGCCGCTCCCACGCCGTTGTAGAGCAGCCGTTCGATCCAGTCGCCGTAGCGCGCCTCGCCGGTGAAGCGCATCAGGTAGCGTGATAGCTTGAAACCGGCCCATGAACCGCAGACCGTTTCGAAGGTGTTGGGCCGGTTCTCGAGCGCCGCACCCAGGCTGCCGTCGGGCGCCAACAGCCGTTCGTCGGGTCCGTAGCCGCCCGTGGCGTAGCACTGCGTGTTTTGCAGGTAGTCGTACGCATTGCGGAGAATGCGCAGCGTCGCCGGGTCTCCCGTCACCTCGTAATGCATGGCCGCGCTGCTGAAAGTGTTGACGTGGCTGTAGGCATGGAAGCCGTAGGCGTCGGCGGGCCTGGCCGTGTCAGCGAATTTGTTCCAATACGCGGGGTAGAGCCACTTTTCCGCGAACGACCGGAACTTAGCATCACCGGTAACCTGGTAGGCGCGGTACAGGTTCTCCGCCAGCGTGTACCATTCCGACGGGTTGCCGGAAAACGATGCGTGTGGATCGCGGCTGGCCGGCCGGTTGTCGTGGTTGAAGTTCTTGCCGGCATAGTCCGTGACGCGTTCCAGCAGCGGAACGGCGGACGCCTCACCGGCGTAGAGCTTCATGTCCAGCAGCCCGCAGACGAGCTTTTCCCACGGGTAGTGCCGCATGCCGCAATTGCCGTCGGGCTTGACGGTCTTGCCCCATTCGGTCATGAGGTGGACGGCCTTGTCGTGCAGGGCACGGTCGCCTGTGGCGCACGAAAGGCGAGCCATGCCGCTCAGCCACTGGCCGAAAATGGGCGAGCTGTCGCGCTCGCACCAGCCGCCCAGCGTCGTGCCCGGCGCGGCGAGACCGGCGGCGGCGCGGAACCCCTTCAGGATGTCGTCGTCAGGCAGCGCGAAATAATAGTCGCGCGCCTGTAGCACCTGTTCCTGCCAGCGACTCTTGAGCAGGCGCACGCCATGGTAGTCGAAGGTCTCGAGCCGGATGCGGCTGCTCGCATCAGGCGCCGGAGACGCCGGCTCCTGGGCCGCGCGGGCCAGCATGCCGGCCGCCAGGGGAGCGGCCCTTAGAAAATCGCGCCGTGGAATCGGGTTGTGCATGACACCTCCTGCCTAGTTGTGAGTATATTGCAGCGAGGGACCAGGTTCCGTCTTCGTCCGTGTGGCCGATCGCAGGCGGTGACGGTATCCTGGGCAGGTGGAATACACAAACATCAAGCACATTGGCCGCATGCTCCTGCCGGTCTCGCTTGTGCTGGTTCTGTCCGCCCAGCCTGCGCGGAAACCATTCCAGGCGCAATCGTCGTCTACGATTGATTTTTCGGCCAAGAATGATGAGCCGGTCGTCGAGATCGCCAACGTCGCCTATGAGGTCGCAGGGCCGGGCATTCCAACTCGTCCTTCCGACGAGCGTCTGGTGCTTCGAAAGACCAATCGCAGCCGACAGGTGCTGGGCGACATCGGTATCGAGGCCAAAACTACCATTGAGGCCTGGCCCTTGGGCGTCGATCTGAAGACCAAGCCCCGCTACACGATCACCCTTGCCGGAACCGACTGCCAAACCACAGACAACGCCTTACTGGTGATCTCCCGCGGTCTCGAGGAGACGGAATGGTGGAGCGTCCACCAACTCGCCACGGGGGCACGCCTGTTTGACACGTATGTGCCACTCGTCAGGTTCTCCATTGCGCGTGATATTCAGACTCTGCGCTACGTGGGCCTGGAAGTCCCGCCGGACGATACCGCCGACGCGCGCCTGAAGGAGCCCCATGTGGCTGCCGTTGTCACCTACGCCTCGGCCGAGCGGGTCATTCGTGAGGCTCTCATCACCACCGAGGATCCCAAACAGGCGAGCCAATTGCGATCGTTTGCCGATGAAACCCGGCAGGTGTCGTTAGGCGGCCCGGAATCCGCGGCGCAGCTCAGAATCTCCTTCTCGCAGTCCTACCCCGCCGCGCCGGCAACAGTGACGATGACAATTCCCGTCGCCCACGACGACCTCGACCTCACCCACGTGGAAGCCCCGCCGCGGATCCATGTGGGCGCGTGGAAGCGCTAGCAGTTGTGCTGAGATTGCGTCCCAGCGTGGTCTTATTTTCCAACCACCACAATCGTGAACGAACCAGGTATTGCAGGTCCCATGCCGCCGCGGCCGCCAGCAGGCGGCGGGTTCGGCGCCGGACCGCGTTCCTGGCTCATCGTGAAGATGTGGTTCGTCTTGCTGTCGAGCGTGATCGTTCGAGCGCCGTTCATGGTCTGGAGATTTTGCTCCAACTCGAAGCTGGTCGGACTCTTCTCCTTAACCGCGGTCAGAGTGCCGTTTCCATGCGTGCTGAAAGCTTCCATGGTGGCCGGGTTGAACACGGCACCGTCGGAGCCGCCGGCCAGCGGTAGACTCGTGATGATTTTGCCATCCACGGCACTGAGGATGACCATCATTGGCTGCGGCGGTTGCGCGGGTGGATTTCCCGAGTTCGCGCATGCCGCGAAGAGCACCTGGTTCTTGGCGTCCAACGCCAGGCCGTTGCACCTGCCCTTGTCCCCCAGAGGATAATGACCGACCGCCTTCATGGTCTTTACATCGACGGCCGTCACGCTGCCCGGCATGTCCTGCATGACGACGTAGAGCATGCCGTTGCCGTCGCCCACGCCCTGCTCCGGGACGCCGCCCAGATCGATTGTGCCCAGTACCGAGCCGTCCTTGGCGTCGATCACCGTCGCGTCCTTGGTCGGATGACTGAAGACATAAACCCGCTCGTTGAAGGCATCGAAGTAGATTCCGTCCGGCGCCGCGGCGCCTGCATCGATAGTCTTGATCAGCGTCATGGTCTTGGTATCAAACATCGAGATCGGCCTGCTGCTGGTGAAGCCGTGGCCGGTTTTCGGATCGACCGCCGTGCCATTTCCTCCAACACCGGCAATTTCGCCCACCAGTTCCAGGGTGTCGAGGTTATAGATTGACAATCTTGTCGGAACGGCCGCCGTCGCTGGCCGCGTGTCTGTTGCCGCGGCTGCCTGTGACCCCCGGCGCGGGATATACAACCGGCGCCCCGCGGCGTCGGCGTAAATGTAGTCCCAACCGCCTTCGCCGCCGACCCTGGCCATCCTCAGCACCTTGTACGCGTCGGATGGCTGAGCCACGGCAACCAAGGGCAGAGCCGCAATCGCAGTTGCAACAATCAGCACCAATCTTCGCATAGGAAACTCTCCTGAAAATCAACGCCTAAGCGCATCTTGTGGAATGTCCGGCATGATAACACACAGTACGCACAAGCTTGAGCTTGCGCCCCGGGGTTGTGTCCAAGTTACCTTCCAGCAAGAAACCGCCCGATATTCTCGTTCAGGAACTTGGCATCGGCAGGGTTGCTGGCCGCACCGGCCGTATGGCCCCATAGCGATGGGATCGGCATCAGCGTGCACTTCGGGATGAACGGAGCTTCGTACCGCGCGTCGCCCACCGGGAAATAAAGGTCCGTCTCCGAAGGCATGTACAGAAGCGGAACCTTGATTGACCGGAGCGCGCGCTCCACGTCTCCGGCGAATCCCGGTGTGGTGCCCACGTCGTGCCGCTCCCAGGTGCGGGCCTGCAGGATGTAGTTATTGGCGTCCGCGCTGAACGCCGTGCGAAAGCGGTTGGACACCTGCTCGAAGGTTGTTCCTGGCGGCGAATTGGCGCGCCACAACTCGCGGCGCCACCACTCCTGCGAGTAAAGCCACGCCGCCCACACCATTCCGAACGCTTCCAGCCCTTTGCGCGGCGGCGCCGTGTAGTCGCCGCCCTGAAACGAGGGATCTGCGGTGAGGGCCGCGATCTGTCCCTCCAGCCGCACGATCCCGTGCGGGTACGTCTTAGCCGTGCCCGATGTGGCCACGATCCGGTCGGCGAAATCCGGATAGCTGACGGCCCATTGAAACGCCTGCTGCGCGCCCATCGAGAACCCAATTACGGCCCGCAGGTGCGTGATCCCGAGTTCCTCGATGAGCAGTCGGTGAACCGCTGCGACATTGTCCCGAATGGTGGTCACCGGGAATCGCGGTCCGTGGAATGGTTCGGGGGTATTGCTGGGTGACGACGAGCTGCCGTTGCCGAACAATTCCGTCGCGACTAGAAACAGCGCCGACGGATCCAACGCCTTTCCGGGGCCGATCAGCCACTCGTAACCGTGGAAGTTGGCCATGTAGTGCGAAGGCAGCAAGACCGCGTTGCTCTTATCCGCATTCAGGCGGCCGTAAGTGCCGTACATGATCCGCGCTTGTGGCAGCACCGCGCCGCTCTCCGTGCGGAAGTTCGCAATGACGAACTCGTGGCGCTCGCCCGCCGCCGGGTTCTGAGCGAGCAGCGCGCGACAGAGAAACAAAAGTACCGGGATCAGAGTCTTCATAGCCGTCCATTCTCGCATTCCAGAGATTTTCGGGTTGCGCTTGAGCAGAGGAGCGGGACGAAGATTACCCTTCATCCCTTCACATAGGCCAGTTTCGCCGCCACTTTCCCATCGCGCACAGTGAAGAGGTCCACGCCGCGAATATGCCACGGCTGTCCGTTGCGCATCTTGCGATAGACCCAGCGGACGACCGCCCGGTCGCCGCTCACGACCATTTCCTCCGCCTCGAACCTCGCATCGGGATTGCGCGCGAACCACTCCCGCCAGAACGCGACCACCGCGGTTTTGCCCTCGATCCGTTTCCCATCCGGCGCGGGGGATGTATCCTCAAAGACGGTGTCCTCGGTCAGCAGGGATGCCAGCGCGTCGGCGTCATGCCGGTTGAATGCCTCATTGAAGCGCTCGACGGCAACGCGGGTCGAATTCTCGCCAGCCTGCGGAGCTGCATCGGAAGTCATTGTTGTGCCGTATACCCTTGGCGGCGCTGTTGAGAAGAAGAATAGCACCGCAGTGCACGCGGCGACCGAGATTCGCTCCCATGCCAGTTCTCGAAGCATGCGGCCCTCCAGGAATCCTCAGATTCTATCCCAGCTTCCAGTCCGGGCGGCAAACCATCGTCCCAGCTCGTGTGACGCCAACATGGGAGACTCCGTCTCACTCGCCTGGCCTTTGACGTAACTCGCACGCGGGATTCGTAGCAACGAAACCGCGGTTTGCACCGTCATGTATACTGATTAGCAATCGGGAGGGAACCCCGAGTCTGAGTCCATCCCTTGCGGAGGTGCCGCATGATCCAGCGCTTCTTTCTCAGGGCAGCCCTGTTGGCACTATCGTTCTCTGGCGTCTTGCTGGCCGGCGACGCCGGCGGCTCCTTCACTGCTAAACTTTCCTCCGATCAGAAAATCGAGCAGGCCTTGAGCCGGCTGACCTTCGGACCGCGCCCCGGCGATATCGACGCCGTTCGCAAAATGGGTCTGCAAAAGTGGATCGAGCTGCAGCTCCACCCAGGATCAGGCCAGCCTGGCCTCCTATGAGGCGCTGGAAAAAGGCCTCGCAGGCAAACAGCCCGACCCGCGATTGCTCGAAAGCCTGGTGATCGGCTCACCGGATTTTCAGAGGAGGTAAGCAATGTTGACCCGCCGCATTTTTCTTCGCGGATCCGCAATGGTCATGGCCGGAGCGGGCTCGGTTCCGTTCTGGCTCGGCCGCGCCGCAGCCGCCACGAAAGGCAAGCGCAAGATTTTGGTCGCCATTTTCCAGCGCGGCGCGGCGGACGGGTTGAATGTTGTCGTCCCATTCTTCGAGAAACGCTACTGCGAATTGCGGCCCTCCATCGGCATTCCTGCGCCGAATCCGCTGAACCCGCAAGGGACCGCCATCGATCTCGACGGCCGCTTCGGGCTGAATCCCGCGCTGCAGCCGCTCAAAGCACTTTGGGACCGCAAGCAACTGGCGATCGTGGAAGCGGCAGGTTCACCCGATCCCACGCGCTCCCACTTCGACGCGCAGGATTACATGGAATCCGGAACGCCCGGCCTCAAGCGCGACGGCTGGTTGAACCGCGCACTGGGCCCGGCCCAGCCCGGTGAATCGCCACTGCGCGCCATCGCGCTAAGTCCGACGCTGCCGCGCACCTTGCAGGGCGATCAATCCGCCATCGCCTTGAACGACGTGCAACAGTTTCGCGTGAATGATGACGCAGCCGCGTCGATCCTGGAGAGTATGTACGCCGCGGCGCCCGACAAGCGCCTGGAATGCGCGGGCAAGGACGCCTTCGAAGCCATGAAGATGATCCAGTCACTAAATCGCACGCCCTACAATCCCGCCAACGGCGCGCAATACAACCTGGGCGGGGAACTGGGACGCAGCCTGCAGCAGATCGCCCGGCTGATTAAGGCCGATGCCGGCGTGGAAGCAGCGTTCGCCGAAATCGGCGGCTGGGACCACCACCAGAACGAACCCAACCAACTCTCCAACGTGCTCCGCCAGTTCGGCAATGCGTTGAGTGCGTTCGCCACTGATATGGGTGATCGCATGGAGGACATCGTTCTCGTCACCATGTCCGAATTCGGCCGTACCGCGCAGGAAAACGGCGACAACGGCACCGACCACGGCCATGGCGACGTGATGTTCGTCCTGGGCGGACCAATCCGCGGCGGCAAGGTTTTCGGGCAGTGGCCGGGCCTCGAGAAAGAACAGCTCTACGAAGGCCGCGACCTTGCCGTAACCACCGATTTCCGCACCGTCCTGGGCGAAATCGTCTCCGGCCATCTGGGCCAGAAGAATCTCGCCGATGTGTTCCCGGGCTTCCAGCTTGGCTCGCCGCTCGGCATGCTGGCATGAACGCACGCTGCATCCCGGGACACGTCATTGGCGCCATAAGACGTGCCCTCGGAGCCGCGACCGTGAGGGAGCGGAGACCCGCCCTCCGACCTTGGGCGCCGCTCACGGCAGCCCCACACTCCCGATCCAACGTTCCTTGGCGTCGATTCCGCGGGGCATGCAGGCGCAAGCCGAAGCCTGCGCCTGCGGGATGCCCCCTGGCTAGAACGTAATCCGGCCCGATATCTGCAACTGCCGCGACCCCCACATCAGGTTGCTGGTGGAAGTGGTCGCCAGAAATGGCGTGGAAGTATAGGGCGTGAAACAGCCGTTGGTGTGGCCGGCGCAGACACCGGAACCAGGCGCGGCGTAGGAAAAGGCGTTCGTGCTCACGCCGGAGACATTCGTGTGGTTGAAGAGGTTGAAGGCTTCGCCGATGAGCGACAGCTTTAGCCGCTCGGTGAAGGCGAACTGCCGGCCCAGCCGGAAGTCCACGTTGTGGAAGCCCGGGGCGGTGAACGCATTGCGCGGCAGCCAACCGGCGCGGCCGTTCGTAGCACCTGCGTAGCTGACACCGCCCGTGATGCCATAATCCACGCCGCCGCTTGGGTACGAGGCGAGATAGGGTGTTACGGGCTGCCCCGTGGACATGGTCACGATGGTGGAGAACGCCCAGCCGTCGAGTATCAGCCGGGCAGGCCGGTTGGCAATGCCCTTTGCCGAGGGCATCCAGACCGCATTGGCGACGAAGCGCTGGCGCTGATCAAGGTCCGAAAGCGCGTATTCGAGCTTTCGATTCTTGGGGTCGATCGGATAATCGGTGCCGTTGAAGGTGCCACTCGATCCGACCACCTGGCCGCCGTCGAACGACTTGCTCAGGGTGTAGTTCACCGTAAACTCCAGACCGTGCCGCATGGGACGGCGCAGGGTGATCGCCATCGAGTTGTACCAGGAATTGACATCGCTGTAGCCGACGAAGATCCCCCCGGTGTTGGTATCGATGCGGGCGGTATAGAAAGGAACGGTGTAAGTCTGGGTCGTAGCGCCGGTAATATCCAGTATGTCGTAGGTCTTGGTGGTTGTGGAGGGGGCGAGGTTGGCATCCAGGAAGATCGGCAAACGCAGGCCGCGGCTCACCACGTAGGCCGCGGAGCCGCTTAGGCCACCCGGCAACTGGCGTTCGAAGGTGACATCACCCTGGTGGGTACGCGGATTGAGCCAGTCGGGTGACTGGCCGCGGGTCCAGGCAGTATTGGACCCTGGCGCGAAGGCCGTTACCTGCGGCGTCAGGGCGCCCGCAAACGGAGCAGCCATCGGGGGGCCAGGCGGACTGAAGATAACGTTGGGGAACGTCAGAGTCGGACAGGTGGTTGTCGTGCAGTTGAACGTTTGTTGAATCACGCCGTTTTCCGCGCGGGTGGCGTAATAGGTGGTGTTAGTAGTCTTGGCGTAGAAAATGCCGTACCCCGTGCGCACCACGGTCTTAGGCGTTACCTGCCACGCGGCGCCGATTCGCGGCGCAAATTGATCCTTCGGGATATGGATCGTCGAGGTATAGAGCGTTGTGAGCGGGGACGTCGTATTCGGCATCGACGGCTGCGGGATGGTGGAGACGTCATAACGCAGGCCCATATTCACCGTCAGCTTTGCATTCGCTTTCCAACTGTCTTCAAAGAACGCTGCATAGTCATTGTTGTAGAAATCGTCTTTGCCGACGTGCGTCACGGGGTCGTTGACCTGCGTGAAACTCGTCCAGTGCTTGCCGGTCTTGCCGTCGCCGGTATTGATTCCATACGCGTCGAGGACCCAGTTTTGGAAGGCCTGCAGTGCCGTTCCGGTATAGCCGTACTGTCCGGTGCCGTTATACAGGTTGATCATGAGCTCATGGATGAAGTTGAAATCCAGGCCGGTCTTGAAGGTGTGGCGGCCATAGACCTTGGACAGGGTGTCCGAAACCTGGATCCGGTGCTCGTCCGGTTCGGCGGTGCGCGGCAGCGCATAGTTTTCGCCGTAAGTCATCAGCCCGGACAGATTCACGTAGGGCGCGGTGCCGTTGGAGCCGGCGGCTTCCAGGTCGCGGCCCCACTGGAACCGGAGATTGTTGATGGCCGTGCTGGAGAGCGTGGAATCCCAGTTCGCCACGAAGATGCGCTCGTGGAAGATGTAGCTTCCGTTGGTGCTGAGCGAGCTGTTGTTGTAGGTGGGCGAGGTGCTGTAGGCATTGGGCGCGCGGTAGTTCATGAAATCAAGCGAGCTGCTGAAGTGATTGCGCGTGGTCGCCTGGTAGTCCAACCTGCCAAAGCCCACATCCTGGTTGGTGGCGCGGGGGAACGTGCCTTGCTGGCCGTAGAGGAAGGCATTGGCAGCGGAACATTGTGAAGCCGTCACCTGCGCCGGGCAGGCCTGCGCGGTGACGCTGGGGCTGTAAATGCTGCTGGTGTATGCGACCGGGTTCACTTTGCGGGAGCCGTCGTAGGTCGCAAAGTAGAACAGCTTGTCCTTGATGGCCGGACCGCCGACGCTGGCGCCGAACTGCTGCCATTGGTGGATCGGCTGAGTATAGATGGCCTTCGACTTCGAGTAGGAATCGAGCGCGTTGAAGGAGGGGTAGCGCAGATAGTAGAACAAGTCGCCATGGAGATCGTTGGCGCCCGATTTGGTTACGGCATTTACCACGCCCCCGGCGGATTGCCCGAGTTCCGCGCTGTAGTTGCTGGCGCTCACCTGGTATTCCTTGATCGAGTCCATGCTGTAGACGTAGGCTCCGCTGAGGGCGCGTCCGCGCGCTTCCGAAAAAAACGCCTGGTTGTTGTTGGCGCCATCCACTGTGTTGCTGTTGTAGAGTCCGGAGATACCGCGGTAGGAAACCAGTCCCGAGGTGCCATCGGTAGTGACGTTGGGAGTCAGCAGCACGAAAGCGTCCCAGCGGCGGCCGGCGATCGGCAGGTTGCTCACCGCAGCTTCGCTGACCACCTGCGAGTTCTCCGTTTTCTCCGGATCGACCACCGGCGCCTGGCCAGTGACCGTTACCTCTTGCTGGGCGGCCTGCACGGTCAGCGAAAGGCTGACCGTCAGCGTCTGGCCGACCTGGAGTGTGAGGTCTTTGCGCACGATGGTTGCGAACCCCGCCTTGGCGGCCCGCACTTCGTAATGGCCGGGCTGCAGGAAAGGCGCTACGTAAATGCCGGCCTCGTTGGTCTGAATCGCCCGCTCGATACCGGTGTCGGTGTTCTTGACCGTCACGGAGGCGGCGGGAATGACGGCTCCGGAGGGGTCAGTCAAAGTGCCGGTGATGGTTGCGGAACCGGCGGTTTGTCCAAAGGCAGCTACTGCCGCAACTGCGAGCAGAACCAGCAGGGCGAAGCCGGCTGGCGCGAGTTTCTGAAGCAAATTGGATTGGCGCATAATCGTCTCCTCTCATCAAAGCGAGTCAAAGAAATCGGCCCAGGCCCGGAAGCACGGGACTGGCCGCCAAGTTGCGGAACATGGATCGATGGTTGTGGAGTTCGCATGCCGTTTCGATCCGATTACAGTCTTTAAGACCTTTTTAGCTAGGTAGAATAGCAGATGTCGCGGCAAAACGGGCGACACGATCCCCCGTCGGACATGCCCGTACGTGCCACCAAGGCGAGAGACAAAACAATAAGGGCAGGCGGTCTAGCGCCTGCCCTTGGATACGTCTGTTGGCGGAAGGACCTAGAATTCGAAGCGGAGGCCGACTTGCATACGGCGCGCTTCCGTTCCGTCGGGGTTCAGCGAATCGCCGCTTCCCACGCCATACGCCGCGGGTGTAAGCGTCAGTACGCCCTTAGCTTCGGTGAAGGCTTGAGAGGTCATGGAGGTCGGCGACCAACTATTGCTGATATTGAATACCTCAAAGAACGCGGACACCCGGTAGCGATCACCGAACGGAATCAGCTTGCTGATGCGCGCATCCGAGCGCCACATGTTGGGCTGGTAGACGCTGTTCACCGGCCAGAACGGAACGCGGCCGCTCAAGCCGGAACCGTCGAGATTGAAGTTGCTGAACATGCCCGGAACGGGGGTGTCGGTGACGCGGACGGTCGGACTGGTATATGGCCGGGCGCTGTTGATGGTGGTGATGGAGGAGAGCTGCCAGTTGTTCACCACGTACTTGTAAAATGCGCCGCTACGCTTGGTGAAGGTAGGCTCCCATACCCACGAAAGCACAAAGCGGTGCCGTTGGTCTTCCAGCCCGTTCCCCTTGTCGGCCTTGTAGTTTCCGTTGTAGAGCCAGGCGTTGGCGTTGCTCAGGAAGAAATTCTGGGTTGCCTGGCCATAACCCTGCCCGTCGTCGATTTCATGCGACCAGGTGTATGACAGGTCGGCTTGGAGCCCGTGAGCGTAGGTCTTGTGCAGTTGAACGGCGAGAGCATTGTACGAGCTGGTAACACCGTTCTCATCCTGGTAGATCCCGCCGTAACGGCTGTCCGGCCGCGTCCCGGTGTACACCGGAGTGGTGTACGAGCCGATCTGCGTGCCGCTCGCGTTGTCAATGGCATATGTGAAGGTTGTGGAGCCGAGAGGCGGCAGGTTCAGATCGCGTTCGCTATAGAGCTGCACGCCGCGACTCCAGATATAGGACACCGTCGCGGCCAGATCGGCCGCGAATTGGTGCTCCACAGCGAACGTGCCCTGTTCCGAATAGGGGATCTTCCAGTTCGGGGCGGCGAACTGGAAGCTGAGCGCCGCCAGGCCGGAGATCGCCGGGACCGCCGGGAGGACGTTCGGAAACACGGGTCCGGCGGCCTTCTGCGGTGCTTGCGTGGCCGCAAGAGAATACGACGGCACCACCACCGAATTGTTGGTGAACAGATCCTGCAGCGTGGCGCCGGCCACCCGCGAATAGAATATGCCGTAACCCGCGCGAATGACGGTCTTGGGATCCAGCTGGTAGGCCAGGCCGATGCGCGGCATCACTTCGTTCTTCGGCGAGTTGATGTGACCAGTCTGCGGATAATTCTGGTTGAAGACCGTGGGCTGCGGCAAGCTGGCAAACTCGTACCTCAGCCCATAATTGACGGTGAGCTTCGGCAGCGCGCGCCATTGGTCCTGCACGTACATGCCGTAATCGCGGATGGAGCGGTCCACGGTTGGGTCGCCAAACGCTTGGGAGTACGAGTTCCAGTCCTTGGCGCCCGAGGTGTTGCCGGAGTAGTCCAAGGCGAACGCGTTCACGGTGCTATAGGAGTAACTGCCGTTGCGGTTCTGAATGAAGTAGCTGTAGTCCTCGCTGTCGGCGATATCAATACCGGCCTTGATCGTGTGCGTGCTTTTGGTCCACGAAACGTTGTCCGCGAACTCGATGCGCCGCTCCCGCGGCTCGACGCGAGGAAGGTAGTTGATAGGGCCGATCTGCTGGCCCGCAACGGACACGTCCAGGAGTCCGAGAGGCCCGACCAGAGAGAGGTTCGGATCGTCACCTTCCAGGTCGTTCATCCAGCCGAACCGGAATTCGTTCACCAGGGTGTTGGTCGGAACAGCCGTCCAGCCGAGTCTTCCATTTTTCACGTGCCCGTAGTCGTTGCCGTTGCTGTTGACGGCCTGCCCCGTCGTAGACGCGGCTATGGTGTTCTGAAGGCCATTCGGTGTGCGGAAGAACATGAAGTTGAGATCGCCGCTGAATGTGTTCCGGTCGGACAAATGATAGTCGAACCGGCCGAACGCCTGGTCCTGCCGAACAGTACGAGGAAATAGTCCGAAAAAGCGTGGCAGTAGCGCATTGATGGCCGAGCACTGCGCCGCGGTGGGAAGCGTCCCGCTGCCGGTGCCGCAGCCACTCCACACCTGGTTGACGCTGTCCACAACGCCGCTCTTGACCACTGTGTCCGCCAGGGGATCGTTGCGCCGCGTGAATTCGGCATTCACAAAGTAGAACAGCTTGTCCTTGATAATGGCGCCGCCGATCCGCCCGCCGACTTGCGTTCGCGAATCAGGACCGATCACGCTCGCATACGGGTCGTGCGCTTCCATGCTGTCATTGCGATAAAACCAATACCCCGAACCGTGCACCTGGTTCGTTCCGCTGCGCGTTACAGTGTTGACTACTCCGCCCGCAGCCTTGCCGTATTCCGCCGAGAAGTTGGCGGAAACCACCTGGAACTCCTGCACCGCGTCCTGCGGGATTTGGGAAAAAACGCGCGTGCGGCCGGCGTTTTCCACGAAGAACTGTTCGGTGTTGTCGTTGCCATCCAGCAGGAACGTATTGCCGTTCGCCACTCCCCGGAAGGTCAGGAGCCCGAAGGTGCCGTCGTTCGTGACGCCCGGCGTCAAAAGCACGAAAGAATCGACGCGGCGGCCGTTGATGGGCAGATCGACGATCTGGCGCGAGTTGACTACCTGCGAAAGATCAGTCTTGGTGTCTTCCACCAGGGGCGGCGCGCCAGCGACCTCCACCTGGGTCGTTGACACGGCCACCGTGAGGCCGACTTTCAAGTCGAGGTTCTCGCCCACCTGCAGAGTGATGTCTTTGACTTCGTACGTGGCGAAGCCGGACGCAGTAACCGTAACCTTGTAACCCGAACCCGGCGTGAGAACCGGCGCAGTGAAGACGCCCGCCTCGTTGGTATTCAGGGTGCGCAGGCTGCCCAAGCCCTCGCTAGACACCTCTACCTTGGCATTTGGCACCACGGCGCCCGATGGATCCCGGACAACACCGGAAATTCCCGCGACGCCCGCGGCGGACTGCGAGAACCCGGGCACCGAAACCACCAGCACAAGCGTGCACAATAACAACAGCGTTACAAGTCTCTGACGCATTGAAAAGCCCCTTCCAAGAATTTGGGTATTGCTAGAATATCAGACCTCCGCCATGGTTCAACCAGGAAAGCTCGGGTTTCGCGAAAAATTACTCGGAAGCCGGATTGCATGGCGGAGGAAAAGGCCACGAACACCGAGTCCCCACTTGATCTTCCAAAATCAGAAGGCCGGCGCTTCCGTTTTCGGGAAGGCCGGCCCTGCAAGAACCGGCACAGTGCACCCGCTTCACCACGCATTGCGCCAGCGGCTTCCGGCGGCGATATCTGACTCGGCAGATTGCCCCTCAGAACGAGATGCGCGCGCCAATCTGTATGTTGCGCGGGCCGACCACGTTGTTGTTGTTCCCGTTGGTCAGGAGTCCGAAACCGGAAGTGGACGTCTGGAAGTAGGTCAGCGTAGGCGCAGCCGCGGTCCCGCCCAGGGTGAACATCTGCGTGGTCACACTGGTGAAGTTCAAATGGTTGAATAGATTGAATGCTTCGCCGCTCAACTCCAGCTTGATTTTCTCGTGGATCAGAAACGCTTTGGCGATGCGCAGATCGACGTTCTGCTGGCCCGGATAGCGGTACGACCCGCGCTCCAGAAACGGCACCCTGCTCGTGGACGCTTGCGAACCGGTCACGCCGGAAGCGGTGTTGCCCGAGCCGGATGGCGGGTTGCCCGAAACCGTCGGCGTGAACGGCAGCCCCGATCCCGCAAAGAAGACCGGCGCCACAGTCCAGCCCGAGAGCAGCCAATGCAACGCGCCGTGGCTCTTGTCGAAATATGTGGGTTGCCACACCACGCTGCCCACTACCTTGTGGCGAATGTCGAACGACGAAAAACCCTGATCGTAGCCCATGTCGTACGCGTCGATGGCCCCGTTCGTGGGCGTGGTGGTGCTGCCGGTGCCAAAGAGGTTGTCGTCTTTGGTTTCCGACAAAGTGTAGCTGGCCTGCACCTGGATCCCCTGGCTCATCCGGCGGCTGAACTGGAACACACCCGCGTTGTAGATCGAATGTGCCGAAGTGGAAATCATGGTGATCTGGTTGAATGCGGTATTCGGCCGCGCGCCCTTGAAGAACGGCACGGTAACGGCGTCCCCGTTCAGCGGGCCTCCGCTGACCGTGTAAGTGACGGTGGACGGAGGCGGGAGGTTCGTGTCTAGCGGTTCCGGCAGGAAATGGCCCAGACTCCCGATCCATGAGAGCGACACGATCGTATTGGGCGCGATCTGCCGCTCCACGATGGCGTCCCACTCGTGGATCATTGGGTTTCGGAGGTCGCCGGGAAAGTACAGAATGCTCGGCTTGGCAACCGTTCCCGTCAGCGTCGTAACGATGTTGGGATAAACCGGCCCCACGTTGCCGGCGGTCGAAGGCGTGATAGTGGCGGTGATTTGCGCGTTCGATACGCCCGTGTTGGCGATCGCCTCGAAAATCGTGGCGTTGATGATCCGGCCGTAATAAATGCCGTAGCCGGCGCGGACGGCGGTCTTGCCGTCACCGTTCACGTCCCAAGCGAAACCGATGCGCGGGCCAAAGTCCCGCTTATCCGAGTTCAGCACTCCGGTGGCGGCAAACGCCGGGTTGGCGATTTGCGCCGGGGGCATCGTCTGGAATTCGTAGCGCAGGCCGAGGTTGAGAGTAATGCGCGGGCTGAGCCGCCACTGGTCCTGCGCGAACACCGCGATTTCGTTGGTGTTGAAGGTGAATCCCAAGGGGCCAAATGCCTGCTGGAAGAGGTTGTAGCATTGTAGCGGAGCCGCGGCGGTGCCGCATACCATCCCCTTCGTCGCCGCCAGCACGGAAGGCACCTGGCTCGCGATGTAGTCGCTGAAGAAATCCGCGCGGCTGTTGTATTCAAAATCGCCGCCGTTGTACGCCAGGTGTTGGATCGTGTCATTTACGTGGTTGTAGTCCACTCCGAACTTCAGAAAATGCTCGCCATGCGCCCAGCTCGCCGTGTCCGCCACCTGGGTGCGTTTCTCGGTCGGATAGGCATACCGCTGCGTGTAGTACGGTTTGCCGAAAGTGAACCCGGGACTGGGATTGACGATCACCTGCGGTGAGTATCCCGTCGCGTCGGTCGGCACGCCGGCGAGTTCCGGATTGGCATATTCATATTCGAAATCCCGGCTGTACTGAAAGCGAAGTTCGTTGGTCATGGTGGGACCGATCACCGAGACCCAGCGCGCCGCACCCGTGTCGTCTTTGACGAAATCGTCCCCAAAACTGTCCAGCCCGCGGTTCACCACCAGGTTGGTTTGCACGCCGTAAGGCGAACGCCACCGCAGCCGGTTGTAGGAAAGCGTCACCGTGTTGTTATCGGTTGGCTTGTAATCGATTTTGGGAAACCAAAGCTCCTGGTTGCCCTTGCGCGCCGCCGTGCCGGAAAGGCCCGCAAACAAGCCGATGGCGTTGTTCACGTATTGCTGGATTTGGGCCGTGGAGAGGTTCGCCGCGGTACCCGGGCCGAGCCGGTTCGTCAGCGTGGTCAGCTCGGAACTGCTCAGCGCGCCGAAACTGCCCGCTGGATTCGATGGCGTCGCCACCGCCGGGAACGAGCGCAACTGTTCATCGTAGTTGAAATAGTAGAACAGCTTGCTCTTGATTATCCAGCCGCCCACGTCGCCGCCGAACTGCTGGCGAATGTCGACTGGCTTGATCGGCGTCGACACGTAGCTGCCGTTCACCAGCAGCGGCGCCACCGCGAATGGATAAGGGATGAACGCGCCCCAACTCGAGTTGCGGTTAAGGTAGAAGAGGTCCCCATGCAATTCGTTCGTGCCGCTCTTGGTGACCGCGTTGATCACGCCACCCGCCGCCCGCCCGTACTCCGCCGAATAAGCGCTGGTGTTCACCTGGAACTCGCGGATAGATTCCTGGCTGGTGGAATAGGCGATGCGCGTGCGGCCCTTTTCCTCGGAAAAGAAAGCCTGATTATTGTCGCCGCCGTCCACCGTGTTGTTATTCATCAAGCCCGAGAGCCCGCGAAAACTGATGTCTCCAAAACCGCCGTCCGTGACCGCACCGGGCGTCGTCAGAGCAAAATTGAACCACCGCCGGCCGTTGATCGGAAGATTGTTGATGGCGGTCTGGTTGAGGTTGGTGGCGAAATCCTGCTGAACGGTATTGACCACCGGGGCCTGATCCGTCACGGTTACGCTCTCTGCCGTGCCGGCCACCGCCATGGCTGTATCCAGCGTGGTGACGCGGCCTACCTCCACCAAAGCCCGGCGTTTGACGGTAGCCATCCCCTGAGCTTCGATTTCCACTTCGTAGGCGCCGGGCTGCAGGTGGATCAGCAGGAACCTGCCATCGACATCGGTCTGCCCCTTCGTGACTGCATCCGTTGCCACATTGCGCGCCGACACCGCCGCGCTTTGCATCACGGCGCCACTGGGATCGACCACTATGCCTCCGATGGCGCCATCGGCAGTGGACTGCGCCCATGCCATGGGCGACAGTACCAGCACTGCCAGCAGCAGTAGCATGCTGCACGTGAAACAAGAGCTATTGCGTTTCGAGTACATCTCCGTTGCGACCTCCAGGCGGATCTCCGCTCAGGCTCCCGGGCTAACCGCCCTAGATTATATATCCCGGCACTCGACTTGGAACACGCCCATCTTCCCCAGCGCGAACAGTCTCGCCCCTCAGAACGCCAGCGTCGCGGAGAGTTCCAGAAAGCGCGGGCTGCCGATGGTGTGCTGGATCATGCCGAAAGACGCCGGCAGAGCGCGCACGGTCGGGACTCCCCTGCTGACACTGTACTGGCTGGCGCTGTTGGTCGGCACGTCGAAGCTCGGGGTGTTCGTCAGGTTGTAGGCGTCAACGCCCACCCGGAGAACCAAGTGCTCATTGATATTGGTTGTCTTGATCAGCGAGATATCCAAGCGCTTTTGGAAGGGCCCCCGGAAGATATCGCGGCCCGTCCCGCCGAAACCGGTTTCGAACGTGTCGCATACCTGCGCTCCGCTCGAGTTGGTGATGCAAGGGGGCACGCCATTGGTTCCGGGAGCTAGCGTCGGAACCGTGAAATCGGCCGCATTCAGGACTGGCAAGCTGGGATTGATGCCGGTAGTGCCCTGCAGCTTCGCCTGCTGTGCGTTGATGCCGGATTTCAGCGGCACTTCGGGGTCGATGATCTCGACGAAGTTGGCGTAGTATTGGCCAGCGACCGCGCCCGAATAATCGATCGGATTGTACGGCAAGCCGCTCTGGAGCGCTGTGATGCCGCTTATCGCCCAGCCGTTGCCCAGGGTTTTCAGGATCGGGCTGGACGAAGCCACTTTCGGCGCTTCGTAGTAAACCTGGACGACACCCACATGCGTCCGGTCATAGAGTGAAGTGCCGTAGGATTGCCGCGGATCCAGAGGATTGTTGCCGTCGTAGAAGAGCCCCAGGCCGCTCTGCTCATCGAGCGTATGCGACCAGGTATAAGCGGCGGTCACCTGCACGCCATGGCTAAGCTGTTTGCGAACCCCCAATTGCAGGGCGTTGTAGGTGGCGATACCTTCGGACTTGTAGAAGACCGAGTTGTTCGAGATCCCCAGGTACGGAACACGCAGGTCCGTATTGCCCCCGTCGAAGGTGCTCAGGGTCTCGGTGGGGATCACGTTGAATCCGTACGACGACGTCTGGCCGTTGATCGGATTTCCCGGAGTCGCAATGTTGGGCTGGTTGAAAGGAATCGGAAGCACCTGGTGCAGGCTGCGGCTGCCGATATAGCCGAGACTCAGTTGCACGGTGTTGACCGGCTGCCATTGGAGATCAAAGGTCCAGTCTTCGGAGTAAGGCAGCGTGTTGGCCGGATCGTAGCCGCCGAACAGATAGGTGGTCGCTCCTGTCGATAGTTTCGCGGCATTCGGTATCAGATTGTTAAAGAGACTCAGGTTGGTAACCGGTGCGGGGAGCGTAACGCCGGCGAAGGGTTCGGAGATGCTGCCGGCGGTGGTAGGAGCGACCTGCTGGACGAACGGCGGCGCGAGCGTAACGCCGAACGGTCCGTTGAAACCGCTTCCGGCGCTCGGGGAGAATTCACTGAAGTATTCTCCGCGGTCGAAATACAAACCAAAGCCCGCGCGAACCACCACGTTCTTAAGCTGCGGCGGGCTCCAGACAATACCGACGCGTGGACCGATGCCCCACTGTTTCCCGGTCAGGGTGGAATTGCTGACTCCCGGCGTTCCCAGCAGCTTGTTGTTTCCGGCCACCACGATGCCGCCGTTTGTCACGGTGTCGGTTGCCGCGTTGTACTGATAGTTGCCGGGGTAGAAGTTTGTGAGGTTGCCGTACTTTTCCGAAAGCGGTCCATCATAGTCGTAGCGGACGCCGACGTTGAGGCTCAGGTTGGAAAGAATTTTGAAGTTGTCCGTCGCGTAGGCGCCCACCTGGTCGGCACGGTAGTAGCGGTTGCTGGCGCCGGCAAAGTACTTGGAGTTGTTGGTGACCGGGCTGGAGGTGAAGAGGGTGGTCCAGTCCGTGAACTGAATGCCGGCCGTATTGTTGTTGTTGTTGATGATGTTGAGTTGGCTGTGGGTCCAACTGGCGCCGATGCCCAGCGTGTGGCGCCCCTTCACCCAGCCGAATGTCGAAGTCCCCTGGTAGTTGTTCTGGTAGGAACCTGCATTGGCGAAGTTCGAGGACGGGCCGATCTGCAGGCTCTTGCGAATAGCGGGATCCGAGGTGGAGATGCTGATGCCGGGGAACGCCGAACTGCCGAACACGTCAATGCCTAGAGAGCCGGGCGTAAACGGTTGCTCCGTCTGGCCATAGGTGACCTCGCGAACAAACCCCGCCGTGTTTTCCCAAGTCATGGCCGGATTCAGAATAGTGGTGTTGTCGAGCGTCGCGGTTTGCGAGCCGGCTTGCGTCACCTTCGGAAAGCCGAGAGTAGCGGAGCCGCCGAAGGGGCTGGTGGTAGGGTTGGTCTGAAAGAAGGACTTCAGTGCGATGCGGTCCTTGTCGTTGAACACGTAGTCCAGATCGCCGACGCCCTGGTTGGCCGCGAACGTGGACGGCGCGATCAGCACCGCGTCATAGCCGAGGCTGACGGCCGCAGCTCCCGTGATGGTCGGGGTAGGGATCAGATACTGGCTGCCGACTTTCGCGTTGAACAGGGCGACCGCGGCCGGGTTGATCGCGCTGGGCGCGATAGTCTTATTGAAATCGGCTTGTACCATGTTGGACAGGCCCTGAGCAGTGCGGTCGTCGGTGAGGTGCTGCGGCACGGTAACGGTCGAGGTGCCGTTGTTGGCGTCGTGGTCGGAAATGCCTTGATAGCCTCCGAAAAAGAAGAACTTGTCTTTGAAAACCGGGCCGCCCACGTCGGCGCCGTAACGGTTGTAGTGCAAGGCCGCCACCTTGTCGACCACGGGATTGTTCGGCGTGGCGTTGCGGAAGAACGAGTTGGCGTTGAGTGCGCTGTTCTGGAAGTGATCGTAGGCCATGCCATGGAATTGGTTGGTCCCCGACCGCGTAATGGTCTCGATCTGCGCTCCGCTCTTGCCGCCTTGCGACGCATCATACAGGCCGGAGTTCACTCGCAGTTCCTGGATCATTTCCGGCGCTGGCGTAGGCAAGCCTTGGCCAATGGCATCGTAGACCGACCCGCTGGTCAGCGTGTCGCCGCCCGGCAGGCCAGCCGTGCCGGTGTTCAGCGTGAAGCGATTCGACGCCACCTGGCTGGTCGATTTGCCGTTAAACAGATTGTCTGCGATAGTCCCGTTGATCGAGAAACTGTTGCTCGAATCGCGCTGGCCGTTGGCCCAGATGGCCTGGTTGCCGAGGCCGGAGTTGGAGCCGGACCCGTTTAGAAAATCGGCGCTCAAGCCGGGGCTGAGGATGGCGAGCTGCGTAAAACTACCGGTGCCCAGCGGGGCGTTGATAATCGCTTGAGTGTCCAAAACGTACCCGGTCGTGGTGTTGACGGCGTTAAGCAACGGGGTAGCGGTCACTTCGACCGTAGTAGCTACTTCGCCGACTTCCAGCTTTCCGTTTACCGTGGTGGTGCGATCACCCTGCACCAGGATGGCGGTGTGGGCTTCGGTCTTGAAGCCTTCTTTGCTGAAAGCCACGCTGTAGTTGCCGATGGGGAGATTGGGCACCAGATACGACCCGTTGGCAAACGTTGTCGCTTTGACCTGCAGGTTGGTGTCCTGGTTCTTTACCGTCACCACTGCATCGGGCACGGCGCCGCCACTGGCATCGATAACGGTGCCTGTGATTCCGCCCAGCAATTGCTGGGCGCCGACCGGCAATGAGCCAACAGCCGCGAAAGAGAGCACGAGCACAGCAATACCTGCAAGTGTTTGGCGCATGGATGAAACCTCCGTTCAGACTTTTTTGAGTGGCCAGAATAGCAGACCAATGTGACAATTTCGTTAGCTAAGGTCGACCGAAGAGTTAAAAATACGGCGATCGCAGGTATACTGAAGCGTACCAACGCGATGGAGCAGTTACGGGAGAGACTGGCGGCCGTTCGCGAGCGTATGGCGCGGGCTGCCGGGCGGGCGAAGCGAAACCCCGCCGACATTCTATTGCTGGCCGTGACGAAGGTGTTCCCGGCGCCGGTTATCCGTGAAGCGTACGACCTCGGGCTTCGGGATTTCGGCGAGAACTACGTGCAGGAGTTCGAAGCCAAGGCGCCGGAGATGGCGGGCTTGTCCGAGGCGCGATTTCATCTAATCGGGCATCTGCAGTCCAATAAAGCGAAAAAGGCCGCGGAGCTTTTCCACACCGTGCAGACCGTGGATTCAGCGAAGCTGGCGCGGAGGCTGAACGACACCGGGCGCGCATTGGACGTCATGCTGGAAGTGAAGCTGTCGGAGGAAGAAAGCAAGAGCGGGGCGGCGCCCGAGGAACTGCCGGAGCTGATCGCCGCGGTCCGCTCGTGCGGCAACCTGCGGCTGCTGGGCTTGATGACCATGCCGCCGTGGTCGGAGGACCCGGAAGCGGCGCGCGGGATCTTCCGGAGGCTGCGCGGACTGGCGGAAGAGCACGGGCTGGTGCAGCTCTCCATGGGGATGTCGCACGACCTGGAGACAGCCATCGAAGAAGGCGCCACATGCGTCCGCGTGGGGACGGCTTTGTTCGGTAGCCGGAGGAAGGCATGAATTCTACCGCGGAGACGCGGAGACGCGGAGAGGACCCGGAAAAAGAACTTCAGTGGTCTTTCTCCGTGCCCCCGCGTCTCCGCGGTGAATCACTCAAGTGACCGTCGGGTACTTTGCGCCGCTGCCGCCGGCGCGGACCGGGGTGGCGGATTACGCTGCGTCGCTGCTCGCGGAGCTAAGGAAACACGGCCGCGTGGAAACGGCGCCCGCGGCGTGCGATGTAGCCCTGTACCACCTCGGGAACAATGGGCTCCACGCGGCGATATACCGCCGCGCGCTTGCGCAGCCAGGCGTGGTCGTGCTGCACGATGCGGTGTTGCATCATTTCCTGCTCGGGCAACTCGACGAAGACGGCTATGTAGAAGAGTTCGTCTACAACTACGGGGAGTGGCACCGCGAATTGGCGCGGGAGTTGTGGCGTGGGCGTGCATCTTCCGGGACGGACCCGCGTTACTTCGAGTACCCAATGCTCAAGCGCGTGGCGGAGGGCGCGCGCTCGGTGGTAGTGCACAACCCGGCGGCCGCGCAGATGGTGCGGGATCACGCCCCAGGAGCGCGGGTCGTGGAAATTCCGCACCTTTTCGCTCCGCCGGAATTACCTGGAGAGTCCGAAACCATGCGCTACAGACAGCGCCTGGGCGTCGATCCCGGAACATTTCTGTTCGGCGTGTTTGGATATTTGCGGGCATCCAAACGCCTGGTGACGGTGCTCGAGGCTTTCGCGCAAATCCATCGCGAGAATCCCCGCACGGCGCTGCTGGTGGCGGGACAATTCGTCTCTCCTGACCTGGAGCGGGCAGTCGCGCCAATGCTGGCAGGGGACGGTGTTTTGCGGCAGTCGTACCTTGCAGACCGGGAATTCTGGCTGGCCGCGCGCGCGGTGGACGCATGCATCAACCTGCGGTATCCCGCGGCTGGCGAGACGTCGGGAATCGCCATTCGCCTGATGGGCATCGGCAAGCCAGTCATGGTGACGGATTCCCTCGAATGCGCGCGCTTTCCCGAGGACGCCTGCGTCCGGATTGCGCCGGGCGTTGCGGAACTGGAATCACTGCGCGAGCACATGGTTTTGCTAACATCAATGGGTGAGGTGGCCAGTGCCGTCGGCGAACGGGGTGCCGGGCACGTTCGAGCACACCATGGGGTGGAGCAGGTAGGGAAAAAATACTGGGCACTGTTGTGCGAGCTCTGTTCTTAGCGCTGGCGTGCGGCGCGGCCTTCGGCGCCCCGCAAAAGCCCATCGTGAAGCAACTCCACGTGGCCGTTCCTATGCGGGACGGGGTGCGCCTCTCCGCCAACGTCTTCCTGCCCGGCGAGCATGTGCGCGTGCCGGCCCTGCTGGTGCGCACGCCCTACGGCAAAGGGGACGACATCACACCGAACTACCAGGTGTTCGTGGAGCATGGCTATGCCGTGGTGGTGCAGGATGTGCGCGGACGGTATGAGTCGGAAGGCGAATTCCAGCCGCTGACACAAGAGGCGCCGGACGGCGACGACACGCTGAACTGGATCGCCCGCCAATCCTGGTCCAACGGCAGAATCGGCATGATGGGGGGCTCGTACCTCGGGATCGCGCAATGGAAGGTGGCGTTGCTCAACAATCCACACCTGAAGGCGATCTTCCCTGTGGTCTCTGGCGATGACGACTATCGCGACCGCTTCTACTCCACCGGCGGTGCCCTGAAACTGGGGAACCGTCTCGAGTGGATGTCGGAGAATCTCAAGGCTCCGGGCTACCATCCGGACTTCAGTAAGTTCGTCCTGCACCTGCCTCTGCGCACGGCCGACATCGCAGCCACGGGGTGGACCTCGGAGATGTACCGCGAAGCCATCGAGCATCCCGCCTTCGACGCTTTCTGGCGCGCCATCAGCACCCGCGAACAACTTCAAAGGATTCACATCCCCGTGTTCGCGGTCGGCGGCTGGTACGACAACTTCGTGGAAAGTGACCTGGGTGCTTTCACCACGCTGCACAAATCTTCAGGCTTGAATCGCATTCTGGTGGGGCCATGGCCGCACGACATGTCCTACAAGTTCCCCGGTGTTGATTTCGGGCGCGATTCCACCGTCGCAGTGCGCGAACTGCAATTGGAATGGTTCGATCAGTGGCTGATGGGAAAGGACACGCCGCTGGTATCGAAACCTGCGGTCAAGTTCTTCGTCATGGGCGTCAACAAGTGGCGCGAAGAACGGGAGTGGCCGCCGGCGGAAACGCTTGAGCAGAAGTTCTACCTGGCGAGCAACGGCCGCGCCAACACCATGTCCGGCGACGGAGCCCTCGCGGAAAAGCCGCGGTGGCGGGTCTCCGAGGACCACTATGTTTTCGATCCCAACGACCCCGCGCCGACCCGCGGAGGCTCGGTTTGCTGCAATCCACTCGTTTTCCCCTGGGGGCCGATGGATCAGCGGCCGGTGGAGCAGCGGCCGGACGTGCTGGTCTACACCACCGCTCCGCTGAAACAGGACGCGGAGGCAATCGGTCCAGTCAGGGTCGTGCTATGGGTGTCGACGAGCGCCCGCGACACTGACTTCACCGCCAAGCTCGTGGACGTATTCCCGGACGGCTACGCCCGCAACTTGACCGACGGGATCCTCCGGCTGCGCTACCGCAACTCGCTCGATAAGCCCGAACCGGTGAAAGAGGGTGAGCTTTACCAGGTGGCCGTGGACGCCGGCGTGACCAGCAACGTGTTTCTGAAGGGCCATCGCATCCGGGTGGAAATCTCGAGCAGCAATTTCCCGAGATTCGACCGGAATACGAACACGGGCGGGACGGTTGCAGACGAGACCAGGCTCTTCAAAGCCAGCCAGACCGTGTACCACGATCGGACTCACCCATCATGCCTGGTGCTGCTCGTGATGCCTAGCGGGGCGTAGGAGCAAGCCAGCTATACTGAAAGAAGGCGACCATGGCTTCTCAGAGTCTCCGTGAAATCGTCGAAACTTTGACGCCGGACGAGCAGGCAGCCGTCCGGGAGTTCATCGAGTTTCTCAAACGCAAATCACTGGTGGAGAGCCCCTTCCAGGCCGCGGTGAATGAGTTCATCGGTGAGCATCCCGAACTCCTGCGGCGTCTGGCGCAGTGACCGTCTGCCCGAAATTGGAAGAAGTGATCGCCGCCCGCCTCGCGGAGGCGCGGACCGTGACGCATGGGTGTCGCTGGGCAGGCTCGGCGCCTGCCCCTGCGCGCTGTTACTGGTTATTATTCGCGTTCGGCGTGGTGCTCGCGCCAGCGTTCTTCACGTACTTATCGAACCACGTGAGCTTCTCCCACACCACGTGTTCGATGGTTTCCTTTCCGCGATAGCCATGGGCTTCGAACGGTAGAAACACCAGCCGCGTGATTCCGCCATTGCCGCGCACCGCCTCGTACATGCGCTCGGATTGTATCGGGAACGTCCCGCTGTTGTCGTCCGCTTCACCATGGATGAACAGAATGGGCGTCTTGATCTTGTCGGCGTACATGAATGGCGACATTTTCAGGTAGACTTCCGGAGCCTGCCACAACGTGCGGCGCTCGCTCTGGAAGCCGAAAGGCGTCAGCGTGCGGTTAGGCGCGCCGCTTTCAGCGATGCCGGCCTTAAATAGGTCCGAATGGGCCAGCAGCGTGTCGGTCATGAAAGCGCCGTAGCTATGCCCTCCCACTCCTACCCGCGCGCGATCGGTCACGCCCATGTCCACGGCCTTATCAATGGCCGTCTTGGCGTCCGAGACGACCTGATCCACAAAGGTATTGTTGACCGTGTCGGGATCGGGGCCCACGATCGGCATCGCAGCGTTTGCCAGAACCGCGTAGCCTTCGAGGGCAAAATACAACTCCGTGTAGCCGCGCATTTCGGTGAATCGCTTTGTGGACCCGCTTACCTGGCTGGCGGTAGCCGCATCGTTGTACTCGTACGGATAGGCCCAGATCACCGTCGGCAGCCGGGTTCCCTGCTTGTAGTTCGCCGGCAAGTAGAGAGTGAAGGAAAGCTCCACCCCGTCCTCGCGCTTGTACTTCACTAGTTGCTTGCTGATCCCGCGGATCGAGGGCTGCGGATCGGGGAATTTCGTCACCGCGACGGGTGCTCCGTTGGGAGTGCGTACGAAGTAGTTCGGCGGCTCGGTGGGACTTTCACGGCGAGTGAGGA
>Ga0335081_10001939_pt1 | contig 32707 bp, 27 predicted proteins | sample Lox_Sample_35_FD_206713 | JGI IMG/M metagenome (GOLD analysis project Ga0335081, IMG submission 206713) | Soil microbial communities from Loxahatchee National Wildlife Refuge, Florida, United States - Lox_Sample_3.5 | ecosystem: Environmental > Terrestrial > Soil > Wetlands | place: USA...
CCTCGTCCCAGACCTCGAACGGCTTCGGCCGCCCGGGGACCTCGCCCGCGATCTCCGCCAACGGCAACAGTAACGGCATCGTCTGGGCCTACGAGAACGGGGGCTCGGGCGCGGTGCTGCATGCCTATGATGCGAGCAATCTCGCCGAGCTCTACAACAGCACATTGGCGGGCGGGCGCGACGCGTTCGGCAGCGGCAACAAGTTCATCACGCCGACCATCGCCGACGGCAAGGTGTTCGCGGCCACCACCAACGGCGTGGCGGTGTTCGGGCTGCTCTGAGCGCCTGGGTCGACAAGCTCAGCTCCGGACCCGTATCCTCGGTCCACACCATGAACTACTGCAGTCAGTGCGGCGCGCCGGTCGCGCTGCGCATTCCGCCGGGCGATCACCTGCCGCGCCACGTGTGCGACAGCTGCGGCGCGATCCACTACCAGAACCCCCGCCTGGTCGTCGGCTGCGTGCCCGAGTACGAGGGCAGGATCCTCCTCTGCCGGCGCGCGATCGAGCCGCGGCTCGGCTTCTGGACGGTCCCGGCCGGCTTCATGGAAAACGGCGAGACGCTCGAGCAGGGCGCGGCGCGCGAGGCGCACGAGGAGGCGCTGGCGCACGTCGAGATCGGCTCGCTCCTCGCGGTGGTCAACGTGCTGCATGCCCGGCAGGTCCACGTGTTTTTCCGCGGCCTGCTGCGCAGCGCCGAGTACGGGGCGGGCGCCGAGAGCCTCGAGGTCGCTCTGGTGGCGCCCGCCGACATCCCGTGGGACGACCTCGCATTCCCCAGCACCGAGTTCGCCCTCCGCCACTACCTCGAGGACCGGGCCGCCGGCGGCGAGCCGCATCATTTCACCACCTTCAACCGGCGGCTGACCAAGCCGGGCGCGAGCGCCGCATAACCCTGAGCGGGCGGCGTGGCACAATATGCGGCCGCGCGGCCCCCGTTGAGGAATCTGAATGACTTTCGTCGTCACCGAGAACTGCATCAAGTGCAAGTACATGGACTGCGTCGAGGTTTGTCCCGTCGACTGCTTCCACGAAGGACCGAATTTCCTCGCCATCGATCCCGAGGAATGCATCGATTGCACCTTGTGCGAGCCGGAGTGCCCGGTCGAGGCGATCTTCTCCGAGGAGGAGCTGCCGAAGGGTCAGGAGCAGTTCAAGCAGCTGAATGCCGAGCTGTGTAAGGACTGGCCGGTGATCACCGAAAAGAAAGCCGCGCCCGCGGATGCCAAGGAGTGGGAAGGCAAGCCCGACAAGCTGAAGCTGCTGGAGCGGTAGCTGTTGCCTGCGGCCGTGCGGGCCGCCCAGCGCCCACTCTCAGCGCTTCTGCTCTTCCTGCAGGTGCTTGAGCAGCGCATCGGGCGGGAGATATCCGGGCAGCATCTCGCCGTCCGCCAGCACGATGGCCGGCGTCCCCTGAATGTTGAACTTCCGGCCGAGCTCCCAGAAGCGCGGCAGCGGCGTGTCGGTGCAGGCCTTGCCCTTCAGTTCCTGGCCCAGCTTCGCCCTGGTGAGCGAGTCGTTGCGGTTCGAGGAGCACCACACCTGCTCGGCCTTGGTCCAGGAGGGCGTGTTCGGCCCGTTGCGCGGGTAGAGCAGATAGCGGACGCGAATGCCCAAGCGGTTGTACTCGCCGATCTGTGAGTGGAGCTTCCTGCAATACGGGCAGTCCACGTCGGTGAACACACTCACCGTGTACTTCGGATCCTTGGGCGAGAAGATCAGCATCTGGCTCTCGGGAACGGCCGCGAGCTCGCGCGTGCGCACTTCGCGCCGATGCTGCTCGGTGAGATTGACGTTCGTGCCCAGCTCGATCAGGTCGCCGCTGAAGGCGTAGCGGCCATCGGCGGTCACGTAGGCGATATCGCCGTCGCGGCTGAGTTCCCAGACGCCCGGCACCGGCGTGGCGCGCAGCTCATCCACCCGGGCGCCGCCCGGAATCTTCTTCGCGATCTCCTCGCGCGGATCGGCGGGCTTGGTGGAGGGCTGTTGTGCCGATAACGGGCTCCAGGGTGCAGCGCCCAGCAGCACGAGCAGCAACAGCAGCTTCTTCGAGGGCATGGGGATTTCCAGGAGCGTCCGCGGCAGTCTAGCAGACGCGGACCAGTGGCACACGAAGGGGCTTTTCGCTCGGGTGCGCGTGGCGCGTCAGCCGCGCGGGTGATGCTGCGAGTGCAGCTCTTTCATGCGCTCGCGCGCGACGTGCGTGTAGATCTGGGTCGTCGACAGATCGCTATGGCCGAGCAGCAGCTGCACCACGCGCAGGTCGGCGCCGTGGTTCAGCAGATGGGTCGCGAAGGCATGGCGCACCGTGTGGGGCGAGAGCTCCTTGCTGATGCCGGCCTTGCGCGCGTAGCGCTTGATGATGTGCCAGAACGCCTGGCGCGTCATGCGGTCGCCGCGGCGCGTCGGGAACAGGTAATCGGTCTGGCGCTCGAGCAGGATCTCCCCGCGCGGACCGCGCGCGAATTCCTTCAGCGCCCGCATCGCCTCCTCGCCGAGCGGAATGAGCCGCTCGCGGTCGCCCTTGCCGAGGATGCGGATGACGCCCTGGTTGAGGTTGATCTGCCCCTGGCGCAGGTTCACCAGCTCCGATACCCGCAGGCCCGTGGCGTACAGCACCTCCAGCATGGTGCGGTCGCGGTTGCCGAGCGGGTCGCTCACCAGCGGGGCGGCGAGCAGCGACTCGACCTCCTCCTCGGTGAGCGAGCGCGGCAGCGAGCGCCCGATCTTGGGCATGGCGATCTGCGCGGTCGGATCCTCTTTGATCGCGCCCTCGCGCATGTAGTAGCGGAAGAAGCGCCGGAAGCTCGACAGCTGCCGCGCGGTCGAGCGCGGCCGCGCCCCGCCACGCACCCGCGAGGCGATGAACTCCTGCAGATCGAGGCGCGAGGTGCGCATGATGGGAACACTGCGCTCGGCGAGCCAGCGCGCGAGGGCGGTAAGATCGGCGCGGTAGGCGGCGAGCGTATTCGGCGACAGGCCGCGCTCCATCCAGACCGCATCCAGGAAGCGGGAAACCGCGGGGTCCGCGGAATCGGCGTTGGTTGTCATGGAGAGAGCCGCTGCCTGGTTTGACAAGACTTGTCTCGCTGGTCCTCAGAGCCCTCGCGGCGTGGCACGCCGTGTAAGAGCCCCGACTTCCGGGTAATGTGTGACCACAGTATGGTGAGCGCGACGGATGCACCGACGTGATGACCTTCACATCTGCATTCCGGCATTAACATAAAGAGAACCAGTTCACATCCAAGATTGGCGCAGCGTCCCACTCCCATGACCGCACAGCCCCCGCGGCGGCCGTTCCGGCTGCGCTCGCTGCTCCTGGCTCCGCTCAGGCTCGTGTATGGGCTGTGGGTGGCGCTGGCCTTCCTCGCGATCGGCCTGTCGGCGCTCGCGTTGATGCTGGTGATCCCCGGCATGACGCGGCGGCGCGCGGCCGGTCGCCGCGCCGCGCGCATCTTCTTCCGGCTCGCCGCCATGCCGCTCACGGTGAAGCACGAGAAGCGGCTGCCCGAGGGCCAGTGCGTCGTGGTCTGCAACCACGCGAGCTACCTCGACGGGCCGGCGCTCACGGCGGCGCTGCCGCCGCGTTTCGCGTTCGTGATCAAGCGCGAGATGTCCGCCGTGCCACTCGCCGCCATCGTGCTGCGGCGCCTGGGCTCGGTGTTCGTCGAGCGCAACCGCACGCGCGCCTCGGGCGATGCCCGGCGGCTGCTGCGGGATGCCTCCCGGGGCAATTCGCTGGTGTTCTTCCCCGAAGGGACCTTCGATCCGCGTCCGGGCGTGCACAAGTTCCACGCCGGGGCGTTCGCAAGCGCCGTGCGGGCCGGCTGCCCGATAGTACCCGCGGTGCTGCGCGGCACCCGGCGCGCGCTCTGGCCGGGAGGGGCGCTGCCGCTGCCGGGAGCGATCGAGCTCGAGATCCTGCCGCCGATCAGGCCAGCTCCGGGAGCCCACACTGAGGCAGTGCCGGCGCTGCGTGATGCGGCGCGCGCCGCCATCCTCGCCGCGCTCGGCGAGCCCGACCTCACATGTTCCGGCGATACTGCCCGCCCACCTGATACAGAGCCCGTGAGATCTGTCCGAGCGAGCAGACCTTGACGCTCTGCATGAGCTCGGCGAACACGTTGCCGCCGCCGGCGGCGACCTGCTGCAGGGCGGCGAGCGCGGCGCCCGAGCGCTCGGCATTGCGCGCCTGGAAGGCGCGCACCGCGGACACCTGATCCTGCTTCTCCTCTTCCGTCGAGCGGATCAGCTCAGTCCCCTTATGCTCCTCGGAGGCGTCGGCGGCCGAGAGGAAGGTGTTGACGCCGACGATCGGCAACGAGCCGTCGTGCTTGCGCGTTTCGTAGTAGAGCGACTCCTCCTGGATCTTGCCGCGCTGGTACATGGTCTCCATCGCCCCGAGCACGCCGCCGCGCTCCGACAGCGCCTCGAACTCCTTGTAGACGGCCTCCTCGACCAGGTCGGTCAGGTACTCGATGGCGAACGAGCCCTGCCAGGGATTCTGGATCTTGTTGAGGCCGAGCTCGCGATTGATGATGAGCTGGATCGCGACCGCGCGCCGTACGCTCTCCTCGGTCGGAGTGGTGAGCGCCTCGTCGTAGGCGTTGGTGTGCAGGCTGTTGCAGTTGTCGAACAGCGCGTACAGCGCCTGCAGGGTCGTGCGGATGTCGTTGAAGGAGATCTCGCGCGCGTGCAGGCTCCTTCCGGAGGTCTGCACGTGATACTTGAGCATCTGGCTGCGCGGCCCGGCGTGATAGCGCTCGCGCATGGCGCGTGCCCAGATGCGGCGCGCCACGCGCCCGATGACCACGTACTCCGGATCCATGCCGTTGGAGAAGAAGAACGAGAGGTTAGGCGCAAAGTCGTCGATCTTCATGCCGCGCGCCAGGTAGTACTCGGCGATGGTGAAGCCGTTGGCGAGCGTGAAGGCGAGCTGTGAGATCGGGTTGGCGCCGGCCTCGGCGATGTGATAGCCCGAGATCGACACCGAGTAGAAGTTGCGCACCCGCCGCTCGGTGAAGTACTGCTGCACGTCCCCCATCATGCGCAGCGCAAACTCGGTGGAGAAGATGCAGGTGTTCTGCGCCTGGTCCTCCTTGAGGATGTCGGCCTGCACGGTGCCGCGCACCGCCTCGAGGGTCGCGGCGCGGATGCGCTCGTACACCTCGCGCTCGATGAGCTCATCTCCCGTCACTCCGAGCAGCGCCAGCCCCGAGCCGTCGTGGTGCGGGGGTAACGCGCCCTTGTAGCTCGGGGGCGCCACGCCCCGCGCCGCGGCCGCGGCGTTGAGCGCAGCGATCTTCTGCTCGGCTGCGCTCCAGCGGCCTTGCGCCTTGAGGTAACGCTCCACCTGCTGATCCGTGGCGGTGTTCATGAACATGGCGAGCAGCATCGGCGCCGGCCCGTTGATGGTCATGGAGACCGAAGTCGAGGGCGAGCACAGGTCGAAGCCCGAGTAGAGCTTCTTCATGTCATCGAGGGTCGCGATCGAGACGCCGGAGTTGCCGGTGCGGCCGTAGACGTCGGGGCGCGTGTCCGGGTCCTCGCCATAGAGCGTGGTCGAGTCGAACGCGGTCGAGAGGCGCGGCCCGTGTCCGTGTGCCAGGTAGTGGAAGCGCCGGTTGGTACGCTCGGGTCCCCCCTCGCCGGCGAACATGCGGGTGGGATCCTCCTCCTCGCGCCGGTACGGGTAGACGCCGCCCGTGTAGGGATAGGCGCCCGGGAGGTTTTCCGTGAGGAGGAAATGCAGCAGCTCGCCCCAGTCGTGCGCTTTGGGCATGGCGAGCTTGGGGATCGCCGAGCGCGACAGGCTCTCGGTGTAGTTCTCGCCCTTCACCAGCCGCTCGCGCACCTTGTAGGAATAGGTCGCATCCGTCGCCGAGCGCACCCGCTCGGGCCATGCCTTGAGCTCACCGACCCCCACGGCGCCGATCTCGCCGAGCGCGCGGTTGTAGGCGGCGCGCAGCTCGCGCCGCGTCGCGTCCGCCGCGCGCTCCTCGAGAGCGTCCTGCGGGTAAGGCTCGAGCGGCCCGGGTAAGCGCGCGTCGTGCAGCGCCTTGAGCGATTCGTAGATTCCGTAGGCGCGCCGGGCCGCCTGGCACTGTTCCTCCACGCGGGCCCGCGCGGCTCTGCCCGCGTGGGCGATCTCGGCCAGATAGCGCGTGCGGGCCCCCGGGATGAGCGGGGCGCGCGCGCTCAACTCGGTGGGGCCGGCGTCGGCGAGCTGCCAGGAACCCGCGCCGATGTGCCGCTGCGCGAGCGCCGCGCACAGGGCCGCAAACAGCCGGTTCACACCCGGATCGTTGAAGCGGCTCGCGATGGTCGGGAACACCGGCAGCTCCGCGTCGGCGAGGCGGCTCCGCTCGGGGTGGTTGCGCCGCCATTGCTTGCGCACGTCGCGCAGGCTGTCCTCGGCGCCGCGCTTCTCGGCCTTGTTGAGCACGATGAAATCGGCGTAGTCGAGCATGTCGATCTTCTCGAGCTGGCTGGCGGCGCCGTACTCGCTCGTCATGACGTAGAGCGACAGGTCGACCATGTCGACGATCTCGGTGTCCGACTGGCCGATGCCGGCCGTCTCGACCAGCACCAGGTCGAAGCCGCACGCCTGATAGAGCCGGATCACCTCGCGCAGCACCGCCGAGGTCGCCAGGTGCGCCCGCCGCGTCGCGAGCGAGCGCATGTAGATGTGGTCGGACGCGAGACTGTTCATGCGGATGCGATCGCCGAGCAGCGCACCGCCGCTGCGCCGCCGCGTCGGGTCCATGGCGATCACGGCGATCTGCAGCTTGGGGAAGGCGCGCGTCAGGCGCGCGAGCAGCTCGTCCGTGAGGCTCGACTTGCCGGCACCGCCGGTGCCGGTGATGCCGATCACCGGAGCCCGGTGGCGCGAGCGGGACAGCGCGCGGCGGATCTGCTCGGCTTCGGCGCCCGCAGCGCCCGCGGCGCCCTCGAGCACCGAGATGGTGCGCGCCACCAGGCCGTGGTCACGCGCATTCAGGGGGCGGAACTCGTACGGGGGCTTCTGCAGCGCGCCGATGCGGGCGAACACGTCATCGATCATGCCGGCGAGACCTAAGCGCCGGCCGTCCTCGGGCGTGTAGATCTTCTCCACCCCGTGCCGTTCGAGCGCTTCGATCTCGTGCGGCGCAATGGTGCCGCCGCCGCCGACTACTACGCGAATGTGCGGATAGCCGCGCTCGCGCAGCATGTCGACCATATAGGCGAAGTACTCGTTGTGGCCGCCCTGGTAGGAGCTCACCGCGATGGCGTCGGCGTCCTCATCGATCGCCGCGCGCACGATGTCGGCGACGCTGCGGTTGTGCCCGAGATGGACGACCTCGGCACCGCGCGCCTGCAGCAGGCGCCGGATCATGTTGATGGCGGCGTCGTGGCCGTCGAACAGCGACGCCGCGGACACGAACCTGAGCGGCGGGCGGCTGATCAGCTCGGGGCCGGGGGCGGCCGCCGGGCCGCCCTTCAAGGGGGCGTTCACGGTTTATTTACTCTCGGGTAGAATATCTACTCATGAGTATGATCGAGGCTGGAGCGGCGGGTCAACGCACCGGGCGGTGTCCGCCCGATGCTGCACCGCCCGCGGTCAAGCCCACCCCTGCAGCGCGGCTATAATACTCCGCACACCCATGAACAGCCGCCGCGCCAGTCCGTCCTCAGCGGGCAAGTCTTCCGCCCCGAGCCCTTCGCCGTGGCGGGCGCGCCGCCGGGACCGGGAGGTCAAGCGCGAGGCCGTGATCCGCGCCGCCGCCCGCGCCTTCAACCGCAGGGGCTACCACAACACCTCCCTCGATGACATCGCCGCCGCGCTCGAGGTGACCAAGCCCACCGTCTACTACTACGTCACCAACAAGGAACACCTGCTGTTCCAGTGCTTCCTCGCCGGTATCGAGCCGATCCACGCCGCCTTCCGCGAGGTCAAGGATCTCGAGGCGCCGGCGCGCGAGCGCCTGAACGCGGTGCTGCGCCATTACGGCGAGGCCGTGGCGTCCGAGTTCGGCTGGTGCATGGTGCGCGCCGAGGACCAGGACCTCTCCCCCGCCATGAGCCGCCACATCAAGGCGCTCAAGTCCGAGATCGACCAGGGAATCCGCCGCCTGATCCGCGAAGGGATCCAGGACGGCTCGATCGAGCCCTGCGACCCGAAGATGAGCGCGTTTGCGCTCGCCGGCGCCCTCAACTGGATCGCCCACTGGTACCGTGAGGACCAGTCGCTGACGCCCGCCGAGATCGCCGCGGCGTTCGTCACCATATTCGAAGGCGGCCTGCGTCCGCGCAGTGCCTCCCAGGTCGCAACCCGCGCGCCGCTCAAGCGCCGGGTGCGCATCGCCCGCTGAACCACACGAGGCTTATCCCCATGTCCGCTCCAGACGTCGTCATCACATCCGCCATGCGCACGCCCATCGGGGCCTTCATGGGCGCGCTCTCCCCTCTCACCGCCGTGCAGCTCGGCAGCGCGGCCATCCAGGCCGCCGTGCAGGCCTCCGGCATCGGGCCCGGCGATATCCAGGAAGTCATCATGGGATGCGTCCTGCCGGCCAACCTCGGCCAGGCACCGGCGCGCCAGGCGGCGCTCGGCGCCGGAATCCCGCCGGGAGTCCCGGCCACCACGATCAACAAGATGTGCGGCTCGGGCTTGAAGGCGGTGATGCTGGCGGCCGAGCAGATCCGCGCAGGCAGCGCGGACGTCGTGCTCGCCGGCGGACTCGAGTCGATGACCAATGCGCCCTACATGCTGGCCAAGGCCCGCAGCGGCTACCGCATGGGCAACGGCGAGGTCATCGACCACATGATGCGTGACGGCCTCGCGAGTCCTTTCGACGGCAAGGCGATGGGCTGCTTTGCCGACTCGACCGCGGCCAAGTACAACTTCACGCGCGCGCAGCAGGATGCCTTCGCCACCGAGTCGGTGCGGCGCGCCATGGCTGCGCTCGAGAAGGGCGAGTTCGACGGCGAGGTCACGCCGCTCACCATCAAGGGCCGCAAGGGCGATACGGTGATCGCGCGCGACGAGACCCCCGGAACCTGTGACGTGAGCAGGATCAGCACGATGAAGCCGGCCTTCAACAAGGATGGCACCGTGACGGCCGCCAGCTCCTCCTCGATCTCCGACGGCGCGGCGGCGCTGGTAGTCATGAAGGGCGAGAGCGCCGCGGCGCTCGGCGTAAAGCCCTTGGCCCGCATGCTCGCCTGGGCGAGCCATGCACAGGAGCCCGAGTGGTTCACGACCGCCCCGGTCGGCGCCATCGCCAAGGTGCTCAAGCAGCTCGGCTGGAAACCGCACGACGCCGACCTCTACGAGATCAACGAGGCGTTCGCGGTGGTAACCATGGCGGCGATGCGCGACATCGACATCGATCACGCGCGCGTCAACGTCAACGGCGGCGCCTGCGCGCTCGGCCATCCGATCGGCGCCACGGGGGCGCGCATCCTCACGACGCTCACGCATGCGCTGCGCCGCCGGGGACTGAAGCGCGGCATCGCCTCGCTCTGCATCGGCGGCGGCGAAGCGGTGGCGGTCGCGATCGAAGTGATCAGGTAATGAAGATCAAGGACGCCCGCGCCGTCGTCACCGGCGGCGCATCGGGCTTAGGCTTCGCGGTTGCGAAACACGTCTGCGCCCACGGCGGCAAGGCCGTCCTGCTCGACATCCAGGAGGGTCCCGGCCGCTCAGCCGCCGTTGCCCTCGGTTCGAATGCGCACTTCGTGCGCTGCGACGTCACCTCGGAGATCGAGGTCAACACCGCCATGGAGGCGGCCGCTTCGCACCTCGGACACCTCAACCTGCTGGTGAACTGTGCCGGGGTGGTCGGCGCCGGGCGCATGCTCGGCAAGAACGGGCCCATGGCGGGCGAGTTTTTCACCAAGGTGATCCACATCAACCTGATCGGCACCTTCCTGTGCGACAAGGCTGCCGCGGCTCTCATGCAGCACAACCCCCCGGGTCCGGACGGAGAACGCGGCCTGCTGGTCCACACCTCCTCGGTCGCCGCCTTCGAGGGCCAGATCGGCCAGGCGGCCTACTCCGCCACCAAGGCGGCGGTCGCCGGCATGACGCTGCCGATCGCGCGCGAGCTCGCGCGTTTCGGCATCCGCTGCGTCTCGATCGCCCCCGGCATCTTCCACACGCCGATGATGGACGGCATGCCGAAGGAGGTGCAGGACTCGCTCGGCGCGCAGGTCCCCTTCCCCGCGCGGCTCGGGAAACCCGAGGAGTTTGCCCAGCTCGTGGCCTCGGTGTTCGAGATCCCGATGCTGAACGGCACCACCGTGCGGCTCGACGGCGCCATCCGCATGCAGCCGAAGTAGCCGGCACCTTGAGCGAAGCGAACAGCGAAGCCGGCGCGATCATGCGCGAGCGTATGGAATATGACGTCGTGATCGTGGGCGCGGGCCCCGCCGGGCTCGCCTGCGCGATCCGCCTCAAGCAGCTGAAGCCCGCGCTCTCGGTGTGCGTGCTCGAGAAGGCCTCCGCCGTGGGCGCGCACTCGCTCTCGGGCGCGGTGGTCGAGCCCGGGCCGCTGGAAGAGCTGCTGCCCGAGTGGCGCACGGACTATCCGGGCATGAAGGTGCCCGCGGCCGAGGACGACTTCCGCATCCTCACCCGGAGCGGCTCCTTCAAACCGGTGCCGGACTTCGTGGTGAAGCTCCTGCCGCGCTCGCTCACCTTCAGCACGCCCTTCAACAACCACGGCAACTACATCATCTCGCTCGGGCAGCTGACGCCCTGGCTGGCGCAGAAGGCGGAAGCCCTCGGCGTCGAGATCTTCCCGGGCTTCGCGGCCGCGGCACCGGTGTTCGATGCGCCGGGTGCGGTGGCGGGAGTGCAGATCGGCGATATGGGGCTCGATCGCGACGGCCGGCCGGGCCCGAACTTCACGCCGGGCGTCGAGATCCATGCGCCGCTCACCGTGCTCGCCGAGGGCGCGCGCGGCTCGATCTCCAAGCAGCTGATCGCGAAGTTCGATCTCGCGAGCGGCCATTGCCCGCAGACCTTCGCGCTCGGCTACAAGGAGCTCTGGCAGCTGCCCGCGGGACGCGTCAAGCCCGGGCGCATCGAGCATGCCCTCGGATGGCCGGCCGATTCGCGCACCTATGCGGGCAGCTTCCTCTATCACCTCGACAACGACCGGGTGTACGTCGGCTACATCGTCGGGCTCGACTACCGCGATCCGCGCCTCAAGCCCTTCGAGGCTTTCCAGCAGTACAAGAATCATCCGAGCGTGAAAGCGCTGCTCGAAGGCGGGGAGATTCTCTCGGCGGGCGCGCGCACCGTCGCCGCCGGCGGCTGGCAGTCGACGCCGACGCTCGAGATGCCGGGCGCGATCCTGATCGGCGATGCAGGCGGCACGCTCAACTTCGCCAAGATCAAAGGAGTGCACCAGGCAGTCCGCTCAGGCAGGCTGGCAGGCGAGCACATCGCCGAGAGCGGCGGCGGCACCGGGTTCGATGCGAAGTGGCGCGCCTCGGTGGGCGGGCAGGAGCTCAGGAAGGTGCGCAACTTCAAGCCGGCCTTCAAGCGCGGCATGTGGCTCGGGCTCGCCAACTCCGCCTGGGAGATGCTCACCGCGGGGCACTCGCCCTGGACGCTCAGGAACACCGCCGACTGGTCGCGCCTTGCGAAGCTCGATGAGTTCGTCTCGCCGCAACGGCACTGGGTCACGCGAACCCTGCCGCCCCGCGACCGGGTGTCATTCGTGTTCTTCGCCGGCAACTCCCACGAGGAAAGCCAGCCGGTCCACCTCAAGGTCGCCGACCTGGAGCTGTGCGCGGGACGCTGTGCGAAGGAGTTCGGCAATCCCTGCGAGCGCTTCTGCCCGGCGGGCGTCTACGAGATGGTCGACGACGGCCGCGGCGGCAAGCGGCTGCAGATCAACGCGGCCAATTGCGTGCACTGCAAGGCCTGCGACATCAAGGATCCCTACGAGATCATCACCTGGACCACGCCCGAGGGGGGCTCGGGCCCGAACTACCAGTCGCTGTAGCGCACGCTTCAGCCCGCCGCCCATGACAGAGCTCTGGCGCCCGTCCGCAGAACGTATCGCCAACGCGAACCTCACGCGCTTCATGCGCTGCGTGACCGCCCGCACCGGCACGCCGCTTGCCGACTTCGACGCGACCTACGCCTGGTCGCTCGAGCAGCCGGCGCAGTTCTGGACCGAGCTGGCGCGCTTCGCGGACCTGCGCGCCGACTTCGGCGACGGGCCGGTGATCGAGCACCCGACGCAGATGCCCGGCGCGCGCTTCTTCCCCGGCGCGCGCCTCAACTTCGCCGAGAATCTCCTCAGGTTCGCCGACGGCAGGGAAGCGCTCATCTTCCGCAACGAGCGCGGCACGCGGCGCGCACTCTCGGGCCGCGAGCTGCAGGCGGAGGTGGCGCGGATCGCCGCGGGGCTCACGGCAGCCGGCGTCGTCGCCGGCGATCGCGTCGCCGGCTACCTGCCCAATCTCCCTGAGGCGGCGATCGCCATGCTGGCGACGGCGAGCATCGGCGCCGTGTGGTCGTCGTGCTCGCCGGACTTCGGCGTGCACGGCGTGCTCGACCGCTTCGGGCAGATCCAGCCGAAGATCCTGTTCACCGCTGACGGCTACTTCTATGCGGGCAAGACGCTCGATTCCCTCGGCCCCATGGCCGAGGTGCTCGGGAAGCTCACCCACATCGAGCGCGTGATCGTCATTCCGTACGTGACGGCCAAACCCGAGCTCGCCCGACTCGGCGCAGCAGCCGCCCGCGCCAGTCACTGGATGGAGTTCGGCGCGCGCGGGGAGCCGCTGCGCTTCGCGCCGCAGCCCTTCAATCATCCGCTCTATATCCTCTACTCCTCGGGCACCACCGGCGTACCGAAGTGCATCGTGCACGGCGCCGGCGGAACCCTGCTGCAGCATCAGAAAGAGCACCTGCTGCACACCGACTTGGGCCGCGCCGACTGCCTGTTCTACTTCACCACCTGTGGCTGGATGATGTGGAACTGGCTGATGAGCGCGCTGGCAACCGGCGCGCGGCTCGTGCTCTACGACGGCAGTCCCTTCCACCCGGATCCCGGCGTGCTGTGGCGCATGGCCGCGGAAGAGCGCGTCACCGTGTTCGGCACCAGCGCCAAGTACCTCGCCTCGCTCGAGAAGAGCGAGTTCGTACCGGCGCGCGCCGTCGAGCTCACGGCGCTGCGTGCTCTCCTCTCGACCGGCTCACCGCTCCTGCCCGAAGGCTTCGATTTCGTCTATCGGGGCGTCAGGAGCGACCTGCAGCTCGCCTCGATCTCGGGCGGCACGGACATCGTCTCGTGCTTCGCGCTCGGTTGCCCCACCCGCCCGGTGTATCGCGGCGAGATCCAGTGCCGGGGCTTGGGGATGGCGGTCGACATCTTCGATGACGACGGGCGCCCGGTACGGGGCACGCGCGGCGAGCTGGTGTGCACCGCCCCGTTCCCCTCGATGCCGATCCGCTTCTGGAACGATCCCGACGGCTCGCGCTACCGCGCCGCCTACTTCGAGCGTTTCCCCGGCGTGTGGCACCACGGTGACTTTGCCGCCATCACCCCCCACGACGGCCTCGTCATCTACGGCCGCTCGGACGCGGTCCTGAACCCCGGCGGCGTGCGCATCGGTACCGCCGAGATCTACGGCGCGGTCGAGGCGCTGCCCGAGATCGTCGAGTCGCTCGCGGTCGGCCAGGACTGGGAGGGCGACGTGCGGGTCGTGCTGTTCGTACGCCTGAAGCCCGGCGTCGAGCTGACCGAGGAGCTGCGCCAGCAGATCCGCGCCACCATCCGCAGACAGACGACCGCGCGGCACGTCCCGGCGCGCATCATCGCGGTGCCCGACATCCCGCGCACTCTCTCCGGCAAGCTCACCGAGCTCGCGGTGCGCAACGTGATCCACGGGCTGCCGGTGAAGAACGTCGACGCGCTCGCCAACCCACAGGCGCTCGAGCATTTCCGCAACCTCCCTGAGCTCGCGAGCTGAAGCGTCACGCGCGTGAGGGATGCCGCCGACCTGCGGGTGCTGTATGCGCGCGAGCTCAGCTGTCGCGGCTTTAGCGCCGATCCCGCCCAGCTCGCCGCCGTCGCCCGCCTCGAGGCCGTGCGCCGCCGCCTGCTGCGCGCGCCCCGCGCCCGGCTGCCGCGCTTGTTTCGAGCCCTGGCGCGACGGCGGGCGGACGCCCCGGTGCGCGGCCTCTATCTCTGGGGCGGGGTGGGCCGCGGCAAGACCTGGCTGATGGACCTGTTCTTCGAGAGCCTGCCGTTCGCCGAGCGGCGGCGCCAGCACTTCCACCGCTTCATGCACGACGTACAGGCGCAGCTCGCCGGCATGAAGCACGAGCGCGATCCGCTCGAGCGGGTTGCGCAGACGATCGCAGGCAATACACGCGTGCTGTGCTTCGATGAGCTGCAGGTCACCGACATCGCCGACGCCATGATCCTCGGTAACCTGTTCGACGCCCTGTTCCGGCGCGCCGTGACGCTGGTCGCGACCTCCAACACCGCGCCGCGCGAGCTCTACAGGGACGGCCTGCAGCGCGCCCGCTTCCTGCCCGCGATCGCGCTGCTCGAGCGCCACCTCGAGGTATGGCGGGTCGCAGGCAGGACCGACTACCGCCTGCGCGAGCTCACCCAGGCCGGCGTCTACCTGCCCGCGGGCGCAGCCGACACTCCGGCGCGTCTCGAGCAGCTGTTCACACGCCTCGCGGACCACGGCGCACGCATCGGTGGCACGATCGTCATCGAGGGCCGGCCGATCGCCGTGATCCGGGAGGGTTGCGGGGTCCTGTGGTGCGACTTCGGCGCGCTGTGCTCGGGTCCCCGGGGCGCGGACGACTACATCGAGATCGCGCGCGAATACCACTCCGTGATCGTGTCGGGGGTGCCGGTGCTCGCTGCCGCCGGCGACGATGAAGCGCGGCGCTTCATCGCGCTCGTCGATGAATTCTACGACCGCAATGTGCGGCTGGTGGTGTCGGCGGCCGCCTCACCGCCCGGGCTCTATCGCGGCGAGCGCCTCGCCGCGCCCTTCGAGCGCACCGTCAGCCGGCTCAGCGAGATGCAGAGCGCCGAGTACCTGGCCCGCGAGCACAAACCGTAAATGGCGCGGCGTTTTCCGCCAATGATCAGATAACGCCGCGGCGGATCTGGTCCTGCTCGATCGACTCGAACAGCGCCTTGAAATTTCCCTCGCCGAAGCCCTCGTTGCCCTTCCTCTGGATGATCTCGAAGAAGATCGGGCCGATCACGTTCTGTGTGAAGATCTGCAGCAGCACGCCTTCGCCCTTGGCCGGGTTGCCGTCGATCAGGATGCGCCGTGAGCGCAGCTCGCTGAGCGACTCGCGATGTCCGGGCACGCGCGCCGCGACGCCGTCGTAGTAGCTGTCGGGCGTGTCCTGAAAGGCGACGCCGTGAGTGCGCAGCACATCCACGGTGCGGTAGATGTCGGCGGTGGCGAGCGCGATGTGCTGGATGCCCTCGCCGTGGTACTCGCGCAGGTATTCCTCGATCTGGCTCTTGTCATCCTGCGACTCGTTGATGGGGATGCGGATCTTGCCGCACGGACTCGTCATGGCGCGCGACAGGAGACCGGTGAGTTTGCCTTCGATGTCGAAGTAGCGGATCTCGCGGAAGTTGAACAGCTTCTCGTAGAAGCCGGCCCACAGGTCCATGCGCCCGCGGCCGACGTTGTGGGTGAGATGGTCGATGACCGTGAGCCCCGCGCCTTTCCCCGGCGCCGGCGCCGCCACCGGGCGAAAGTCGACGTCGTAGATCGAGCGCTCGCCGTACAGGTCCACCAGATAGATGAGTGAGCCGCCGATCCCCTCGATGCACGGGATGTTGAGCTCCATGGGACCCGCGCTCTGCGGCCCGGGCTTCGCTCCGAGCTCGAGCGCCCGGCGCCAGGCGCCGGCCGCGTCGCGTACCCGGAAGGCCATCGCACAGGCCGACGGCCCGTGGACGCGGGCGAACGCCTGGGCGAAGGAGGCGGGCTCGGCGTTGATGATGAAGTTGATCTCGCCCTGGCGGTGCAGCGTCACGTTCTTGGAACGGTGGCGCGCGACCACCGGAAAGCCGAGCCGCTCGAACAGCGTACGCAGCAGCCGCGGGTCCGGCGCCGTGTATTCGACGAACTCGAACCCGTCGGTGCCCATCGGGTTGGCGTTGAGGTCGCTCATGAGGGGCATTATAGGCGCCCCGCGCACGTGCGCAGGCCGCCTGCAGCGTCCCGCATGTATAATCGCGCGCCTCCATGCACGCGCACGTTGCTCCCGAGGACAGCCGGCTGCTGCGCAGCATCCCCGCCGCTCGGGTTGCGCTGATCGAGCGCATCGCGCGCGCCGCCGGCCCACGCACCGCCCGCAACGAGCTGCGGCAGCGCTTCCTGCGCAACTACTTCCACGGCGTCGACGAAGAGGACCTGGCCGCACACCCGCCGGGGCTGCTCGCCAAGGCGGCGCTCGCCCACCTCGCCTTCGGAGCACGCCGCGCCCCGGGCCGCGCGCTGGTACGGGTCTTCAATCCGGTCGCGGGCGAGGACGGCTTCGAGTCGCCGCACACCCTGGTGCTCACGATCACGGACGACATGCCGTTCCTGGTCGACTCGCTCGGCATCGCGCTCAGCCGTGCCGAGCTCGCCGTACACCTGATCGTGCATCCGGTGCTGCAGGTGCGGCGCGACGGGCGCGGGCGCCTCATGGACATCGGTACCAACGGCTCGCAGGCCGTGCACGCCGAGTCGTGGCAGCTTTACGAGGTTGATCGCGTCACCGAGCCGGCGCAGCTCGAGAAGCTGCGGCGGGTGCTCGAGTCGACGCTCGCCGACGTGCGCGCCGTGGTCAACGACTTCATGCCGATGCGCGAGCGCGTGCGCGAGATCATCGCGCGGCTCGAGACCGACCCGCCGCCGCTGCCCGCCGCCGAAGTGAGCGAGGCGCGCCACCTGCTCGACTGGATGGAGGCGCGGCACTTCGTATTTCTCGGCTACCGCCATTACCGGCTCGAGCGCGGACGCTCCGAGGACCGGCTGGTGCCGGATGTGCTCTCGAGCCTCGGGGTGCTGGCCCGCGGCCGCGGCCAGCGCGCACGCCTGCCCGCCACGGTGTTGCGCGGCGACGTGCGCGTCCGCGCGCGCGAGCCGGAGCTGTTGATCGTCACCAAGGCAAACTCGACCGCCACCGTACACCGCGCCGAGTACCTCGACTACGTCGGGGTCAAGACCTTCGACAGCCGCGGGCTGGTGAATGGCGAGCACCGCTTCCTGGGACTTTGGACCTCGACCGCCTATCACGGCAGTCCGCGCGAGATCCCGGTGCTGCGCCGCAAGGTGGAGCGCGTCATCGAGCACTTCGGCCTCGACCCCTCGAGCCACGACGGCAAGGAAGTGCTCAACGTGCTCGAGACCTATCCGCGCGACGAGCTGTTCCAGGCGGGCGTGCCGGACCTGATCCGCATCGTGCGCGGCGTCGTCAACCTCTACGAGCGACGCACCGTGCGCCTGCTGGTGCGGCGCGACCCCTACCAGCGTTTCTACTCGTGCCTGGTGTACGTGCCGCGCGATCGCTACAACACCGAGGTACGGCAGCGCATCGAGCGCATCGCGGCCGAGGGCTTCGCCGGCACCAGCGTCGAAACCAACGCGCAGATCTCCGGCTCGAGCCACGCGCGCGTGCACGTGGTGGTGCGCACCGATCCGAACCGGCAGCACAAGCCCGACTTCGCCGCCATCGAGCGGCGCATCGCCGCCGCCGCCCTCACCTGGTCCGACCGGTTGCGTGAGGTGCTGACGGGTGAGCGCGGCGAGGCTGCGGGGCTGGCGCTGATGGCGCGCTACCGCCATGCCTTCCCCATGGCCTATCAGGACGACGTCGCGCCCGAGGCGGTGCTCGATGACCTCGCCGACCTCGAGTCGCTGCGTAACGAGCCGCTGGCGCTGCGCCTCAAGCTGTGGCGGCCGGCGGCGCAGCAGAAGACCGCGCGGCTGCATCTCAAGATCGTCAAGCTCACCGATCCGGTGCCGATCTCCGACATCCTGCCGATGCTGGAGAACTTCGGTCTGCGCGTGATCTCCGAGCACCCCTACCAGCTCGCCTGGCCCGAGGGCGGCGCGGCGTGGATCCAGGACTTCGAGCTCGAGTATCGCGACGGCGTGGCGGTCGACATCGCGCACGCCGAGGCCAGGTTCCGCGAAGCGTTCCTCGCCGCCTGGAGCGGCGCGATCGAGAACGACGGCTTCAACCGCCTGGTGCTGGGCGCGGACCTCGGCGCGCGCCAGATCGTGGTGCTGCGCGCCTACTGCCGCTATCTGCTGCAGACCGGCGTGCCCTTCAGCCAGATCTACATGGAGCGCACGCTCGCCGGCAACGCGCCGATCACGCGCAACCTGGTGCGGCTCTTCGAGACCCGCTTCGAGCCCGCCCCGGCGCGCCCGGCGCGCGCCGAGCGCGCCGGCGAGAGCATCGTGGCGCAGATTCGTACCGGGCTCGATGCGGTGGCGAGCCTCGACGACGACCGCATCCTGCGCGCCTATCTCAACCTGGTGCGTGCCACCTTGCGCACCAACTTCTATCAGACGGGCGCGGACCAGAAGCCGAAGAGCTACCTGTCGTTCAAGTTCGATCCCGCGCAGATCCCCGACCTGCCGCTGCCTAAGCCGAAGTTCGAGATCTTCGTCTACAGTCCGCGCGTTGAAGGCCTGCACCTGCGCATGGGGGACGTGGCACGCGGTGGCATCCGCTGGTCCGACCGGCGCGAGGACTTTCGCACCGAAGTACTCGGGCTGATGAAGGCCCAGAACGTCAAGAACACCGTCATCGTGCCGGTCGGCGCCAAGGGCGGCTTCGTGCCCAAGCGCCTCGCCGGCACTCGCGAGGAGATCCAGGCGGAGGTGGTCGCCTGCTATCAGACCTTCATCCGCGGGCTGCTCGATCTCACCGATAACATCGTTGCGGGCCGCATCGTGCCGCCGCGTGGCGTCGTGCGGCGCGACGGCGACGATCCTTATCTGGTGGTTGCGGCGGACAAGGGCACGGCCACCTTCTCCGACATCGCCAACGCCCTCTCGGCCGACTACGGCTTCTGGCTCGGCGATGCGTTCGCCTCCGGCGGCTCGGCCGGCTACGACCACAAGAAGATGGGCATCACCGCCCGCGGCGGCTGGGAGTGCGTCAAGCGGCACTTCCGCGAGATGGGCCTCGATACGCAGAAGAGCGACTTCACGGTGAGCGGCATCGGCGACATGTCGGGCGATGTGTTCGGCAACGGCATGCTGCTGTCGCGCCACATCCGCCTGCAGGCGGCCTTCGATCACCGCCACATCTTCCTCGACCCGGATCCGGATCCGACGGTGAGCTTCGCCGAGCGGGCGCGCCTGTTCGCGCTGCCGCGCTCGAGCTGGGACGACTACGACCGCAGGAAGCTCTCGCGCGGCGGCGGTGTGTTCCCGCGCATCCTCAAGTCGATCGCCCTGCCGGCCGAGGCACGGGCGTTGCTCGGGCTCGAGGCGGCCAGCGCGGCGCCGAACGAGATCATCCGCGCGATTCTGCGCATGCCGGTCGACCTCCTCTGGAACGGCGGCATCGGCACCTACGTCAAGGCGAGCGACGAGACCAACGCCGAGGTCGGCGACCGCACCAACGACGCGGTGCGGACCAACGGCAAGGAGCTGCGCGCCAAGGTGGTCGGCGAAGGCGGCAACCTGGGCTTTTCGCAGCGCGGCCGCGTCGAGTACGGGCTCAAGGGCGGGCGCCTCAACACCGACTTCATCGACAACTCCGCCGGCGTCAACACCTCCGACGTCGAGGTGAACATCAAGATCCTGCTCAACCCGCAGGTGGCCGAAGGCAGGCTGACGCGCGCCGAGCGCAACCGGCTGCTGGTGCGCATGACGGGCGCGGTGGCCGACGTCGTGCTGCGCAACAACTACCTCCAGGGCCAGGCGATCAGCACGCTCGAGATGCACTCGGCGGCGCGCCTGCAGGAGTTCCAGCACCTGATCCGCTCGCTCGAGCGCTCCGGCGACCTGAACCGTGCGCTGGAATTCCTGCCGAGCGACGACGATCTGCTCGAGCGCCGCAAGCGCGGCATCGGCCTCGCCCGGCCGGAGCTCGCGATCCTGCTCGCCTATAGCAAGATCTGGCTCAATAACCATCTGCTGGCCTCCGACGTGCCGGAGGACCCGTACCTCTCCCATGAGCTCGAGCGCTACTTCCCGGCGCCGCTGCAGGAGCGCTTCCCGCGCGCCATCGCCCACCACCGGCTGCGCCGCGAGATCATCGCCACCGCGACCACCAACAGCCTGGTGAACCGCATGGGGCCGACCTTCGTGACGCGCGCCCAGGAGGACAGCGGCGCCGAGCCGGCGCAGATCGCGCGCGCCTACACCGCAGCGCGCGAGATCTTCGCCATGCGCGAGGTGTGGGAGCAGATCGAAGCCCTCGACAACCGCGCGCCCGCGAAGCTGCAGTACGAGGCCGCCTTCCAGACGAGCCGCCTGCTGCGGCACGCGACCTACTGGCTGCTGGCCTCGCGGCGGCGCGATCTGCAGGTTGACGCCGCCGTCAGGGAATTCCGCCACGGTGTGCACGAGCTCGAGGCCCACATTGCCGAGCTTCTCACCGGCGATGAGCTCGAGCGCTTCGACGAGGCCCGCCGCCGCTACACCGAAGCCGGACTGCCACCGCACCTCGCGGCCCGCATCGCCAGCCTCGAGGCCCTGAATGCCGCACTCGACATCGTCGAGATCTCCGCCGCGCACAAGGTCGGCGTCACCGAGACCGCGCGCGTCTACTTCGAGGTGGGCACGCGCACCGGCGTCGACTGGTTGCGCACCCGCATCGAGAAGCTCACCGTCGATGGGCCCTGGCAGGCGATCGCGCGCACCGGGCTGCGCGATGGCGCGCTGCGCGTACACCGCCGCCTCACCGAGCGCGTGCTGACGCGCCGCGAGCGGGGCAGCGCCAACGCGCGCGTCAGCGCCTGGCTCGAGTCGGCGGGCAAGGAGCTCGCCCATTGGCAGCGCACGCTCACCGACATGCGCTCCGCCGGCGCCGCCGATTTCGCCACGCTGACCGTCGGCGTCGAGACCGTCCGTAAGCTCGCGGGTTAACAGGCCCCTGAATGGTTGGAAAACTCATCCTGGTCCGTCACGGCCAGAGCACCTGGAATCTCGAGAATCTCTTCACCGGCTGGACCGACGTCGACCTGACCGAGCAGGGCCGGGCCGAGGCGGCGCAGGCCGGACGCGAGCTGCTGAGAGAGCACCTCGAGGCCGGCATCGCCTTTACCTCGGTGCTGAAGCGCGCGATCCGCACGCTGTGGATCATGCTCGATGGGATGGACCGGATGTGGATCCCGGTCGAGCGCTCGTGGCGGCTCAATGAGCGCCACTACGGGGCGCTGCAGGGCCTCAACAAGGCGCAGACCGTCGCCCAGCACGGCGAGGCCCAGGTGAAGATCTGGCGCCGCAGCTACGACATCCCGCCGCCCGCGCTCGCGGTGGATGATGAGCGCCATCCGCGCTTCGACCCGCGCTACGCCGGGGTCGCACCCCAGGAGCTGCCGGCGACCGAGTCGCTCAAGGACACGCTCACGCGCGTGCTGCCTTACTGGCACGCGCGCATCGCGCCGGAGCTGCGCTCCGGGCGCAACGTGCTGGTGGTGGCGCACGGCAACAGCCTGCGCGCCATGGTGAAGATGCTCGATGAGGTGAGCGAGAGCGAGATCGTCGAGCTCAACATCCCGACCGGCGTGCCGCTGCTCTACGAGCTCGACGCGAACCTCAGGCCCCGCGAGCGCCGCTATCTCGGCGACCGGGAAGCGATCGCTGCGGCCGCCGAGGCCGTCAAGCGCCAGACCGAGAAGCGCTGACGATTCTCAAGCGGCCCAGCCGTCGTAACGCCCGCGGAACTCGGCCGCGAGTGCCGTCATGCGCGCACTCAGCGCCTGCATGTCGGGCAGGATCAGCCGCATGCTCTTGGTGGCGTGCAGGCTGAAGGGAAACTCGGTCTCGTCCTGCATCGGCCTGATGTCGACGCTGAACTCGGGCTCGAGGCGCGCGCGCACTGCCTGGGTCGCCGCCTGATCCGGCAGGGCGAGGAAGAAATCCACCGCGTAATCGTTGAAGGGCACGTAGCCGCGCGCCCGCAGCCGCTCGATGAGCTGTGCGTCCCAGCCGGCCACGCGGTTGCGAGCCGCGGCGCGCAGCTTGAAAGCCACGCGCACGGCGATCAGGACCATCGCCACCACCATCGCCGCGATGAAGGAGATCATGTGCGAGTCGCTCGCGGTCCCTGCAGCTTCAGCGCGGGCCCTTGCCCGGGAAGCGCGGCTTGCGCTTCTCGAGAAAGGCGCCGATGCCCTCCGCGGCATCGGGGCTCGTGGCCTGCGTCGCGATGGTCTCGCTCTCGAGAACCATCTGCGATTCGAAGGCGCCGAGAGACTGGGCGAGCAGGCGCTTGGTCGCGCCGTAAGCGCTGCCCGGCCCGTGCGCCAGGCGCTCGGCGATCTCCACGGCGCGCTCGAGCAGCTGTGCGTCCGCCACCACCTCGTTCACCAGTCCCCAGGCAAGCGCTTCCTCTGCGCTCAGCGCCCGGTTGAGCAGCAGCAGCTCCATGGCGCGCTTGGCGCCCACCGTGCGTGGCAGCAGGAAGCTCGTGCCGGCATCCGGTGTCAGGCCGACGCTGGTGTAGGCCAGGTTGAACTTCGAGCTGCGTGCGCACAGGGCGAGGTCCGCCATCGCGACCAGGCCCACGCCGGCGCCCGCGGCCGTGCCGTTGACGGCGGCGACCACCGGGGCATCCATGCGCACGAAGTGCGAGATCGCCGCGTGCAGGTAGGTGGTGAGCTCGCGGATGTGGTCAGCGAGCGCCAGCTCGCGCGGCGGCATGGCCCGCAGGTCGCCGCCGAAGGAGAAATTGCGGCCGGCGCCGGTGAGCACCACGGCGCGCACCGCCGCGTTGCGCGCGCACGCCATGGCGGCCGCCAGCAGATCCATCGCCATCTGCAGGTTGAGGGTGTTGGAATGCTCGGGACGGTTGAGCGTCACCAGCGCCACGGCGCCGTGAGTCTCGACCTGGACGCTGGCCGCGGACACGCGCGCGGCTACTCGTCGGGCGCCACGGTCACGCGCAGCCCCGCGAGCGCCGGCGTGAATTCGAGCTGACACGACAGGCGCGAATTCTCCTGGTAGTGCGCCAGCTCGCCGAGCAGCTCGCGCTCATCCGACATCATCGCCGGGAGCTTCGCCTGCCACTCGGGATCGACGTAGACATGACAGGTCGCACACGAGCACATGCCGCCGCAGATGGCCGCGACGCCGTAATCGAGCTCACGCAGGTTCTCCATCACCTTGAGCCCCGTCTTGCCGTCCACCTCGTGCTCGATACCGTCGCGATCCACGACCCGAAGGAGCGCCATTCAGATCCCCCGCTGCTGCGGCTTCTTGTAGGAGTAGGAGCGACGTAGTGTGCCCATTCGCCCCCCGCGCCGCCAGAGGCGTACCGCGACGCCACTGCCTCAGGCACTCGGCAGCGGTCCGATCACTTTCATCACGAACGCGGCCCGTTCCGAGCCCGCCGCCAGACGCCCGAAGCTGGCGCCGAGCGCCGCCCGCAGAGCGTCCATCACTTCCCCGAAGTCGCCGAACACCTGCGTGCTCATGCTGTTGGTGACCACCTTGAGGCCGCGCTGCGCGCTCAGGTCCTCGAGGAAGCGGTGGATGGACGGGATGTAGTCCGTCTTGAGCGGGTACAGACTGATTTCGACGCCGATGTCCATGACTCGAGCCCCTGCCGCGAGGCTCCGGAGTATTACATGCAAAGTGCCAGCCGGGCTGCTGGTCAGCGGGTGCATCGAGCCCGCCTTTTGCCCGCGGGCCCAAGAGCGTCAGTGGGTTGGCCTGCTCACGGGGCCGCAGGCCCTGTGAGCCAATAAAACAACCGCCATGCGATAGGACTAGAATTGGCGCGGGCGCAGGTCCGGACGGGAACGATGACGCGAACGATCGAGATCCATCAGGTCGATGCCTTCACCCGCGAGCCGTTCACGGGCAACCCGACCGGCGTGGTGCTGAATGCCGACGCGCTGAGCGACGCGCAGATGCTCGCCGTGGCGCGCGAGCTCAATAACGCCGAGACCGCCTTCATCCTCGCACCGGACGCCTTCGACCACACCGTGCGCGCGCGCTTCTTCACTCCGCGCACCGAGATCGGTTTCGTCGGACACGCGACGGTCGCCGCCCAGTACGTGCTGTCGCGCCAGCCCGAGGCGCCGCGCCGCCAGCGGCAGAAGTCCAAGGCCGGCATCGTCGACGTCGAGGTGCATGGCACCGGCGAGGACCGCAGCATCGCGATCCGCCGCAGCGCCCCGCCGCTCGGACGCGAGTTGAACGACCGCGAGCGGCTCGCGGTGCTCGATGCGCTGGCGCTCGCCACCGAGGGCCTCGATACGCGCATCGCGCCGCGCATCGCCGGCGGCAGCGGCGCGCGGCTGCTGATCGGGGTGCGGAGCGCCGAGCCGCTGCGGCATCTGAAGCCCGACTTCGCCCGCCTCACGACGCTCTCGGCGCAGCTGGGCGCCGCCGGTTACTTCGTGTTCACGCTCGGTAAGGCGGGCGGCGAGCCCCAGGTCGAGTCGCGCATGTTCTGTCCGGCGCTCGGCATCCCCGAGGATCCGGTGAGCGGCAACGCGCACGGGCTGCTCGGCGCTTACCTCGCGGAGCTGCGCCTGCTGACACCGACCGACGAGCGCGCCCACTTCTCCGGCATCCAGGGTCACTACGTGAACCGCCCGGGACGCGTCGAGGTCGATCTCGAGTTCTCCGCCGGCAAGCTCGACGGCGTGTGGATCCGCGGCCAGGCCGTCGAGATCTTCCAGACCCAGATGACGCTCTGAGAGCGCCATGGCGCAGTTCCTGGCGGTGATGAAGCTCGGCGAGCTTCCGCTCGGAAGCATGCGCGCCCGCGTGGTCGGCGGACGCGAGCTCGTGATCTGCCACACCCGCGAGGGCGTGTTCGCGCTCGACAACATCTGCACGCACGCGCACGCGCGCCTGAGCGAAGGGCGGCTGCGCGCGACGCGCCTCTCGTGCCCGCTGCACGGCGCCTGCTTCGACGTGCGCGACGGGCGGGTGCTCGGGTCCCCGGCGGAGCTGCCGCTGCCGACCCACGCCGTGCGCGTGGTGGATGAGACGATCGAAGTCGCCGTGGGCGCGGCGGCCTAAGCTACGGCGCGCGCGCGGCCCGCAGGCGCGCGACCAGCCAGGCCGCGGGCAACGTGACGCACGCCCCCACCAGGAACGGCGCCGCCGGGCCCCACAGCACGTAGATCGAGCCCGAGGTGAAGGGTCCCAGCACCCGCGCGAGGCTCGCGCTCGCCACATAGGTGCCCATGACCGCCCCACGGTCGTGACGCCGCGCCTGGCGCGAGGCAAGCGCGGAGGCGCTCGGGTTATAGGCGCCGAGCCCCGCCCCGCAGACGATCAGGCCCGCGATCGTCATCGGCAGCGTCGCCGACAGCGCGAGCGTCGACAGCCCGACGACATAGGCGAGCGCGCCGCAGATCGCGAGCGGCACCTCGCCGAACCTCGGCGCCAGCACCCGCACCAATCCGCCCTGCATCGCGAGCGCCGGCAGCGCGACACCGAACAGCAGCAGCCCCACGGCGCGCGGACCCAGGCCGTAACGGTGCAGTGCCCAGATCGCGAAGATCGATTCGAGAATCGACTGTGAGTAGGTGACGAGCAGCGTCGCGCCGGCCATGAAGGCGAGCGCCGGGCGCTCGCGCAGGAGTTTGAGCGAACCGCGCCGCGGCTCGTAGCTGTGCTCGCGCCGATGCTCGGGCGTGTGACTCTCGGGCAGCACGAAGCGCACCAGCAGGATGGCGAGCACGCTCAAGGCGGCGGACACCGCGGCGGGCGCGGCGAAATTCGCGGTGCGCGCGTCCGCCCCCGCGAGCAGTCCCCCGAGCGGCGGCCCGAGCGTGAAGCCGACGCCGATGGCAGCCCCGATCAGCCCCATGGCGGCGGCGCGCTTCTCGGGGGTGCTGACGTCGGAGGCGTAGGCGAACGCCCCCGCGATGTTGCCTGCCATGAAGCCGGCCAGCATGCGCGAGGCGAGCAGCCACCAGAGATTGCGCGCCTGCCCGAGGATCACATAGGAAAGGCACGCGCCGGCGAGGCTGCTCATGAGGATCGGCCGCCTGCCGTAGCGATCGCTCAGGCGTCCCCACCAGGGCGCCGCGATGAGCTGACACAGCGAGTAGCTGCCGAGGATCGGTGTGATGAGCTGCGGCTGTGCGCCGAAGCGGTCGGCCATGTAGGGCACGAGCGGAATGAGGATTCCGAACCCGAGCGTGTCGATGATGCTGAAGAGGAACAGCGCCCCGAGCTGTTTATTCAAGCAACGCCAATCCGTCAATGACCCGGAACGATCTTCGAGAGATCGCCGGGCCGTGCCGCGGACGGCACGAAGTCGCGCGCGCCGCCGGCGATGAGGTTGGGAATGCGCGCGTCATCGAACTCCGCACCCCGGGGCTTGGCAGCGGTGCATAGCACCGCGATCTGCAGCGAGGGGATGAGCCACAGGCGATTACCGCCCTCGTTGTCCACGGCGTAGGTGGCGGGCGCGACGTAGGGCTCTCTGGCGCCCGCAGCCGCGGCGCTCAGGCGCAGATAGGCGCCGTAGTCGTGATCGGCGCGCGCCGGCAGGCGCATCGCCTGCACCCAACCGGGGCGGATGATCTCGTAGCCGCGGTAGTTGCCGTCGCCGAGCAGCAGCTCGGCCACGCGGATCCAGTCCCCCTGGCGGGTGAGCATGCAGCAGTCGGCGTGCGCCGCGCCCGCGGGACGGTCGAGGTAGAGCCAGGCGTCGCTTGCGCCGATGCGCCGCCACAACGCCTCCGACAGGTAGCTCGCGTAGCGCTCGCCGGTGGCGCGCTCGAGGGCGAGAGCGAGCAGCTGGGGGTCGGCGGGTTGCGGTGCCCGGGTTTCACCGGGCACGCCCGCCAGCGGCCGCGCGAGCGCCGCGCCCGTGATGTCGGTTCCATAGAGCGTGCGCGCCGCCGCTCCCCACGGGGCGCGGCTCGGCGCCGGCGGCTCGAGGCCGCTTGAGAGCTGCATGAGATTGCGGACCGTTATGGCGCCGCGCCGATCGCGCGCGAGCTCGCGGACCAGGTAGCCGAGTGGTTCGTCGGGCCAGCCGATCTTGCGGTGTGAGACCGCCGCCCCGGTCGCGAGCGCCGCCAGCAACCGTGTGAAGGATTGCGCATCGATGAGCGTGTCGAAGCTGCTGCCCTGCCAGTAGCGCTCGAGGACGATATGGTCGTGGCGCGTGACGATGAGCGCGAGCGAGCCGTGCGCGCCGGCATAGGCGGCCGCCTCCGAGAGCGAGCGCGGATCGAGTGACTCGAGCTCGGGAGTGACGCGCGGCGCGACCGGCTGATCGCCCCCTGGCACGCGCTCGCGCGGCTGATACCAGGCGGGTGTGCGGGCCGCGGGCTGCGCCTGGGCACTCAGGTAGCGCTCCCAGAAGAGCGGCGCGCGCATGAAGACCGCGAGCGCGCCGAGCACGATGAGCGCAGCGCCGAGCGCCGACGCGAGCAGCATGCCGCGCCGCTTCATCGCCTGCCTCGCGGCGCGGTGTGCGCGGCCCGCGCCGGCCGTGGCCGCAGCGGCCCGCAATAGCGCGCGCGGCCGTCCGCGAGCTCGAGCTCGTGCGTCGCGCAGCCCGGCCAGTCGTGCAGCTGGTGTGTGGTCACCACCACCGCCGTGCCGCTGGCCGCGAGCGCCGCGACGCGCTGCATCAGTGCCCGGCGGGTCGGCGCATCGACGCCTGCGAAGGGCTCATCGAGAAGCAGCAGCTGCGGATGGCGCACCCAGGCACGCGCAAACAGCACCCGCCGTGACTGGCCGTAAGAGAGCTCGGAGAGCGGGCGAGAGCCAAGCCGCGTCAGGCCGAAGAGCGCCAGCGTGCGGCGCGCCGCCGCACGGTCGGCGGGACTTGCCGCGCCGTTCAGGCCGATGCTTGCGTGCCGTCCCGATTGCACGACCTCGGTCACCGTGAGCTCGCGCGGATGCTCGGCCTGCAGGTGCGGGGCGACCAGGCCCACCCGCTTGCGGAAGCGCTCGAGCGGCACGCCGGCGGCGACCCCGGCGCGCTCGATGCCGCCTCCCACGGCGACGCCGTGGTCCCCATAGAGGGTACGCAACAGCGTCGTCTTGCCCGAGCCGTTGCGGCCGTGCACGACCCAGCACTCGCCGGTGCGCACCGCGAGCGAGATGCCGGTCAGCGCGCGGCTGCCGTCGAGATAGACGCGCGCACGCGTGAGGCGCACGAGCTCGCGGCCCGCGGTGCGACGCGCGCGCGCGGCACGGCCCGTGCGCGTGCGCCCATGGTGTCGCCCGCGGCGATGGTGCGCGCTCAGCCACTCGGCGAGCGGCGCGCCGCGTACGGGGCCGCGATAGACGACCGCCCCGTGCGCCAGCACCAGCGCGCGGTTGGCGCCGCGCGGCACGTCCTCCAGGCGGTGCGTGGCGAGCACCCAGGGCAGGCGGCGGCTGCGCCGTGCCAGCCAGTCGAGGATCCGCCTGCGGTTCGCGGCATCCAGCCCGTTCAACACCTCATCGAGCAGCAGCAGGCGCGGGCGCGAGGCCAGCGCGCGCGCGAGCAGTACCACCCGCCGCTCGCCGTAAGAGAGCGACAGGAAGCGCCGCGCCGCGAGGTGCGCGCTGCCGAGCGAGCCGAGGACGCGCGCTACGCGGCGCCGGTCGGCGGCCGAGAGCGCAGTGAGCGGAATGTCGGTGCGATGGACGCCGCTGCCGACGATGCGCTCGGCCGTCATGTTCCAGCCGTAGCGCTGGTACTTGTCCTGCCGCTCGGCCCCGAGATAGGCGATGTCCTCCAGTACCTCCTGCGGCGCAGTCCAGTGCTGCCGGCCGCGCAGGTAGCGGCGCACCGGGCGCGCCGCGGGTACCGGCCACACGGCGCCGGCGACGAGTTTCAGGAGTTGGGTCTTGCCGGCGCCGTTGCCGCCGGCGAGCAGCCAGCGCTCGCCCGGACGAATGATCCAGCTCAGGTCCTTCAACACGCGGCGCCCGTTCCTGCGCAGGTTGGCGTGCGCCAGGCGCACTTCGAGGAAACGGGGCTCGGCACGAATCATCAGCCGCATTGGAGCACAGTTTGCGCGCATGTTTGGAGTATTCTGCGCGGGCGCAACGCGCGCGCACCTTGTTGGAGGCTGAATGCAACGGCGCCTGCTCGCGCCCCGGTACTGGCCGGCCTGGGCCGGCATCGCGCTGCTGCGTCTGCTCGCGCTGTTGCCCTACCCGTGGCTGATCGGCCTCGGCGGATTCCTCGGCGGAGTGTTGCGCCTGGTCGCGCCGCGTTTCGTGAGGGTCGCGCGGCGCAATCTCGAGCTGTGTTTTCCCGAGCTCGACGCCAGTGCGCGCGCGCGGCTTCTCGACCGGCATTTCCACAGCCTCGGGATCGCGCTGCTCGAGGTGCCGCTGGCGTGGTGGAGCTCGCCGCGGCGCCTCGCCCGGCTGGTGCAAGTCGAGGGCCGCGAGCATCTCGACGCGGCCAAGGCGCGCGGCCACGGCGTGATCCTGCTGACTGCGCATTTCACCACCATGGAGATGGCCGGACGCGTGCTCGCGGGAATCACCCGCGTCGGGTTCCTCTACCGGCCGACCAGCAACGCGGTGTTGGCCTACGCCCTCGAGCGCTTTCGCACCGGCTACGGCGGCCACCCCATCCCGCGGGATGACATCCGCGCTTTCATCGGCGCGCTGCGCAACCAGGAATGCGTCTGGTACGCGCCCGACCAGAGCTACCGCAAGAAGGGGGCCGAGATGGTGCGCCTGTTCGGCATCCCGGCCGCCACCAACACGCTCACCTCGCGCCTCGCGCGCATGACCGGGGCGCCGGTGCTACCCTACTTCCTGCAGCGCTTGCCCGGAACCCAGGGCTACCGTGCCGTCATTCATCCGCCGCTCGAGAACTTCCCGAGCGACGATGCGGTGGCGGACACCGAGTGCTTCAATCACATGATCGAAGCGCAGGTGCGCCTCGTGCCCGAGCAGTATCTGTGGATTCACCGCCGCTTCAAGGGACTCACCGAGGACTATCCGGATTACTACGGACGGCAGGCGCCGCGCCGCGCGTGAGTGAGCTCGAGGGCGCAAGCTTCGATCTGCTGGTCGTCGGCGGCGGCATCAACGGCACCGGGATTGCGCGCGATGCCGCCGGGCGCGGCCTCACGGTGCTGCTGGTCGAGCAGGACGACCTGGCGGCGCATACCTCCTCCGCCAGCACCAAGCTGATTCACGGCGGCCTGCGTTACCTCGAGGAGTTTCACTTCGCCCTGGTACGCAAGGCGCTGATCGAGCGCGAGGTGCTGCTGCGTTCGGCGCCGCACATCATGCGGCCGCTGCACTTCATCATGCCGCACGCACCGCACCTGCGGCCGGCGTGGATGATCCGTGCGGGCCTCTTTCTCTACGACCACCTCGCGCACCGCGAGCGTCTCGCCGCTTCGGGCGCGGTCAACCTGCGCAGGCACATCGCGGGCGCAGCGCTCAAGAGCGGCTATACGCGCGGCTTCGTTTACTCCGACGGCCAGACCGACGATGCACGCCTCGTGGTCCTCAACGCGCTCGATGCGCGCGAGCGCGGCGCGCTCATCCTGACGCGCACGCGCTGCGAGCGCCTCACCGGGCACGCCGGCGCCTGGCGCGCGACCCTGGCCAGCGCCGCGGGGCGGATCGAGATTGCCGCGCGCGTCGCGGTGAACGCGAGCGGCCCCTGGGTGGACCGGTTCGTGCAGGGCGCGACCCCGGTACGGACCGCGCACCGCGTGCGGCTCGTGAAGGGCAGCCACATCGTCGTGCCGCGGCTGTTCGACCACCGCTTCGCCTACATCTTCCAGAACGAGGATCGGCGCATCGTGTTCGCGATCCCCTACGAGCATGACTTCACGCTGCTCGGCACGACTGACGTCGATTACCACGGGGATCCGGCCGCGGTGCGCATCGACGCCGAGGAGCTGGCGTACCTGTGCGAGCTCGCCAACCGCTTTTTTCTCCGCCAGATCAGCCCACGCGAGGTGCGCTGGAGCTATTCGGGCGTGCGGCCGCTGCTCGCGGATGAGTCGCGCGACCCGATGAGCGTCACGCGCGATTACGCGCTCGAGCTCGAGCGGCGTCCCGCCCCGCTGCTCTCGGTCTTCGGCGGCAAGATCACCACCTACCGGCGGCTCGCCGAGGACGCCGTTGACCTGCTCTGCCCGCTCCTCGGCACCCGCGCCGATCCCTGGACCGTGGGCGCGAGGCTCCCGGGGGGCGACCTGCCGGAGGGGAGCTTCGCGGTGTTCCTGCGCACGGTCGAACGCCGCTACCCATGGCTCCCGGCGCGGCTGCACCAGCGCTACGCGCATGCCTACGGCACCCGCATCGAGCGCATGCTGGGAACGGCCGCCGCGCTCGCGGACCTCGGCGCCGAATTGCTTCCCGGGCTCTACGAGCGTGAGGTCGGGTACCTGTGCCGCGAGGAATTCGCGCGGACCGCCGAGGATATTCTCTGGCGGCGCACCAAGCTCGGGCTGCATCTCGCCGGCGCCAGTCCCGCTCCCCTCGAGGACTGGCTCGCCATGTGACCAGCGTCGCGGTTTTTCGCTTCTGTCCGGCGGGCGCGATGCCACCCGGGTAGCGTGGCGCCGGAGTCGCTTGTGTTTACTCAGATGTCCGATTCAGTCCTGGCCGCAATCATCGCCGGCACCGCGACGCTGTCCGCGTCGTTCCTGCAGCTGCGCTCCGCCGCCCTGCGCGACCGCGGCCAGCCGGGTGCTGCCGCACGCCGTAAGAATCGTCTGCAGCGCATCGTCTTCCTGGTGATCATCGGTGGAGCGGTCGTGTCGGGCTTTGCGCTCTCGCAGTGGCTGACCCAGGGTGAGCGCAACGCGCAGGGCGCGCTGCAGAACGAGCTGCAGGCGCGGATCGCCGAGGTCAGCCACACGGCCGGCGAGCTCGAAGCGACGCGCGCCGCGGAGCGCTCCGAGATCGAGACCGGCGTGCTGCGCCGAATCGGCAGCGACGGGGTGGCGGTCGCCGCGACCGTGCCCGCCTGCCGCGCCGGCACCACCGCCGTGGCCACTCCCGTGAGCACCGCCGCCGCCGCCACTGCGGCGCGCGCCTGCAACGAGGCCGAGGCCGTCCCGGTGACTCTCTGTGCCACGATTCCGGCAAGCGCGACCGTCACCGAGGTCGCGCTCTTCAGCCGCCTCGATAACACCGACACTCCCTGGAGCGCGAGCCGCTACCTGCCCGGACAGGAATCCGGCCAGGCGCGCTTTGCCGACAAGTACTCCGAGACCGCCCCCGACGCCGGCACGCGCCAGGTGTGCCAGACCTTTGCACATTGGGACGCCGACCATGCGCGCGTCGTGCGGGTGCTGGTGCGCTACTCTCTCTAGGCCGACCTACGCATAATTGCTCCCTCGAGAGGCGTCAGCCTGCGGGGGATTGTTGGCTTCATCACCACCTCATGCCGCTGCGGCACGCACAGCACTGCTGCTCATCGTGCTGGCGCTCGCGCCCTTGTGGCTCATCGGCATGTTCGACCGGGGGCTGTGGACGCCCGACGAGCCGCGCGAGGCCGACATCGCCTGGCGCATGAGCCTGCAGACCGACCGTGCGCTGCCGCAGCTCGCCGCTACGCCGTTTCT
>Ga0335081_10001940_pt1 | contig 32699 bp, 24 predicted proteins | sample Lox_Sample_35_FD_206713 | JGI IMG/M metagenome (GOLD analysis project Ga0335081, IMG submission 206713) | Soil microbial communities from Loxahatchee National Wildlife Refuge, Florida, United States - Lox_Sample_3.5 | ecosystem: Environmental > Terrestrial > Soil > Wetlands | place: USA...
GGCTTGGGTGGTGAAGGTGTGGTCGGAGTCATTGGCGGTAATGCCGTTGGAAAACGCCACCGTCGCCTGCATGTGATAGAGGGTTGAGGGCAGCATGCCGGCCACGAAGATGCTCACCTGACCGCCGGCAGTCGGAGTGGACTGGGACCAGGTACTCAGTCCGTAGGCTGTGGTGGCGCCGAAGTTGACGGTCATGCTTCCCGGGAAGGGCAGGGTCATGGTGTACAGGGCGACCTGCGGATTGTTGGTGGTGGTGACGGTACCGGCAGCCAGAGCCGAGGAGACGCCAGTGAGGGCGACGGTCTGGGGAGTGCCCGCCGGCACGTCGCCGAAGCCCAGGTTCAAGGTAGCGGTCTGCGCGGCAGGCGCCGAAGCGGTGGCCGGCGTATAGCTCACAACCATATTGCAACTGGTTGCGGTGGCGAGTTGCTGGCCGCAGGTGGTTCCCGAGTTGATGGAATAGCTGGGATCGCCGGTCAACGCCGGGGTCATCGTCAAGGTGGCAGAACCTGTGTTGCTGACGACGACCACGGTCTGGGTGAGCGTGTTGTTGACCAGGTTGTCTCCAAAGTCAAAGGACGAAGTGCTCAACGCGGCTGTGGTGACCGCCGCGGCCACGGTCAAAGAGGCGCTGGCACTATGCGTGAGCGAGCCGGAAGTACCGCTGAGAGAAATTGTGGCCATACCCGGTGCTGCGCTGCCAGAGGCCGTTATGCTCACCTCACCCACCGAGCCCGCTGTGAGCGACAAGCTGGTGGGAGTGGCGGTGACGCCCGCGGGAAGGGAGCCGACGCTCACCATCACGCTGCCGGTAAAGCCGTTGCTTCCCGAGGCGATGACGCTAAGGGTCTGCGCCGACCCTCCCGGCGTCACGGTGATGGAGGAGGGAGCAGCCGTCAGGGAAAAGTCACCGTGATTCTCACTTCCGCTGCCGCTACCACAGGCAGGCATGAGAGAAAAGGACAGCAAAGCACACAAAAGAAGAACGCAGGGCTTCATGTGTCTCCGGTACCGGTTTGAATTTGATAGCAACAGCCCGACTCTAAGAACTGGGAGGTATTCCATTTGCGGTGGACGATTCCCCAGGAGGGCGAAGGCCAGGAATTTGTTTTGATTTTAAAACCGCAACATTGTACGCCGAACTGGTGTGCGCGCAATACTCATCTGGACGCACCGCATCACGGTTGAGAAATGGGGGGACGCAGGGGCGGCTATCCCACTTTTTTCTGCTGCAGCAGGCTTAGGCTCTGTTGGGCGGCTTCTTTCACCAGGTAACCCATCTTGGGGTGGGTCGGCTCGATATCCACCGAGATGCCATGCTCACGGAGGGTTGCGGAGGTGGTAGGGCCAATGGAAGCGATCACGGCGCGCTGCAGTCCACGCAGGAGAGGCTGGCGCAGGTCCATCTGTTCGGCGAACTGGAAAAGATGAAATACCTGCACTGAGGAAGTGAACATGACGACATCAATCTTGCCTTGACTCAGTGCGGCGATGGCCTCCTGCAAGGGGCGAGGATCCTCCGGCGGCTCCCATTTGTACACGTGGACGGGAAAGACCTGGGCGCCGCGCTCCACCAGGCCGGCATAAAGTTCGGGGCTGGGCACGCCGTGCTCCTGCACGGCGACACGTTGACGGCGCAGCGGAATGCTCTGCTGGTTTTCATCGAAGGCGCGCAGAATCTCGCGCCAGGTGTTGGGTTCGGGTACCGACAAGGCAATCGGCACGCCGAATTCGCGGAGCACGGCGACCGGCTTTGGACCGCGAGCCACAACCTTGGTGCGGATCAGCGCAGCTACGAACTGCTCGCGCGGACAGACGGATTCGACGGCCTGCGCCAGGTGCCGCGTGCCTACACCGGTAAGAAAGATGACGACGTCAAGTTCGCCGGCGAGAAGCTCTGAGGCGAACTGCAATTCGGCGGGATTCGGCCCCTCCGGTACTTCTCGAGTGGAGGGCGCCAGGACGGGCGAACCGCCATTATTTTCGATGAGCTGCGCCATTTCTTTTGCGCGGCGGCTTTCGAGGGTCAGGACGCGAAGCCCGGAAAAGTTGGCAGACATAACGATGATAGTAGCTGACGGGCACGGGCTGTGCCACACTGATCGCCCTACGCTGTGCTCGCACTTTTCTATCGCGGCACGCCTGGCCGCTATTCCATTTCGAAGGCGAGATACTGTAGCTGGCCGTCACGTTCAATCTGCAGGACGACGGGCTGGCCGCTGCCAAACTTCCTGACCTGGGCACGAAGCGAATCCACCGTTTCGACGGGAAGGGTGTTGATGCTGTGGATGACGTCGCCGGTCATGAGGCCAGTCTCGGGCACGCTAAGCCCCGCGGCACGGCCGATCACAACCACGCCGGAAGAAATCCGAAGGTCTTTCACCAGCGACCGAATCTGATCGTTGACGTCAATGGCGAGTATGCCAAGCCGGGACACGAGGCTCTTCTGCGTGTCGGCGGCGTCGAGCAGTTGGTCCATCTGATCGTGGTGCTCGACCGCCGGAATCTCGAGTGTTTTGCGCTCGGCGCCGCGGAGGACTTCGAGCTTGACGACCTGATCGAGCGGGTGCAGGTAGAGCGCCGCGCTGAAGGCCGGCAGAGTTTCGATGCGGCGCCCGTCGGCGGAGAGAACGATGTCCTGAATCTTCAAGCCGGCGGAATCAGCCGGGCCGCCAGGGACAACGTCAGCGATGATCACGCCCCAGGTTTGCGGAAGATGCAACCCTTCGGCGAGATCGGGGCTGATGGTCTGGGCCACAGCGCCGATCTCCACGCGGTGAACGTGCCCATACTTGCGCAAGCTGTGATAGACAAAGTTGACGATGCCCGCGGGAATGGCGAAGCCGAGGCCCTCGCTGCCACCGCTTTGGGTGAGAATGAAAGTGTTGATGCCAATCACCGCGCCTTCCATGTTGACGAGCGGGCCGCCGCTGTTGCCGGGATTGATGGGAGCGTCGGTCTGGAGAAAGACCATGGGACGATCGGGATCGGGCTGGCGGGCCACGGCGCTGACCACGCCAAGGGTAACGGAGTTCTGCAATCCTTCAGGGCTGCCGATGGCGACGACCAACTCGCCCTCGCGGGCGCTGTGCACGGCGGCCAGAGTGAGCGTAGGAAGATTTGTCTCGTCAATTTTGAGGAGAGCGAGATCGGTTTCTTTGTGAACGCCGATGAGGTGGGCCTCAATCAGGCGGCGCTTGCCGAGGGGAACCAGAGTGGCCGATTCGACGGGCATGGGCAGAGCGACGCGGATGCGCTGCGCGCCTTCGACCACATGAGCGTTGGTCATGATGTAGCCATCGGGATCAACGATGACTCCAGAACCGACCGCATGCTGACGAACGATGACGGCGGTGTTGGTGTGCGAGTCGTCTTCCGCGGGGCCAAATCCTGAAACCAGCACCTGAACAACGGCCGGGGAAACCTTCGCGACCAATGCTTCAATGGCTGAATCGAGCTGCTGCAAAACCGGAGCGGGTTCAGCGGGCTGGATCTGCGGTCCGGCGCTCGATGCGTTTGGGCGCGGCTTTTGACCGGGTGCGCCGCCGGGAGGAGCGGGTGGAGTCTGTTGCGCCAGGGCGGAAACGGAAAAAAGAAAAGTTGGAGCGGCAAATAGGGCGAGTAGAACTGCTAAAACCGAGCGTCGTGTCTGACTCAGGCCGAGCATGAGTTCAGCTCCTGTTCGCGGTGAGTTGTCCTGATTCGGCGGCAGCCGGTTGCAACCACACAAGAAGCATTGTTTCAGATGGCAAATGAGGGCGAAAAGTTTCATGCTGACAACGCCGCGACGGTTGCGGAACTGCTCTGGTCACAACTCGGGTGTATGGATATATTTGTAACCGGAAAAACGGGACGGGGAGGACTTCGGCATGAGCAAGCTGGCCAAGCTCAATCAGCAGTACATTGCGGGCGTGTGGCGGGAGGGATCAAGCAAGAAAGTGCTCGCGGATCGTAATCCCTACAATGACGAACTGATCGCCGAATTCAGGCTGGCGAGCATAACTGATCTGGATGAAGCCTATCGAGCGGCGGCCTCCGCGCAGAAGGTCTGGGCAGAGGTAAACGCGTTTGAGAAGCGGACGATCCTGGAAAAAGCGCTGGCCTGGGTCGAGCAGAACGAAGCGGACATCGCGGAGATCATCATTGAGGAATTGGGCGGCACGCATCTCAAGGCCGCGATCGAGATCATGCTGGCCAAGACCTTCATGAAAGAAGCCTCCACCTATCCGCTGCGCATGACGGGCGAGATTTTGCCCTCGATGATTGATGGCAAAGAAAACCGCTTGTATCGCGTGCCGGCGGGCGTGGTGGGAGTGATCAGCCCGTTCAACTTTCCATTCAATCTGAGCATGCGCTCGGTGGCGCCGGCGCTGGGCGCGGGGAATGGCGTGGTGTTGAAGCCGCACGATGACAGTCCGATTACGGGCGGCACCCTGCTGGCGAAAATTTTTGAAGAAGCAGGAATTCCGAAGGGACTGCTGAATGTGGTGGTGGCGGATATTGGCGAGATCGGCGACGCGTTTGTGGCGCATCCGGTGCCGCGAATCATTTCGTTTACCGGGTCGGAAGGCGTAGGGCGTCACATCGGCGAAGTGGCGGGGAAAAATTTGAAGAAAGCGATTCTTGAGCTCGGCGGGAACAGCGCGCTGATTGTGCTGGAGGATGCGGACCTGCAGACAGCAATTAATGCGGCAGTCTTCAGCCGCTTCGCGCATCAGGGCCAGGTTTGCATGTGCACGAATCGGATTTTGGTGCAGCGGAAGATTTACGCCAAGTTTCTGGAGAAGTTTGTGGACCAGGTTGCAAAACTTAAGGCCGGTGATCCGAAAGATCCGAAGACCGATCTCGGGCCGCTGATCAATCAAAGGCAGAGCGAGGCCTATGCGAAACAAATCCAGAAGGGAATTGATGAGGGCGCAAAGGCGGTGTTGCACGGCAAGGTGAGGGGCAATGTAGCTTCACCGACAGTTTTCGCCGACGTGAAGCCGGAGATGTGGATTGCGCGGAATGAAATGTTCGGTCCCGCGGTCTGCGTGATGCCGTTTGATTCGACGGAAGAGGCGATTCGCCTGGCAAATGACAGCCGGTATGGTTTGAGCGGGGCGATCCACACCCGTGACGCGGAATATGGCGCCGAGCTGGCCAAGCAGATTGAGTCGGGGATGGTGCACGTGAATGATGGCACCATCAACGACGATCCTCTGATTGCATTTGGCGGGGAAAAATTCTCAGGCGTGGGCCGGTTGAACGGCAAGTGGGCGCTGGAGGAGTTCACCACACTGAAGTGGGTCTCGGTGCAGCACAAGCCAAGGCATTATCCATTTGAGGCGGCGTAGGGATTTACGCCGCCACTTCGTGCTTGGCGAGCACCGACCTCACTGCCTGCAGAATTTTTTCTTCATTGGGCAGGATGTAACTTTCCATGGGCTCACTGTAGGGCACGGAGCAATCGAGGCCGGTGAGCAAGCGAACCGGCGCTTTCAGGCTCTCAAAGCCGTGTTCGGCGACTTCGCCGGCGATTACGACGGCCGCTGAACTGTGGCGCGGGGCCTGGTCCACGAGCACCAGATGGCCGGTTTTGCGAACGGAGTTGACGATCGTTTCTATATCGAGCGGCGCGAGGGTACGAGGGTCAATTACCTCAGCGCTGATCCCTTCCTGCGCGAGGCATTCTGCGGCGGCAAGAGCTTTCTTCACCATCCAGGCCACAGCGACAATGGTGACGTCGCTTCCGGTGCGCTTCACGTCGGCAACACCAATCGGAGTGGCATAGTTGCCGTCAGGAACTTCTCCCTTATCGAGAGTAAGCATGTAATGGTGCAGGTAAACGACGGGATTGTTGTCGCGGATGGAAGCGGTCATGAGTCCCTTGGCATCGGCGGGAGTGGAGGGAACGACGACCTTCAGGCCGGGGATGCCCATCATGGTGTGATAGATGCAATTGGAATGCTGGCCCGCCCAGCCGGCGGAAAATCCGAAACCGGCTTTGAAGACAGCGGGCACATTGACCTGGCCGCCGGACATATAGTGCAGGCGCGGCGCTTCGTTGATGATCTGGTCGAAGGCCACGAGCATGAACTCGCTCATCCAGAGTTCGACGATCGGGCGAAGGCCGGTCATGGCAGCGCCGATGGCAACGCCGGTTTCGGCGGTCTCAGAGATGGGCGCGATACGCACGCGGAGCTTGCCGAACTTCTTGAGCATGGGATCGCGCTCGGTCATTCCCATGTTTTGCCCGTAGAATACAACATCGGGATTGCGTTCCATTTCCTCGGTAATGGCAGCGGCAATCGCGTCGGCGTACATCATTTCGTGGGGCATGATCTCTCCTCGGTTATGCGTACACGTAATTGGTCGCGTCTTCGGGCGCGGGCAACGGGCTCGCCAGGGCGAACTGGACAGCGTCGTCCAGTTCTGCGCGCGCTGCGTCCTCAATGCGCCGGGCTTCGGCATCAGTGAACACGCCATCGTTGACCAGTTTGGCGCGGAACTTGGGGATCGGATCTTTTCCCTTCCCTTCCTGGAATTCAGCCTTATTGCTGTAAACCGAAATCGCCTCGTGGTCCGGAAACTGGGTCGGCAGCGGAGGCACGGTGATGACATTGCCATGCGCGCTGAGACGATAGAACTTTGTCTCGACGAGACTCGGACCTGTGCCGGAACGGGCGCGGGAGGCGGCTTCTGCTACGGCCTCCCGCACGGCGAGCGGGTCAGTGCCATCAACGGTGATGCCGGGAATGCTGAAGGCCGCAGCTTTCCTGGAGAGCGGATCGCCCGCCATGGCGTTGGCGTCTTCCAGGCTGACGTGAGTGTAAGCCTGATATTGGTTGTTCTCCAGAACGTAAACGATCGGCAGTTTCCAGATGGCGGCGAGATTGAGCGATTCGAAAAATGCACCCTGTTTCGTAGAACCGTCTCCGAAGAATGAGTACACGATCTGTCCGGGATTCTTTACCTGGGCGGTGAAAGCGGCGCCGGTGGCGTGAGCGATTCCGGCGCCGATAATTCCATTGGCCCCGGGAAAATGCCGCGCCGGATCGGCCAGGTGCATGGAGCCGCCATAGCCTTTGCAGAGGCCATCTTTGCGCCCGAAAACTTCAGCCATGATGTTGCGCGCGGGCGTGCCAAGGACGATGGGATAGCCATGGCAACGATAGCTGGTCATGACGAGATCGTTGCTCTCGCGGGTGGAAAGCGCGCCAACAATGCTGGCTTCCGCGCCATCGCCGAGATGGGTGTGGCCGCGAATCACGCCGGGATGCTCGAGGAAGGCGCGTTTGACGCGCTCTTCGAACTCGCGGATGCGGACCATCTGCGTGTACATCCAAGTCAGGCGCTCGTTGCTGAGAGGGTGGCTTGTCATGATCGTTGCATTCTCCTCCGCTCAAGGTTAAGGCTGGGCGTCGCCAATCTGGCAAAGAGGATCGCCGACGGGCACTTCATGATCCTCGGCTGCCATGATTTTGAGCAATACGCCTCCGGCCGGGGATTCGAGTTCATAACTTATCTTCTCTGTCTCAAGCTCGGCGATGGGATCTCCTGGCTTCACCGCGTCGCCCTCATGCTTGAGCCATCGCACTATGCGGGCTTTTGTGGTGGTGACTCCGCCGGACTTGGGGACGACAACGGTCGTTATGATGATTCCCTCCTCGGCATGCGATGGGTCCACACATTCCACTCCCATCGGGCGTCCAGCGTCAATGCACGGCACGCTCACTGCCGGCCCAATAGGACTTGCGCAAAGTTTTGCGGTCTATTTTGCCCGCTGCAGTCTTCGGGATTTCGACCAGGAATTCGACCGACTTCGGCGCTTTTACTCCGCCAAGCTTGTCTTTGCAATGAGCAAGGATGGCTTGTTCATTCAGAGCTTCGCCGCTGCGAAGCACTACCATGGCTTTCACGGCTTCACCCCACTTATCGTGGGGAACGCCAATCACGGCGCATTCGTGTACTTGCGGCAGCGCCATGATGGCGGATTCAACTTCCGCGCAATAGACGTTGAAGCCGCCGGTGATGATCATGTCCTTCTTGCGATCAACAATGTAGAAAAAGCCGTCGCGGTCCATATAGCCGACGTCGCCGGTGTGGTGCCAACCATAGGTGCGAATGTCTGCGGTTGCCTCCGGCATCTTGAAATAGCCGCGCGTAACCAGCGTGCCGCGGGCAACAATTTCGCCGGGCTCGCCGGGAGGGAGAATGCGGCCTTGATCGTCCATGGCGGCAAGACGGACAGCAGAGGTGGCGCGGCCGCAACTGGCAAGGCGTTCCGGGTGATCGCCGGCAGCGGCGGCGGCGATGGTTTTGGAATCGAGAAAAGTCATCAGCATGGGCGCTTCGGTCTGGCCGTAAGACTGGCACATGCAAGGGCCGAAAATTTCGACGCCGCGCTTGAGTTTGTCCGGTGAGACGGGCGATCCCGCCAGAAGAAAAACGCGGAGGCTGGAATAGTCGAACCTGGTGACCTCGGGATGCGCGAGCAGACCATAAAAAGCGGTGGGAGGCAGGAACAGGTGGGAAACGCGAAGCCGCTCGATGCTGCGCAGCACTTCAAGGGCGTCGAATTTCGGCAGAATTACGTTGGTAGCGCCAAGCGCAAACATCGTGAATGCCACCACGCCGGCGGCATGGGAAAGCGGGGCTACATTGAGGCAGATGGCATCGGCGGTATCGCCGCGCCAGTAGTGCGTAGCCATTTCTGTCATCGCGCCCCACGCCAGACTTGTAACGCGCACACCCTTGGCCGGTCCGGTGGTGCCTCCGGTCGGAACCAGACCGACAAGGCGATCGAGATTTCCATAAGGATCGGCCCAGTGCACTTCCGTGGCATTTGCTCCGGATTGCATGAAGGAATCTAGGGAAGGATGGTCTCCATCTTCGCGATCCAGGCAAATCAAATGACGCAATGAAGGCACGCGGACGCGAAGCTCCGCTACGCTATCACGAAAGTTGCTGTGATAGAACAGCCATGCAGTTTCGGCGTAATTCATGTACTCGGCATTGGCGTCGAGCGCGTTGCGATAGTTTATGGGAATCCAGACGGCGCCGGCGCGCATGATGCCCAACATACAAAACAAAACGCGGGCGTCATTGTGCGAATAAATTGCGGCGCATTCCTCGCCGCGCAAACCTCTGGCCCACATGGCGCGGGCGATGCGATGGGTGAAGGCGCGGACCTCTTCAAAGGAGTGAGAGCGATCGCCATCAACCACGGCGGTGCGACCGGGATTGATGTCGGCACCTTTATCAAAATAGTCAATGGCTCGCATGGTGAGTCAGATCGGTGGAGCTCACGCACGGTCGCGCCCGTGAATCACGGAGTCAGTCTGGCTTTTGACAAACCGTGGCTTTCCAGCACCTGAAGAATCTCGCGGTGGCCGAAAGCCGCGGCGGGCGAGGCGAAGCCCACTTTCAGCGGCGCGGAGTGAACCAGATGGTGTGCCGCATAAGCCTGCATCAAGCCGGTCTGACGATAACAGCAGGTGCCAACGACCACGCATTGCACGCAAGCGGTATTGCCGCGGGCCGCGACGACGTCAATGGTGCGCTGCTCGCGCGGGTTTTCTCTGGGCGGCGTGCCGCCTTGCACCGAACTGGCCATCTCCGAGAGCCGGCGCTCCTGCTCGGCTTTAGGCAGCGGCCGAATTTGCTCCTCAAACATTTTCTCGGTGGCGGCCACGCCTTCCATGATTTGCCGGTCGAGCAGGCCGCCGAAGGAACGCACATTGGCAATCTGAGGGTGATCCTTGTACCACACAGGATGCGGAAAGCCTCCCCAAGCCAACGCGAGTTGAGTTTGAATCGAGCCAGGAACCGTCACATCGTAGCGAGTAGCGCGAGGCCAAGCCTTGTATTCATTCTGTTCAAGAAAGTAAGCGTCGGTTTGAATCACGGCGAAGATCGTTTGGGTTGAACCGAAGGTCGGAATACCTTTGAACATGGTGAGAATTTCAAAGGTATCCACGGCGCCGGCTTCAAGGCAGAGGCGAACCGCGGCATCGCTGACGCTCGACATGAAGGCCGTTGCAGGAGCGGCGACCAGTCCTTTTGCGGCGAACCTTTCTCCCCATTGTTCGGCAACTTGCCGAATCCAGGCTTGTTCGCCGGCAATATCGAGATAATGACAGCCGGCTTTCAGGCACGCTTCAATCACACGCGGGCCGTTGTAAATGAAGGGACCAACCGTGTTGCAAACAACCTTGGCGCCGGTGAACAGCTGGGCCAGTTCATCCACCGAGTTGCCGGCTTGGGCAATTTCGTAGTTCGCGCCTTCAATTCCGGGCACGTGGTTTAAGACTTCTTTGATTTTGTCCGGGCTGCGTCCGGCGGCGGTAAAGGGCACGTTGTATTCGCGCAGAAACTCCACCACCAGCCGTCCAGAAAACCCGTTGGCTCCATAAACGACAACTGGCCGCTTTGCGCTTGTCATGGTTTCTCGTGTCTTGGGTGTGGCCTGCGCTGCGATTTTAGGCTAAAGTATTTATATCGCTAGTAGGCACCTTTCTGTAACCAAGTATCCGGCGGGAGGAACCAAAATGGACGAAGTAATCTGTCCAGTGTGGGTCACGACCGGCATTATCGGGGGCAAGTGGAAGCCGTTGATCCTCTTTTTCCTTCAGGGAAAAACGCGGCGGTTTGGCGAACTGCACCGGCTGATCCCCGGCACCACCAAGAAAATGCTGACGCAGCAATTGCGCGAATTGGAACGCGACGAGATTATTCACCGCAAAGTTTACGCGGAGGTTCCACCGCGCGTGGAGTATTCCCTGACCAAGCACGGGGAAAGCCTGCGGCCAATTCTGGAGTTGATGTCGGGATGGGGCGCGAAACACCGCGAGCGCTACGGTTTTCGCAAACGGCAAGCTCCGCGTCGAGGACAGGTGGCGGTGACTGAGGAGAGCGTTCAGCATGAAAGAGTCTAGAGCTTTGCTTTCCCGGTACGACGACGCCTGGCTGCTCGCTGGTGTGCGCACTCCTTTCGCCGACTACAACACGGTGCTTGGTTTAGTTTCGCCGATTGATTTGGGCATTAAAGCGGCGCGTGAGGTGTTCCGGCGCGCTCAGGTCGTGCCCGAAAAGGTTGACGCAGTAATCGCGGGGAACATGGCGCAGGCGTCGTTTGACGCCTACGTTCTGCCGCGCCACATCGGGATTTACTCCGGCGTCCCGATCGAGGTGCCTGCCCATTTGGTGCAGCGTGTTTGCGGCACCGGCATTGAGGTCATTCTGCAAGCCGCCGATTATCTGAAGCTGGGCAAGGCCGATCTGGTATTGGGTGTAGGGACGGAGTCCATGTCGCGAAATCCGATTGCGGCGTACACGCATCGCGGCGGATTTCGCATGGGACAAGTCGAGTTCAAGGATTTCCTCTGGGAAGCACTGGTGGATACCTGCCCGAATGCCGGCATGGGGCAGACAGCGGAGACTCTGGCGAAACAATGCAAGATTTCGCGTGAAGACGCCGACCATTTTGCCGCTGAGAGCTTCGCCCGCGCAATTGCGGCGAGAGATGGCTGCTTCTTGAGCGGAGAAATTGTCGCGGTCGAGAATGAGACTTTTGAACTGGCCGGATACAAGCCGCGGGGAATTCGACTACCGCGTAAAGTGGAGTCATTTCGGGAGGATAGCCATGTCCGGCCCTCGCCGATCGAAGTGCTGGCGAAACTGCCGCCCGCTTTCGGTGGAATCCAGACGGGAGGAAACAGTTCGGGCATCGTGGACGGCGCCGCTGCTGCGCTCATCGCCTCGAGTGAGTTCGTGCGAGAGCAGAAGACGGAGCCGCTGGCCAAAGTCCTGGCTGGCGCGGCAGTCGGAGTGCCGCCGGAAATCATGGGTATTGGTCCCGTGCCCGCGATTCGTGCCGTGCTTGGAGCAAGCGGTCTCAGCCTGGATCGCATTGATCGCTTCGAGATCAACGAAGCTTTTGCGGCGCAGACTTTGGCGTGCGCACGCGAACTTCGCCTTGAACACGCAAGACTCAACGTGAATGGCGGCGCGATTGCGATTGGACATCCGCTGGGCGCTACGGGAATACGGCTGGCGGTGACGCTGGCGCGCGAGCTCAAACGATCAGGGGGACGCTACGGGATTGCATCCGCCTGCATCGGCGGTGGGCAGGGCATAGCCCTTCTCATCGAGAATGCGGACCTACGTAACGCTCAGGCGTGAGGTTTAGAAGCGTGCTCCTAGCCGCTCTCAATTTCCGCAAATTTCGCACTCGGCGATCGAGGCGTATTTGCGAGTGTTCGGACTTAGAGTTGTGGGGCCACGGACACGGAGCCGGTTCGGACTGCATAGTCTTTCTGCATAGTCTTATGGCGAAAGTGTTCACACCGCAAGCGGGGATTCTCCCGAGGAGGAGAGCCATGTACGAATATCACCCAAGACTGAAGCAACCACATTCATCCCGGTTGTGAGTGGAACATCCTCAGATGTAGTGACCAGAAGCGGTACGCGTCCGCCCATGATTCCGCTCAACGGCTGCAGCATGAAGTTTCGATCGTGATCGCAATTCCAGAGTTGCCCGGCGGATAAGGCAATGCCGACATTCGCTCGATTGTCAGTGTCACTGCCTTGCAAATTGTCGTGAGGATACGCAGTGAGCGGCAGCGCCTGGTCCGGTTGATCATGTTTAAGTAAGAGCACGGGAAGGGACTCGTAAAATCTAATTGCGTTAATAATGGGATCGAGTGCGGAACTCCAGGGCTCTTGAATCTCACCTGGGGATGGCGTCTCCCTAAGCAAAATCACATCCGCGCCGGCTTCGGCAAACCTGGTGGCAAGAACTGTCGTGACTTCAGCGGCAAATTCCAATAGTTCCACTGTGTTGGGAGTTGCTCCTTTGTTAAGCTGGACGGCCAAGGCAAGCGGTCCATTGAGGGAAATCATGAGCGCAGGGGCGTCTCGCAGCATGGTTTTGAGCCGCTGGAGCACCTCTTGTGCGACCTGCACTTTCTTGTGATCAAGCGTTTCCGCGGGAGTGCGCATTATCTGGCGTAGTTCATCTACTTCGGACACAACCGGGGAAGTCAACGTGGCTGTGTTCTCGTCGGGCCACTCAACTTTGCAGCCGAGGGCCTCGGCTTCGAGAAAAGGGTCGAAATAGCAGGTCACGCCGTCAAGACGCAGCACATTACGAATCTGCCGCAGTGCATTGGCAATTTTGGTCGGATTCAGTTGATAGCTGCGAAGAGAAACACTCTCGAGCCGGGACCCAAGAGAGAAGAGAATCGGCGCGAGCAAAGCACGAGCGGGTGCCTCGCCTCTCAGAAATCCCTTTATCATCTGGCGCGGGCTGGGCTGCGGCATGGTTTAGCGAGGCGAAAACGCTGGCTCGTGCCTAAGGCCTGAACACCGGCGTAGTTGCCTTGGCATCGGGCCAGGAACCGTACCATTGCAGAATTTCCTGCGGTGGAGATTTCATGTTCCACTCCTTGGCAAATTCCTCGTAAGGCTTCCCGTGGGCGAGCCTAGCCTTGCGATGCTGGGCGCGGAGTTCCTCCGTCTTCGCCATATCCACTTTCTTGCGCTCCGGATCGAGCGCCACGTGGTAGATGTTGGTGGCGGTCCACTCGGAGATGATGTTCTTTTTCAGATCCTCGAGCACACTCTCGGGCGCGCGCTCCAGTGGATCGCCGTAACCGGGGCCGCCGCCGCTGAATCCGAAAAGCAAATCGCCTTCCGCGTAAACGTCGGGCGTGCGAGCAACGAGTTCAAATTTCCAATCGCCCTGGACATCGCGCTTCTCGAAAATTGCGCGATGATCGAGGGTGAGAGTGGGATCACCCTCGCGCATTCGCTCCTTCAGATTCGCTTTCTTGATACTGATGCCCGGAATCGGCGCCGAGGCATACCCGCCGAAGAGCGGTTGCCCGAGCGGAACCTTGCTGCCGTTCCCCATGCATAGAGAGAGCATGGCCGGCACTTTGTGAATCATCCATTGCTGCACCGCGCCGGAGCCTCCACGGTTGAGGCCGGGCCCGGAAGAATCCTTCCAGTGCTGCGAGAGCGTGATGGTGAGAGGCAGTTCGCCCTCGACCTGTTCACAATCCGGCGCGCGGCCGAAGGCACACCAGGCAAAACCGTAGGCATCCATGCCATCACGGGCGGCGCGACCGCCCTGACCTTGAGTATTCAGAGAAAACGAAAGCACGTCGGAGACGGCGAGGTTCCACTGAGAATGGCCGCTGCAAATTTGCGCCGTATGCTGACTGCCCGGGGCCGAAGCCACCTGGGTCCAGCCCGCGGTTGAAAACATCATCTTGGCGAAACAGTTATGTGTAGCACAGCGTGTCTGCATGCCGATGTAAACGCAACAGCTCGTCGCTGCTAGCTTATCCGGGTTGAGCAGAATTCCTTCCGGGAAGATGAAATCAATCGGCGCGAAAGTAGAGCTGCAGATGGGAAGATCGTGAAAAAAATATTCGTACATGAAATTGGCGATGTGCCCGACGACCGCTTGTGGGTGAACGTTGTACGAAGAAGGATTCTCCGGCGATGTGCCGGCGAAGTCGAAAGTGAGGCGGTCTTCATGCTTGGTCAGGGTCAGGAAACAGGCGCGCACCAGCGCGGGAGTCCAACCGAGAGCGTCATTGAACACTACGCTGCGAAACTTGCCGTCAGGCAGAGAGCGGATCTTTTCGAAAGCACCGGCTTGGGCCACGTCGAGCATTTTTCGCATGAGCCCGACGAGGAACTCCACGCCGCGTTTTTCCACCTGCTCGAGCAGTCGCACGCGCACACGATCGGCCGTGGTACAGCGGGCCCGCAAATCGGAGATGAACATGGCCGGCGCGCGCATGCCGTAGGCCGAATAGAACTCGAGAAAATCGTTGCGCAGCTTGAAATTTTCTCCAATTTTGATGGGAGGCAAATTCAAGCCTTCCTCAAAGCGCGACTTAGCGCTTACCGGCATGCCGCCAGGCTCGATGGCGCCAGTTTCCGTGGTATGCAGCGCGGCCGTCGCCCACGCGATAAGCTTACCGTCGGCGAAAACCGGCATGATGGCGACCTGGTCAGGATTGTGAATGCCGCCGTAGAGCGCATCGTTGGTGTAGAAAATATCGCCGTCGTTAATGCCGGGATTTTCCTGATAGTACTTCAGGATGAACTTGATGATGATGGGCTGAATGATGGCGTGCAGATAAGTTCCGCAGGAGGCGTTGATCAAATCACCGCCCGCGGTAAAAATGGCGACCATGGAATCGCCCGACACACCGAAGTAGCTGCGTGAAGAGCGCACGAAAATTTCCATGGCCTCATCGAGGATATCGTTGGTGATCTGCACACCGATCTCATACTCGCCGGGCCGTACGCTTGTGACGCACTCCCGCTCAAATTCCGTGGCTGGTGCTGGTTTCAGCCACTGTAGCTTTTCCGCTAATGTGGGTATCGGCATACTGGCCGCTCCTATTCCAGAATGCCCAGGCCATGCTGGTCTATAGAAAATCGCAATGGAAACGGCACGACCAGAGTGGTGTACTCACTTTCAACCACTGCCGGTCCCTCAATCACATTGCCGGGACGCAGTTTTTCGAATGAGTAAATGTTAGTAGGGCTGAAGTCCTTTTTCTCATTCCAATAAACTGCGCGCGAGCCTTTACGGGCTGCGCCAGGGCTGCTCGGCTCTAGCGGCATCTTCAGCAAGGCCATTTTCTTGGTCGGCACGACAGCTTTTAGTACGAAGCTGTCCACAAAGACGCCGCCGTCCGGGTTCACCACGAATGGGCTGAAGGCTTCGCTGAACTCCTTTTCGAACGCATCGCAGATGGTCTGAACGTCTCGTTCATCCTTCAAAAAGAGCAACGGAGAAAGCGTGCGCTTCACGTGAAACTGCCCGCCATACAGCATGTCGAGCTCGAGGATGAAATGCGCTGGTGCGGCGTCAAGGCCTTCCCCGGCGAGATCTTTCCTGGCATTTTCCACCAGCGACTCTACCGCATGATTGAATGTCTCGAATTCCTGAGACAGTTTGCGGGTCACCGGTTCCATGAGCGTGAGCTTCCTGGAAAGCTCGTACACATGCATGATGTCCATAGTCGAAGAGCCATATGCGCAGAACACCGGCGAGAAGGGGAAAATCACGGCCTTCGGAATATCGGCGCGGAACCCTTCGACATGGGTGGCGCCAGCACCGCCGGCGGCAAATAGAACGAACTCTTCCGGGCTGTATCCGCGGAGGTGAACTTCTTTCATGATGGCGGAAGACATGTTGCCATCTACGATTTTGCGAATGATGACCGCGGCTTCTTCCACTTCCATTCCCATCGGGCGGGCGATCTTGTCGCGGATGGATTGTGCCGCCTTTGCCTTATTCAGCACGAGCTTGCCGCCGAAGTAGTACTCGGGATTGATGTATCCCAGGACAACATCGGCGTCGGTGACCGTGGGCTCCGTGCCCCCGCGATTGAAGCAGACGGGACCGGGCATTGAACCGGCGCTTCTGGGGCCAACCTGCAACCGGTTGCTGAGAAGCTTGTTGATATAAGCAATCGAGCCGCCCCCGGCGCCGATGGACATCGTCTTGATCATCGTGATGCCCACCATCCAACGATCAATCACGGGACGGAAGTCGTAGCTGCGCACACTGTCCTTCACCACCAAGCCAACGTCGAAGCTGGTGCCTCCCATATCGGCCATGACGACATTGTGAACGCCCAGTGACTTGGCCACATGATGAGCCCCCATGAGGCCGGAAACCGGACCGCTGTTGAAGGTCCGGCTGGCGGCGGTTTTGAACACCTCGGCAATGCCACCGGAGCTTTGAATCATCGAGAGAGAACGCTTGTAGCCGAGATCGCGCAGCTTGTCCCAGCAGGTGGAAAGCTCGATCTGCATGGAGCGCTGCAAGTACGCGTCGAGAATGGCGGCCATGGTGCGTTCGTATTCACCCAGCTTGCCTGAGACCTGGCCTGCGAGGACCACCGGCATGTAGCCGATGTGAAATTCCTGATATTCGCTGCGAATGATTTCTTTGACTTGTTTTTCATGCGCGGGATTGAGAAACCCCCACAGCAGCGAAACGACCAACGCACGCGCGCCCTTACCCACCAGGTAACGCACTTTTTCCCGCACGTCGTTTTCATCCAGAGGGCGAATGATATGCCCGGCGGAATCAACGCGTTCCTTTACCCCGACGATCATGTCGCGCGGGATAAGAGGTTCTGGCTTCTGCTGCACGCTGAGATTGCGGCGCTCCTGAACCCGCATGCCGTCAATCCACTGCGCGCCGCGACCCAGCAATGTTGTGTCTTCGTGGCCCTCGGTCGTAATCAGGCCAAGCCGAGGGCCTTTGCGTTCGAGCAACCGGTTGAGCGCAACAGTGGTGGAGTAACGGATCATGCCAATCTCTGGCAGCAGTTTCTCCATCGGCATGCCGAGGGCCTGCGCACCTTCGTGAATCACATTGGTGAAGCAGACGGACAAGTCGTAAGGCGTAGTGGGCACCTTGCGGATCACCGTCTGATTTTCAAAAGTCAGGACCAGATCGGTAAACGTCCCGCCCACGTCTATGTCAATCGAGTTCATCATGCGGCTTCTAGCCGGTTGTTCTTGAGCAAAAGATCGCCCCGCTCCAACCGTTCTTTCAGAGACTCAATGTTGATCTGGATATCGTGCGTGATGGGGTGGCCAGGTGGAAGGTATTCGGTTTCGATCTGTGTGCCGCATCCCGGGCAGTAGAACTCAACGATGCGGACCCAGAGGGGATCAGGAGCGAAGGTGAATTGTCCTTCTACGAGGGCATTGTGCACCTCGCGCGGATCGCGATCGTACAGCAAGCATCCTTGTTTGTAGTTTTCGCGCGCCGGGCCGAGGATTCGTCCGCAGCGATTACACAGCCACTGTTCGCGGTCAAGCTCGAGATCGAGATATTCGGTCACTCGAATGCGGCGACTAGCGCTGCTTTCCATAGGATGGGACCTCCTGTAATCGGGCGCTGGCGGGCTTTTTGGAGGATTCGATATCACGGGCAACCTGAGCATTTCCGTATTGATCAACCTGTAGGGTCCAACCCTCGGGCAGAAAATATGTACTGTTTTCGGCCTGCAAAATCGCGCAGGCCCGCACTTTGTTGCCCGGCTGCAGCGCTTCCCATTTATGGAGATTGGCCTGCCCATCGGTGCTGCCAATTGCTACGGCGCGCGTGCCGGTAGCCGCCGCATTTTCGGATCCGAGTTCTCGCAGAATCATTCCAGGCTTCGAGATTGCCTTGGTAACGCGAAGCCGAACCAATTCTATGCTGATGTTCGCCCCTTGAGCGGCAGGGCCAAGTTTGTGCCGCAGATCATCTACGCTGGCAAAGTGCAGTTGCGGGCATTTTACGATCACATTCGGTCCGGTTTCCTGAGAGAGTTCCAACTCGAGGGAACCTTCAGTGTGATCAGGCCGAATGCCTTCCCCCAGCAAATCTCGCACGCTGGTGGCCCGCATGTCATCAATCAGGCGATTGAAGCAGTGAATATCGGCATCTGCTCGAAACATGAAGTGGAAAGACCGCTCATATACGTGGCAAATATCGGAAACGGATGATCCGAAGGCGCTGAATACCGGGCCCAGATCAAAAAAATAAGCGTCTTTGAGGCCGGCGCGCTCAGCGACGCCGCAGGCGAACAATCCCCCGTTGCCGCCGTAGGCAAACAACACATAGTCGGAAAAATCCCGCTTGAGCTCGTGACTCGCCGTCTGAATCATCGCGGCGACGATTTGGTAGGCCCGGTCCACGATGGCGCGGCAAGCTTGCTGAGTAGAAAGGCCGAGTGGGCGGGCGATCTCGGCCTCAATGGTCTCCTGTGCCAGGCGCAACTCCAGTTGCTTTGTCCCGCCCAGGAAATACTCAGGATCAATGAGGCCGCCGGCGACAAAGGCGTCGGTCAAGGTTGGCTTGTCACCACCGAGGCCGTAACAGGCCGGGCCGGGAAACGAGCCCATACTTTCCGGGCCGAGGCGAATTTCATCACCATCAAGTTTGGCGACGCTTCCTCCACCCAAGGCGATGGAGCGAAGGTAGGGCAGATTGACGCGCAGGGGAATACCGAAGAGATCGCTTTGCCGCGAGTACACAGGCTCACCATCGCTGATTACGCCCACCTTCGCGGTCGTGCCGCCAACATCCAAGGCAATGACATTCTTCAGCCCATAGACCCGGGCCAGGTAACTCGTTCCGTAAAGGCCGAGGATCGGTCCCGACTCCATTGTGTCCACGGCGCGGGTCTTGGATATGCCAGCCACTCCGCCATTGATGTGGCTGATGAGGAACGCGCGCTCATAAGCGTGCGTGAGGCGCAACTCGTCTTCGGCCTTGAACAGAGTGGCAGCCAACGCGCTGTGCGTGTAGGCGTTGATGGCGGCATAGTAGGTGCGCGTCATGTCGTCGGTGTTCTGGCAAATATCGCTGCCCGTGAGCACCGGCACTGAACCAAGAAAATGGTCGGGATACTGCTCGTCAATGAGCTGCTTGATCTGGCGTTCGTGTTCCGGATGCCGCAGCGCATCCTGCAGGCTGATGCAGATGCGGCGAACGCCGTTTTCCAGCAACGAACGTACCGCGCCCAGAACTGCGGTACGGTTGAAAGCTTCAACCGCGATGATGTTCGCCGGGTCTATGACCTTGTCGAGCAATGGACTTCTCGTGTCATTGCCATAGAGATCGTGTTCGTGGCCTTTGCTTACGATGAGGCCGATCCTGGGACCGCGCAATTCGGCGAGCACGTTGGAGGTGATGGTCGTGGACCAGCGCAGCAATTCAACCTGCTCCAAAAAGCTGGCGAGGCCGCTAAAACCCAGTTGGGTTGCTCCCTGGGTAAGGCAGTCGAACAGGCAGACCGTCAGGTCATGTGGCGTGGAGTCCACCTTGGCGCAAACCATGCGCTTGCCATCGTTGAAAATGCCGTCGGTCAGCGTGCCGCCCACGTCAACATCAATGCTGTACAAGGGAGCCTCGGAGCTTATGTTCTTTGACGGCCTGAACAAACTCAGCACAAGCGAGCGTCCAGCCAAGAAACATTTCCACGTTTTGCACCGTGGCTTCCTGCAGGCTGGGCGGACCGGCCTGCATGGTAGCATCGCGCAGCAGAATGGGCCAGTAGTCGAGGAAGAAGGCGTCGCGCAGGGTTGATTCCACGCAAACGTTGGTGGCGATGCCGGTGAAGAAAAGCGTTTTGATGCCGCGCGTGCGAAGCAGCGAATCCAGCGGCGTGCTGCAGAAGCCGCTGTAGCGTGACTTGCTGACCACGAGGTCGCCAGGCTGGGGTTTGAGTTCCTCCACCACTTCCCAATCCCACTGGCCCTCGGTGACCACCTTGCCCTTCAGCTCGGGGCGCTTGCGCATCAGGAGCAGAGCAAGCTCTTTGTGCCAATTGGGAGACTGGGGGCCACCGCTGTTTGCCAGTTGCACATCGTAGGCCATTTGAAGATAGACAATGTGAATTCCTGCTGGACGAGCGCTGTCGAGTACATGCTTTAACACCTGGATGACCTGCCGCGCGGGTAAGATGTCGAGCCCGGAAAGGTCGAGCATGCCGCCTTTACTGGCAAAGGCATTTTGCATATCAACCACAACAACCGCCGAGCGATGGAGATCAACCTCAATCGGCTCTGGTTTGGTTGGAAGCAAAGTCATTTTTCTTCAGCTCGAACCTTCTTCTCCGTAGTTTCTCTTCACAAGCTGACCTTTTCATTTCATAGCGTGGGAGTGTACCGGCAGGCACCAGATCGAGCTCGACAGAAATCGTGAGTATGGCTTTGATTTTCTTCTCGATCTCATTTTTCTCTGGCGAGAAAACAGCGGCGGTCTCGGCATCACTTCCGCGAGTAGGCCGTTGGCGCGGTTTTGCCCCACACCTCTCCAGCCGTTTCCACGACAAGGCGCAATTTCGCCTCCTCGTCGGCCTCGCTCAGTTCGTTGCCCTCAATTGTGGAAGCAAATCCGCATTGCGCACTGAGCGCTAGGCGCTCCAGAGGAAGAAAAGCCGAGGCGGCTCTGATACGTTCTTTCAATTCGTCCTTACTTTCGAGAGCGGCCTTCTTCGAACTGACCAGGCCGAGCACCACGCCTCGGTCTTCCGGAACATGGCGAAGCGGTTCGAAACCCCCGGAGCGCTCGTCATCGTACTCCAACAGAAAAACCTGGAAGCGGGTATTGCGAAACACCTTCGTGATGGGCCCATAATCACCGGCGGCGTAAAACCGGCTCTGATTGTTTCCCCGGCAGAGATGAAGCCCAAAAATAACTCCCGGATGGTCGCCGATCACGGCATTGTCCATGGCGATGGAAAGGTCGAGCAGGCGGTCGGGATCGTTTCCACGCTGCCGGTATCCTTCACGGATCTTTGGGTCGAGCAACGCTGTGTATTGCGGCGAATCAATCTGAATGTAGCGGCATCCCAAGCGAATGAGTTCCTGGACTTCATCGCGCAGAATGTCCACCAGATCGGCGAGATACGCATCAACGCTGGCGTAGGCGCCTTTGGACTTCTCTTTATCATAATATGCGGCGGCCTGCTGCGCGCTGATCAGGGTGGTCTTCGCAGGCAGATCGGTGCAGGCGCGCAGAAAAGCAAACTCCTCGCCGCACATGGGATACTTGCGGCGCAGGCGCGCAACGACGACCGGCCGCGGCATAACCAGTTCCTCGCCCTTTTCGTTGCGGAATGGAATGGCCCAGCCACCGTATTTGTCGAAGCCTTCTACTGCGTCAATCAGGTGACCGAAAAATGCGTAACGGCGCATCTCGCCGTCGCTCACGACTTCCAGGCCAACACGGGTTTGCATAGCAACTGCCTCGCGAACCGCGCGGTCTTCTACTCGTTTGAAATCTGCATCGCTGAGTTGCCCGGATTCGTGGTGCTCCCGCGCCTCTTTGAGATAATCAGGGCGCAATAGGCTGCCGACTACATCGCTGCGAAACAAGCGGAACTCCTTTCAATTGCGACTGTGATTTTAAATGTTTTGTTCGCACCCGGGGATATCTGCAAGCGAATTTACTTGGCAGCTTGTTTCTGCTGTTCCAGAGTCTGATTGGCGCGAAAAATCACGTAAGCGCGTATGTCGCTGGCATCTTCACGAGAGAGTTCCTTCTTGAAGGAAACCATGCCATTCTGCTGCAACAACCCGCCGAGAACGACGTAGAACCACTGATCGCTCGCCAGCGTGCCTGAATAGCGAAGATCAGGAGTGATTCCACCGCTTACCGCGACGTCGCCATGACAGGCCGCACAATAGCGCTGGAAAAGCTGCTCACCCTTGTGAATGCTGACTTCACTCGCGGTTGAGGGCGGAGGGTTCAATTTCTGAGGTTCCACTTCCGGCAGCGGTGGCAAGCTCGCCTTGCCCCCTATTTTGAAAACCAGCATTCGACTTACGTTGCGAACGTGTCCTGACTTGAATGAAACCTCACCCGCGACCAGGGGAAACACGCCGCCCCATCCTGCTAGAACCGCAACATACTGCTCTCCGTTAAGCTGGTAAGTGATCGGACCGGCCATGACGCCGGTTTGCGCCGGGAACGACCAGAGCTTTTGGCCGGAATCGGCTCGATAGGCGTTGAAGCTGCCGCCGGCAGTCCCTTGAAAAACCAGGTTGCCCGCGGTGGAAAGCGTTCCGCCATTCCAGGGCCCGGGATATTCAACAGCCCATACCTGTTTCTGCCGCAGCGGGTCCCACGCGACAAGCTTGCCTTTCACACTATCGAGAATGGCTTGCTTGATTTTGGGGTCCTGCGGCATGCCGGCCGCGACCACGTCAATGCCATAATTTGCGGCCAACTCTTTTTTCTCGAAGTGCTCAGGGTTCTTGTATTTGAATCCGACATCATTCACCGGAATATAAACGAGGCCCGTCAGCGGACTGTAAGACATCGGCTGCCAACTGTGTGCGCCCAGGGGGCCCGGCACGACAGGCGCAGGATCATTTCCTGGGTAGCGCGCGATCGGCGTTTCCATTGGTCTGCCCGTCTTCATGTCCACTCCGGTGGCCCAATTGATGTAGGTGTAAGGCTGGGCAGAAATTAGAGCGCCGGTTATGCGGTCGAGCACATAGAAAATTCCATTTTTCGGCGCGTGGAACAGGACTTTGCGCGGCTTGCCGTCAATCGCGACATCAGCGAGAACGATGGGTTGGCACGCCGTGAAGTCCCACATTTCGCCGGGCGTCTCTTGGTAGTGCCAGACGTACTCGCCGGTTTCCGGTTTCAGCGCGACGATGGAAGAAAGAAAAAGATTGTCGCCGCCTTGCGGGCTGCGAATGCGGCGATTCCATGGCGCGCCATTGCCTACCCCGATATAAAGCAGATCGAGCTCTGGGTCATAGACAATCGAATCCCAGACCGTTCCCCCTCCGCCGTACTTCCACCAATCGCCGGTCCAGGTTTTTGCCGCTTTGGCGAGAATCGGCACTTCGAACGGTTTAGCGGGATCGCCTGGAACCGTATAAAAGCGCCAGAGCAGTTTGCCGGTTTCGGCGTCATAGGCTGACACGTAGCCTCGCACGCTCATTTCCGCCCCGCCATTCCCAATGATCACCTTCCCTTTCACCACCCGCGGCGCGCCGGTAATCGTGTAACGAAAATTTCGGTCAATGGTGAATTTTTCCCAGACGGCCTTACCCGTAGCGGCATTAAGGGCAATGAGCCGGCCGTCCAAAGTTCCGACAAAGACCTTGCCTTCCCAGATTGCGACGCCGCGATTGACCACGTCGCAGCATGCATTCACGGCCCATTGCGGGGGCACTTGCGGATCGTAAGACCACAGCAGCTTGCCGGTCGCCGCGTCAAGGGCGAAGACTTTGCTCCACGCGCTGGTGAAGTACATCACTCCGCCCACGACTAGCGGAGTTGCTTCCTGTCCGCGATGCGTGTCGAGGTTGTAATACCAGGCAAGGCCGAGCCCGGAAACATTCTGAGTGTTGATTTGCTTCAGAGGACTGAAACGTTGCTCGCTATAAGTTCGCCCGTAAGTCAACCAGTCGCTTGTGTCGCTATCAGCTCGCACCAGGCGGGCGGTGTCAACCATGCCGGCAGCAGATGCTTTTTCATTCGCCTTCTGGGATTGCGCCGCACGATATGGGCCGGCAATCGCTAAGATCAAAACTGTGGCAACTAGAATTCCAGGCCGCGACATGGAGGCTTCCGCTCTCTGTTTTCTGTGATGCTCGAATGGAATGCGACGTAACCAGCCGGAAGAGTCTAGCACTTCGTTGTGCGAAAAGGAGGGAGGAAGCAGCGGGTTACTTAGTGTCCCCGGGAAGATTCAGGCGCAGACCAATTCGCGCGAGGAGCGGAGGGCCGATTGTGGGAGTGGGCGTCAGGGCCACACCGTAGCGCTGGTTCAGCAAATTCTCGACCGTGGCGAACGCCTCCAGCCCATGCGTGAGTGAGCGGCCGGCGAGCAGGTCTATGGTGAAATAGCGGCCAAGAAGCAAAGTGTTTTGGTCGTCATCAAATTGCGCGCCTGCGAAGCGCCCCTGCATGCTGAGCATCACGCGAGAAGGATTCCAGTACTTTGCCTGCACGATGAATGCATTGCGTGGCACCTCGGGAATTCGCAAACCGACCAAGGCGGCGTTCACCGGGTAGCTGACTACTGTAGCATCGGCAAATTGATAGCCGCCCGAGATTTCGACTGTGCTGCGAACATGCGCGACCGCATCCAGTTCCATGCCGCGAGAGCGCGTCCGTCCCAGGTTTTGCCGTTGCCGCGTGATCAGCGCAGGAGTCGTGGTCAGGGTGACATTCTCAATCGGGTCCACGATGTCATCCCAGAAGAAGCTGCCGCGCAGGTTGAGTCTGCGCTCAAAGGCGAAAGCGTCCACGCCGGCTTGTGCGCCTGTAAGACGTTCCGCCTGCAAACCGGCGTTTGCCTCAGTCAGGATGTTGCCCTGGCGAAAGGAACGATAGAGCTCATTCAGGCTCGGGCTGCGGAACGCACGATAGATGGATGCATTCAGCGAAATGTTGCTGCCCAGCGGATGCAGAACAGAAGCGCGTGGACTGAAAGCGTTTTGCGAACGGTCGGCGAATGGCGTGAACGTCTCCGGCCCAGATGTAGAAACAGGAATGCGAAGAGAGAGCGCATCGAAGTTCTGCCAGTAGTCGAATCGGCCACCCACAGTGACGATCCACTTCGGCGTAATGTGGATGATGTCCTCGCCGTAAATCCCGGCAGTCCTTTGCCGTCCTCCAACGATAGTGTCTGCGGAGTTTTTGCCGGAGGAAAACAGCGACTCATCGCTCCAGCCCATTGTTTCGGCGGAGTCGGTGCCGGCGACCAGGGTTTGGAGGCGTCCAATTGTCTTAGACCACGACACGCTTCCGCCGAATTGCTGAGCCGGAACATGTTGCCTATCGGTGAGCGACTCGCTGTTGCGGTTTGCGGCTACGGAAGAAAAATTCTGGTTATAACCCTGGGAAATTCCGTAGAGCCGCAGTGTGATTATGCCCACAGCATCGGATTCCGTTTCAGCTCCCAGTGACCCTTCCGCCATGCGCGTGTCGTTCGTTTGAATCAGCGTGCCGTTATGGCGATTTTCCGCGTAGAACGATCCCCGGCCAAACAATCGAGTGCGATCACCAAAGTGCCGGCCCACGGTCAGATCGGTGACCGCATGTTGGGAATTGGCCGGCGTGTCCACTTTGCCGCGAATATTCAACGGGATGATGATGTAGCCGTCGGTGTTATATAGGTCACCCGCGAGCGCTATTTCCCATGGTCCGATTCGCTCACCAGTCCAAAACGAAAAATCCGGAGAGCGCTCGCTGCCGTATGAAGTTTCAAGAGAAAAGGCAGGACGTTCCACTGGGCGGGAAAGAAACTGAATGACGCCACCTAAAGCATTGCTTCCATAAAGGTCCGAGACGCCGCCGCGCACCACTTCGACGCCCGCCAGTTCCTGCTGCGGGATGCGGCCCCAATAAATCCAGCCCCCGAATGGATCGTTCAGCGGAATGCCATCCTGCAGGACGAGGGCGCGACTGGCGCCACTTGCGCCCAGGCCGCTGAGGGAAACTCCTTGTGAAGTGGGATTCGCCGTAGCACTGTCGGAGCGGCGAAACAATGCGAAACCGGGGACCTGGCGCAACTTGTCATCGGGCAACAGGGCGGGTGTGGAACTTAGGTCCGACGCGGTAAGGGCGACCGCGCTGGCCGCAGTGTTGCTGAGCCGGGCCTGGATTCGCGTCGCAGTGACCACTACCGACTCGCTCACTGCCGGCTTGAGCACAATTTCGAGCGACAATGAGGCGGAGCCCGAGCTCGCGGTCCAGTCACGCTGTACGGCAGCAAAGTCCTTTGCCCGGACGAGAACCGTACCGCTCAAGTGCGGAACGCCATCGAAGGAAAACTGGCCATTCGCATCCGTGGCCTGGGATGATGCGTAAGAGCCGGCTTTCAGGTTGACTTCTGCGCCTGCGATCGCGGCGCCGGAAGCATCCCGCACCGAGCCCTGCACACGCACGGATTGAGCAAAGGCCGATGTCAGCAGGCAGAGGAGTAGCCAAAGTTTGGCAACGCTGGAAAAATGAGACAAAAAGAAGCAGCGCGATTTTCGATTACGCGAGGCGATCGAGAATCGAGGCGTGGCCGAAAGATGTAGCAGGTCGGTTCGCATCAGTTCGGCGCTTTCTCGATCTGCTCCTGTGCCAAATGGAAACCAGTGTTCGCCGCCGGCAAGCCCGCATAAACGGCGGTCTGGAGCAGCACTTCCTTCAGATCGCACAATTCGAGTTCATGCATCAATCCGGTGCGTACATGCAGTTTGAACTCTTCCCATCGTCCCATGGCAGCCATCATGGCGAGCACGAGAAGGCGGCGCGTCCGCCGGTCAAGCAAGGGGCGCGTCCAGATTGTTCCCCACGCGTACCGGGTGATGAGAGTTTGAAAATCCTGGTTGAACTCGTTGGTGGCGGTGTTAGCGCGCTCCACATGCGCGTCTCCCAACACTGCACGGCGGACCGCAAAACCGCCCTCGAGTGGGTCCATGAAAAGCTTCGCTTCCGGCTGGAGAAAATCAAACAACGCTGCGGTAAATGAGCGCGGCCGTTCGAGATTCGAGAGATGCGCTGCGGGCAAGCGGAGCGCCCTGGCGCCGGCAATTTCCTGGGCGAGTATTTCGCCGTGTCCGCTCCACGGCGTGGAAACGTCCTTCTCGCCGGCGATCACGAGTGTAGGGACGCGAATTTTGGGCAGCAACGCCCGCATGTCCGCATCGCGCAGCGCGGCGCAACAGCCCACATATCCGGCCGGATTGGTGCCCAGCAGAACTGACTTAATGGCCGCTGGATTCGCATCATCCCCTTGAAGAGTTTCCGGAGAAAAAAAACGCTGCATCGCCAAATCAACAATGCCGGCCATGCCCTTTTCGGCGACGGTGCGCATGCGCGTTTCCCAATTTGTTCGCGGACCGAATTGCGCCGACGTATTGGCCAGAACGAGATGGGAGATGCGTTCGCCGGCATTAGCGCCAAGCCACTGGCCAATTGCGCCACCGAGAGACAAACCGCAGAAGGCGAACTTCTCCACGCCCAGTGCGCTCGTCAAGGCAAGGACATCGCGTCCCAACATTTCGATTGAATATTCTCCCGGCGGCGCATCGGAGGCGCCATGCCCGCGCGTGTCATAGCGGAGAACCTGAAAATGGGGCAAAAGACTGGCGGCTTGCTGCACCCACATGCCATGGTCGGCACCGATGGAATGTGAGAAGACGACCACCGGCTGGCCAGGCTTCCCTTCGAGGCGATAGAACAACCGGATGTTGTCAACCTTCGCGAAAGGCAAGATCCTCGCTCCTTCTTGTGCTAAGCATTTTCTTGCTCAGCATCTTTATCGGAAGCGGAGAGCAGACACTTCCGAAATTCGTCGGCGGAGCCCAAATACTGTTCAGGAATTTCCAGGTCGCGAAGCAAGCCGACGCCAAGCTGCTCTTTCACCTTGGGCATCTCACCCAGCACCTCCGCGAGATGGCGTTTCTGGGCTGTGCTTTGCTTTGTCGCTTCCTCGAGCAGTTGGTGTGCCGCGTCACGGCCTAGTTTCTCGCCGAGCAGCATCACAGCGCGCTCGGCAAAGATCGTGCCCTGAGTTGCTTCGATGTTGTCACGCATTTTCCGCGCGTCAACATTGAGGCCTTCGGCGACTTCAGCCATAGAAGCAACTGCTACTCCCGTTGCTTCCACCACGACCTTGATAACTGGCCACTCCGCCTGCCAACCGCCGACGCCCCGTTCATTCTCCTGCATCATGCCGGAGAGAAAAGTGGCAACCAGCCCGGGGACACGAGTGGCTGCGGCGAGCGCCAAAGCGCAGCCAATTGGGTTGCGCTTGTGCGGCATGGTGGAAGAACCGCCACGTCCCTTCCCTCCGGGCTCCGCAACCTCGGTGATCTCATTTTGACTGAGCAGGCTGATATCGCGGGCCATCTTGCCCAGAGATCCCGTCAGAACGCCGCAGGCGCAGACCAACGCAGCGAGGCGATCGCGATGAGTGTGCCAGGGCGCTTCGGGCAGGCCAAGTCCAAGTTCCTCGGCCACGCCGCGGGCCACAGAGACGCCCTTTGCGCCGAGCGATGCGAGAGTGCCGCTCGCCCCGCCACACTGAACCACCAGGGCGCCGGCAAAGCTCGTTTTCAAATGATTGCTGCCTCGGAGAATCGCTGCGAGCCAGCCGGCGGCCTTCAGGCCAAACGTGACCGGAGGAGCAGCCTGCATCAAAGTTCGACCGAGCATCACCGTCTTGGCGTGCTGATCAGCCAAGTTGCGCAATGCTTGGTCGAGATGGTCAATATCGTTCTGCAGAACTGGTTGAGCTCGCTTGAGGAGAAGAATGAGGGCGGTATCGGCCACGTCCTGGCTCGTCGCGCCCCAATGTACATAGCCCGCGGCATCTGGGTTACTGGCCCGAACCTTCTCGGTCAGAGCTTTGGCGAGCGGAATGCCTGGAGTGCCGGCGCGCAGAATATCATGAGATAAAGTCGCGAGATCGAAAGCTTCTGCCTTCGCTGCTACGGCAATGGCATCCGCGGCGCTCTGTGGCACAAGGCCGAGCCGCGCTTCGGCGCGCGCGAGCGCTGCTTCAAAATCCAGCATGGCCTGCAAAACGGATCGGTCGGAAAATAGCTCAGCCAGCGGCGGGGTAGTTGCCAGACTGTCAATCAGGCTTGCCGGCATGCAGGTTCCTCGTCCGGCATTATAGCTGCTCGTTATCGAAGCGCCTGGCAGGTTTCAAACGTCGAAAAACACCGTCTCCTGCTCGCCTTGCAGGCGCAAATCAAAGCGCCAATGGCTAGGCCGGGAAGGATCCCGCTGTGCCATTAACGTAGCGTGACGATCGCTCGGCACCAGAGCGAGAACTGGATCTTCAGAGTTGGAAGGATCTTCGGCGAAATAAACCCGTGTGTAAAGCTGCTTGAGCATGCCGCGGGCAAACACGGCCACGTTGAAGTGCGGCGCCTGCCAGGTGTCGCCCGAGCCAGGTACGCGACCGGGCTTGATCGTTTCAAATTCGCAAGTTCCATCCTCGCGAGTCGCCAGACGGCCGAAGCCGCTGCACTTCAGGTCGAATGTCTTGGGCTGCCAATCATCCGGATGGTTGTATTTGCCGTTGGAATCGGCTTGCCATACTTCGATCATGGCGTCGTCTAGCGGCTGACTTTCGCCATCGAGGACGGTAAGAGTCAGCCAAACTTTTTCGCCCGTAGCCCCGGGAGACGCGATGCAACTCAGGCTGTGTTTCGCGGTCGTGATGCCGAAGTGAAAAAAAGGTCCAACCGTTTGCGAAGGCGTGGGAATAAATTCCATGCTATGCCTCGAATGGGGTCGCTTCCGGACCGCGCAACACGATGTCAAATTTGTAGCCGGTGGCCCACTGCGGCTGAGTGGTTTCCAGGTCAAATTTCGAGATCATGCGCTGGCGCGCTTTTTCATCGGGAACAGACTGATAGATGGGATCAAACGCGAACAGCGGGTCCCCGGGAAAATACATTTGCGTGACCAGGCGCGTAATGAAAGCACGGCCAAAAATTGACATGTGAATGTGCGCCGGCCGCCACGCATTGTAGTGATTGAACCAGGGATACGGACCGGGTTTGATTGTCACAAAACGGTAAGCGCCGTGCTCGTCGGTCAGCGTTCGGCCCGCGCCGGTGAAGTTCGGGTCGAGAGGCGCCGGGTGCTGATCCCGGGAGTGAACGTAGCGTCCCGCTGAGTTCGCCTGCCAGATCTCAATCAGCGCACGGGGAACGGGGCGGCCATTGCTGTCCAGCACGCGCCCCGTCACAATGATGCGCTCGCCGAGCGGCTCACCCGCATGCTGGCGGGTCAGGTCGTTATCGGTTTCGCAGATTTCGCCATCTCCGTACAGTGGGCCTGTAATTTCCGACAAAGTGTGCGGCAAAAGCACCAGTGGGTTCAACGGCGCGCGATGTATGGTCGAACGATACGGAGGGTACAGCGAACTGGGTTGGCTTTGCGCCGGGTGACGCCGGTATGGTGTGATGACTGACTTTTGCGTGTTTTCAACGCGCGCCATGGGGGCAACGTCGTGGCTGAACACCTGCGAAACGCCGCCAAACGGTGTTGCCAGACAATTCATTATGCCACGGGCAGCGCTCAGAAAGCGCGAAAAACGGCCCGGAATCTCGCTTATTGAGTAAGCTCTGACAAAACTTGTAGTTTGACAGAACCGGTGAACCGCTTAGTCCGGAAGGTTACACAAAGGTGCCTACTGCCAAGGGAAGCACGTTGTCCTAGAATTAAACATCGGGGCGCCGTGGCAAGCTGAGCGCTCATGAGGAGGAATGATGGCGACCACCACAGCGGCCGTTCAACTGCAAAAAAGCGTAACTGAGTTTTTGCGCCAGCGCCGCAAAATTCTCATTGACGGCAAATGGGTCGAAGCAGTTTCGAGCCGAACTTTCGAAACTTACAATCCGGCCACCGGTGAAGTCCTGGCCCAGATTGCGGAAGGAGATCGCGCCGATATTGACCTGGGCGTCAAGGCGGCACGCCGCGCTTTTGAGACCGGCCCATGGCCGGACATGCTGCCCGCGCAACGAAGCCACCTTCTCTGGAAACTTTCGGACCTGATTCAACAAAATTCGGAAGAACTGGCCGAGCTCGAAACACTCGACAACGGCAAGCCGATATTTTTTTCCCGCATCGTGGATATTCCCGCCGCGGTCGAGACATTCCGCTATTTTTCCGGCTGGGCCACAAAAATCGAGGGCAATACGATTCCGATCTCCATGCCCGGTGCGAAGTACTTTGCTTACACGTTGCGCGAGCCTGTCGGCGTGGTGGGGCAGATCATTCCCTGGAATTTTCCGCTGATCATGGCGGCCTGGAAGCTGGCGCCGGCCCTGGCCGTCGGCTGCACGGTGGTTTTGAAGCCGGCGGAGCAGACTCCGCTGACCGCCCTTCGGCTTGGGGAACTTATCATGGAAGCAGGATTTCCCGATGGCGTGGTGAACATTGTCCCCGGATTTGGTGAGACGGCGGGCGCCGCGCTTGCAGCTCATCCCGACGTTGACAAGATTGCCTTCACGGGTTCAACGGCGGTTGGTAAGTTGGTGGCGAATGCCGCGACTGGAAATCTCAAGAAGGTTTCTCTCGAACTGGGCGGCAAGTCCCCTAACGTTGTATTCGCCGACGCCGATTTGAAGACCGCCATTCCTGGAGCGGCCAACGCCATTTTCTTTAACCAGGGACAATGCTGCACCGCCGGTTCGCGTTTGTTCGTACACAAAAGCATCTTCGAGGAGGTGATTGACGGCATTGCCAGCAGTGCGAAGAAGTTCAAGCTCGGCCCGGGCATCGAACCCTCGACGAACATGGGCCCGCTGGTTTCACAGGAGCAACTGGATCGCGTTTGCGGTTATCTCGATTCCGGCGCCAAGGAAGGCGCGACGGCCGTAGTCGGAGGACACAAATATGGCGACGTGGGTTACTTCATTGAACCTACCGTCCTGGTGGATGTGAAGCCCGAGATGAAGGTCGTGAAAGAAGAGATCTTCGGGCCGGTCGTGACGGCCATTCCTTTCGACGATCCGGAAGAGGTTGTGGATAGTGCAAATAACACCGTTTATGGACTCGCGGCCGCGGTTTGGACACGCGACATCAGCAAGGCGCATCGCATGGCAGCGAAGTTGCGCGCCGGAACGGTCTGGTTGAACTGCTACAACATTCTCGACCCGGCCCTGCCTTTTGGCGGCTACAAACAGTCCGGCTGGGGGCGCGAATCGGGACACGCAGTGCTGGAACTCTACACGCAAACGAAGTCGGTGTGCGCGCAGCTATAGGCTTGTAGTTTGGAGTCTGCCTCCAGGGTGGCTCGACGATTCTTGTCGAGCCGCTTAATTGCCAGCGAACACAGCAATGAAAAACATTGAACTGCTCGCCTCGTACTGGACGATCTCCGCCGCATTTCCTCATACCGATCGTGAATACAGCTCCTTCGATTTCAAAGAACGGGTAGAATCCGCGACCAGAGCGGGATTCAAGGGGTTTGGAATCTGGCATGCCGACCTGGAACACACGTTGCAACGCCGGAGTTTGCATGAGATGAAGCAGATTCTCGACGACCATGGCATTCGGCACATTGAACTGGAATTTCTCGGTGACTGGTTTCTCGATGGTGATAAGAAGCGAAATTCCGATGTGCTGAAACGAAAACTGCTGGAAGCGGCTGAGGTTCTGGACGCCCACCACCTGAAAGTCGGCGACT
>Ga0335081_10001942_pt1 | contig 32690 bp, 21 predicted proteins | sample Lox_Sample_35_FD_206713 | JGI IMG/M metagenome (GOLD analysis project Ga0335081, IMG submission 206713) | Soil microbial communities from Loxahatchee National Wildlife Refuge, Florida, United States - Lox_Sample_3.5 | ecosystem: Environmental > Terrestrial > Soil > Wetlands | place: USA...
GCGGCATAAACCCAGGCGCTGGCGGCGAGCCAAGCGGCGCAGTAGAGATATCGACAGTGCGATAGCTCCGCAAAAACTCGTTGGTCGGCATTCGGAAGCCGAATTACCGAGTTTTTCAGCACTCTGTAAAGCCGTCATGATGCATTTGACTCTACGGACCGCCTGAAGGCGGTCCCTTTCAAAGCCGCGCTCAATCAGCGTGTCCCTCAATGCCAATGGCTGAATCTAAGTGCTAAATGCTAAATGCCAAGTGCTAATTGCTAACAGCGCCTACAACGTATCCTGTTTCCCTCGCGTCTGGATCAGCACGGTGCCGAAGCGGGTGCCGTTGCCGTTGGGCTCAATCGAAACCAGATGCTCGTTGTCGCTGGTGCCGGCCTTGATCTCCCAGCCATCGCCATGGGTGTCGGAGCAGCTCAGCTTATCGTCGTCGCCGTGCTTGTGCCCCGAAATGTGTACATCCGAGCCGCCGCTGTGCCCGCTGCAGACCAGCACCCCGCCGAAGGATTTCATCTTGTCTTCGTAGAACGCCTTCACTTTTTCGGGAGAGTCGGAGGTCTCGTACTCGGCGGCAATCACCTTCAGCCCGAAGCCGGCCGCGCCGATGTTGATGTTCGCCGAATGATTGTCGCCGTTCATCGCAGGGCGCAAGTGCGCTCCGGGATACACCGGGATGCCGTTGTCGGCGGCCTTCTCGCTGCTGTCGACCTTCAGGTTGGCAAAGGGCGTCTGGATGTCGACCTTCTTGTTCTTCTTGTCCTTGTCGTCGACGTGGATGCTGCACGCGCCCAGCAGCAACACCAGGCTGGCGATCACCAGCAGGGGCAAGCTTCTCTTCCCCAGATTCTTCATTGCGGTCCTCCACTACTGCTTCCCGGCGTGCTGCCCAGACCCGTACCGCGGGCGGCGATGTCCGGAATCGTCACCGGCAGGCGGCCGGGCGTCGGAATTTCGCCGAACATGGCCTTCACCGCGCTCATCTCCGAGACAGCGGCGTCCGAGAACGTACACAGATAGGTTTGCACTTGCGGCCAGTCGGCCGCGATATAAGGATTGCCCAACGCTACCACGAGGGTCTTCTCCGGCGCTTTCTCCACCACGCCCTGCAACAGCACTCCCGCCGCGCTGGGCAATCTTGCAGTGTTGGCCGGCGCACCGCCCTGCGGACTGAGATACACCGCGGCAATCACCACATCGGCGTTGGCCACTTCGGCCATCACCGGCTGCACCCATACCACGGCACTTTGCGGGTCAATGTACATCACCTTTGCGCCGGGAATTCGCGCCCGGACCTGCCGGTCCAGAACCCAGCCCGCATCGCTACGGATATCGTCGGTGAAGATGAGGACGAGGGTTGAGTTGCGCTTCTCCGCTGATGAAGTGTACGGATTCTGCGGCGGATTGGTTCCCTTGGCTTGGGCATGCAGCGGCAGCACGCGATGATTGTCGCGCACCAGCGTGACCGCGGCGTCGGCGACCTGCTGGGCAGTGGCCAGGCTGGCCGGCTGGGCGACGACTTTGGGCACCGCGTCGAGATCGACCTGCGTCGCCTTATTCAGCCCGACCGAAGCTTTCATCCGCAGGATCTTCAGCACCGACTCGTCGATGCGCGACTCGGGAATCTCTGTGCTGCGCACCGCCTGCAGCAGGCCGTTGTAGGCGGCGTCGATGTCCGAGGGCAGCACCAGCACATCGTTGCCGGCCTTCACCGCTGCCACCGCACCCTGGGCCGCGCCCACCGGCCCCGCGGGAAAGAGGCTGGTAAGCCCGTTCATGTCCAGGGCGTCGCTCACCACCAGTCCGTGGAAGCCCATCTGCCGCTGGAGCAGCCCGGTGATGATGGCCGGCGAGATGGTCGCCACATGAGCGGTATTGGGATCGAGCGCAGGAACCACCACGTGCGCGATCATCACCGAATCCACGCCCGCCTGAATGGCCGCCCGAAACGGTGGCAGCTCGATGCTGTCGAGGTGGGCCCGGTCCACCTTCACCACGGGCACCGCCAGATGCGAGTCGAGATTGGTATCGCCGTGGCCGGGAAAATGCTTGGCGGTGGTCAGCATCCCGTATTCGTGCGCGGCCTCGATGTAGGCCGTCACCATCTCGCTGACCAGCCTGGGATCGTCACCGAAGGAGCGGGTATTGATCACTGGATTCAGCGGATTGGTATTCACGTCGGCGTCGGGAAACCAGTTCCACTGGACGCCGATGGCGCGGGCCTCCTGCGCCGTGATGCGCGCCGACTCGCGCGCGAACTCCACGTTGCCGGTGGCGCCGAAGGCCATGGCGTGCGGAAAGCTGGTGACCTCACTGAGGCGAAACGCCAGACCGCGCTCGAAGTCGGCGCCGAAGATGAGGGGAAACTCCGAGTCCTTCTGCAGCTGGTTGGTGAGCATCGCCGCCTCCAGCGGCGGCTGCTTATAGAGAAAGCCGTCCTCGAAGGGCACGGTCAGCGCAAATCCCCCAATGTGGTACCTGCGCATGGTGTCCCGCAATGTCAGATATTCGGGGCTGTCGAGGTTGAGGAACTGCGCCCGCGCCCGCAGGATGAACATCTGGCCGATCTTCTGCTCCAGCGTCATCTTCTTCAGCGACTGGCGCGCCCACTTCTCGCCCTGCTTGTCCACATGGACGGGCGCGGGCTGCTGGAAGCGATCGCGGGCATCGAGTGACATGGGCAGCGCAGCCAGCGCGAGATACGGAACTACGAAGAGGAGCCGGTTCATCCGCAACTGACCATATCAGAAGTTCTGTGCCACAGAGGGCGTGGTGATCCGCGAGGAAACCAGTTCGACAGCTTGCCGCGCGATGTCGGGATCGTCGCCAAAACCCTCCAGCCAGGTGACCTCGGGCTCGCGGCGAAACCACGTCATCTGCCGCTTGGCGAAGTTGCGATGCGCCTGTTGCGCCGCGGCGATGGCCTCTTCGCGGCTGAGTTCGCCACGCAAGCACTGCGCTGCCTGACGATAGCCCAGCGATTGCAGCGGTATCAGGTGGGCGGAATAACGCTCAAGCAGCGATTGAGTTTCCTCCACCAGGCCGTTGTCGAACATCTGGCGGGCACGCAGGTTGATGCGGTCGTACAACTGCTGGCGGGGAGGATTGAGTCCGATGCGCACGATGCGAAAGCCGGTCAGCGGATTGCGCCCGCGCTGCTGCCACAGCTCCGTCATACGCCCGCGCTCGGCCAGACAGACCTCGATGGCGCGAATCAGTTTGGGCGTGTCGTTGGCATGGATCTTCGCGGCGCCGGCGGGATCGAGGCGAATGAGAATGTTGTGCAGATGATGCGGGCCGCGCTCGGCCGCGCGCGCCCGTAGGCGCTGGCGCAGTTCCTCGGAACGCTGCGGTCCGGGAAAGAGTCCTTCCAGCAGCGCGCGCAGATACAGTCCAGTGCCGCCGGCCACAATCGGCATACAGCCGCGGCTGGCGATCTCGCCGATCGCCGCCCGCGCCTGCCGCGAATATTCGCCGGCGGTGAACGGCTGGCCGAGCTCGGCGATGTCGAGCAGATGATGCGGAACGAGAGCGCGCTGCTCGCGGCTGGGCTTGGCCGTGCCGATCTCCAGGTGGCGATAGACCGCAACCGAATCGCAGCTGACGATCTCTCCCTGGAACTGCTGTGCCAGCGCGATCCCCAGCGCGGATTTTCCCGAGGCGGTGGGACCGAGAATGACCAGGAGCAGTTGCTCGGGGATTGCAGGCGAGCTCATCGCGCGCCCCAGGGAATGTGCCGGCCGAAGCGCACGAAGGCCATGACGAGAATGAAGAGGATGATGGCCAGCACGCCGATCAGGCGCACGCGCTCGCGTACCCGGCGACGCTCGCGTAATTCGAGGTCGCGATCTTCGGCAGGCAGGCGGGGAGCGGTCACACCATGATTCTATGCAGGGCCGTTGCACGGGGGAAGCGCCGGGCGTTGACCCCGGCGAGATAGAGGGCGCCGGCCACTCGCGATATCCGCGACGCTCCCGCGCCTCGGGCGCAGGATAAGAAAGCCCACCGCTAATCGATGTCGCCCTTGCCGGGGTTGTAGTAGAAGTGGAAGCGCAGCGCCAGATACGGCCCGTGGAATTCCTTCGGCAGAGGGGAAAAGGGCGTCGACGCCGTGATCCCGCCCCAGGCCGCGCGATCCAGCGCGACATCGCCGGAGGGACCTCGCAGCACCATGCCGGCTGTCCTGCCGTCCGGCATGATGGCGAACTCGATCGAGACTTTGCCCTTCTTCAGCAGCGGCGGCCGCGCTTCTTCCGGAATCAGCGCGTACCAGTTCATGCGTACCGCCTGTAACACGCGGTCCAGATATGGGCCGAAGTCCACGCCCTGCGTGTCGCTCAGGACATCGACCGGCCCCATCTTCAGCGCTGAGCCGCCGGGCCCGGCGCCGTAGAAGCCGCCTCCGCCGGAGCCACCACCGCTGCGATGCTCAGCCACCGCGCGTGCTGCCTGCTCAATCGACGAGCCGGGCGACATCACCCCGCCGAAGTTGCCGGGAAATCTCGGCGTGCCCTGCTGCGTGGGCAGACGCGGATTGTCCGCCGGGATGGCGGGCTGGAGCTGCGCCATCTGCTGACCTTGCGCCTGGTTCTGCTGTTGCTGCTGCTGTTGCGCCTGCTGCTGCTGCGCCGGCTGAGCCGCCTGCGCCTGCTGCGCCGGAGGCGACGGGATCTTCGGCGGACCCGCACGCTTCAACTCTTCCAGCGTCTTCCGGTCGATCGAGGGATGCGGGCTCTCGGCGACGCGGTTCTTGTCTGACAACACATTCGTCTTGGGCGCGACCTTCGGCTCCTTCTGCAGATCGGGCGGCAGATCCAGGTACGTCATCTGCTGGTTCTTCATCAGGTCGGCGGGATTGATCAGCACCACGCCCTTGATGCCGGGAAACATCTGCGGCGAGAAAACAAGAAAGAGCACCACTGCCAGGTGGACCACCACGGAGATCCAGAACGCCTCGCGCATGCGCGAGCGCTCCAGATCGTCTTCCAGTTGAAGCAGGAGATGCGGCGTCAGGTCGAGTTCGCCGAGCTCCACCGCCTGCCACAGCGCAAGCTGGCCGTCCTCGCGTGGAGGCAGCGGCGTGGGCAGGTCGGGCGGTGTGAGGAGTGAGGCCATCCGTCTGGACTGTGGATCAAGTACGCCTGGAGCTCATTACATTAGACGCCGCTCGACCTTTGAAAGCAAAAACTTCCTTGGGGATGGCGCAACCGTAGTAAACCCGGGTGGCTGTTGCTTGTTTCGACTCTACTATTTTCGCATAGGGGGCCCTATTAGTCATTCCCGCCGCAGCCGACCAGAGTTCCACAAAAGCCTGCGCCCGTTTTCACCACACAGACGTAGACTCTGTGTCTGTGTGGTGAACAATCGTTCCGGTACACTGGTCGCCATGAAGGCGGTGATCGTCGGCACGGCGGGCCACATTGATCACGGCAAGAGCGCCCTGGTCCGCGCCCTGACCGGCGTCGACCCGGATCGCCTGGAAGAAGAAAAGCGCCGCGGCATCACCATCGACATCGGCTTCGCCAACCTCGACCTTGCCGCCCCTTCAGGCGAAGCCATCCGCCTCGGCTTCGTCGACGTGCCCGGCCACGAGCGCTTCGTCCGCAACATGCTGGCGGGCGTGGGCGGCATCGACCTGCTGCTGCTGGTGGTGGCGGCCGACGAATCCATCAAGCCGCAAACCCGCGAGCACTTCGACATCTGCCGCCTGCTGGCCCTACAGCGTGGGATAACGGTTCTGACCAAGTCGGACCTCGTCGATCCGGAGACGCTCGCGGTCGTCGCGGCCGAGGTTGCCGACTTCGTGAAGGGCTCGTTCCTCGATCCGGCGTCGTCGCCGATCGTTCCCGTCAGCTCGAAGACGGGCGACGGCATCGACCGGCTGAAGCGCGAACTGGCCCGCCTGGCGACCGAGATTCCGGCGAAGGATTCCAGCGCGGCCTTCCGCCTGCCCATCGATCGCGTCTTCACCATGAAGGGCTTCGGCACCGTAGTCACAGGCACGCTGATTGCGGGCACCGTCCACAAAGATCAGGAACTGGAGGTGCATCCCACCGGCCAGCGGCTGCGCGTGCGCGGCGTTCAGGTACACGGTGCGGCGGCGGAGCAGGCCATCGCCGGCCAGCGCACCGCGCTCAATCTGGCGGGCGTGGAAACCACCGAGCTCGCGCGAGGCATGGTGCTGACCGCGCCGCAGATGTTTCGCCCGGCTGAGCGGGTCAGCGTCGCGCTCGATCTGCTGCGCTCGGCCAGGCCGCTGCGCGATCGCGCCCGCGTCCACCTGCACGCCTTCACCGCCGAGACCATCGCCGAGGTCAGTCTGCTGGAAGCGAAAACGTTGCAGCCCGGGCAGTCTGCGCTGGCTCGGCTGAAGCTCGACGATCCGCTGTTGCTGCTGCCCGGCGACCGCTTCATCATTCGCCAGTTCTCGCCGGTGATCACCATCGGCGGCGGAAGAGTACTGGACGCCCAAGAGCCGCCGCGGCGTATGAAGGCGGAGCAGCGCCTCGCGTTCCTGCGAACCATTGCCAAAGGCAGCCCCGGCGATTCGCTGCTGGCACGGGTGGCGCGCCGCGGAGCCGACGGTTTGTCCCTCGCCGAGGCCGTCCCCGAGACCGGATGGCTGCCGCCGCGAGTGCAACAACTTGCCACCGAGCTGGCGAAGGCCGGCCCGCTGGCGCTAATCAACGGCGTGCTGCTTTCGGCAGATGTCGTGAGCGAGCTGCGCCGGCGAATGTTGGCGGCGGTGGAGAGCTTTCACAAGGCGAATCCGCTGGTGCAGGGCATCAGCAAAGAACAGCTGCGCGAGACCCTCGGCTTGCGCCCGGAGGTCTTTCGCGGCGTCCTGGAGTCGATGGTCAGCGGGAAGAAGCTGGAAGTCAGCGGCGAGGTGGTGCATGCCGCGGGCCAAGGCGTCGTCCTGCGCGATGAGGAGGCCGAGTCCAAGGCGCGGATCGAGCGCGCCTTCGCCGAAGCAGGGCTAAAGGTCCCGCTGTTGAAAGAGGTGCTGGCGTCGCTGCCGGTGGATAAGACGCGCGCGCAGAAGATTGTCACCCTGCTGCTGCGCGACCGCGTGCTGGTCAAGCTGTCGGACGAGCTGGTGTTTCATCGCGACGCACTGGCCGGGCTGCGCCGCCAGATCGCGGCGCAAAAGGCAGCGACGCCCAGGCTGAATGTGGGCGCCTTCAAAGATCTGTTCGGCATCACCCGCAAGCACGCCATCCCGCTGCTGGAATACCTGGACCGGGAGCGGGTGACGCGGCGGGTGGGCGACGAGCGGGTAATCCTGTGAGGTCTTTTCTCCTGGCGGCGGGATTTGCTTACCACTGGGCACAGGGAGCGCACGGCTAATTCGTTCCAAAATGGGAATTCGCGTTTATTTGATCGTACAGGCCCTCGAAGTGGCGCGGACGACGCGGAGTACCATCCGCAGCCTTATCGCCTCACTATAGGGCTGTAATGCGCAGCAAATGGCATTCTACGAAGCGAGCGTGATGTACCCTAATAGTGGTTGCATGCATAGCATTTCAGTGCCAATCTGGGAATTTCTTCCTAAGTTATTGCTGCCACACGCTTTCGACCAGAAGAATGGCCTGCCTGCTCGATTGGGAAGCTGATTTGCCACGGAGCACACCCCGTGTACGGAGTTTTTTCATGATTTTCTCCGTGCGCGTCGTGTCCTCCGTGGTGAAAAAAGCTAGATCTTCTCCTCCGCGAATTCCAGGTCCGCGCCCAAGGGATCGGTCAGGCGGTTGGTCAGATTGATCAGCCCGACCAGCACGTCGAGGTCGAGCACTTGCTCTTCGGAAAAATGCTGCTTGAGGGCGGCGATATCGGCGTCGCTGATGTTGCGAGACTCGCGCGTCAGCTTCTCGGCAAACTTCAGCGCGGCCTGCTCCTTCGCACTGAAGCCGCTGTAGTCCGCATTCTTCAGCGCCTGCCAGTGCTGCGCGGTCAGCCCTACTCGCTTCGACGAAGCGATGTGATGCTGCATTCAATAATGGCAGCCGTTGATCATGGATACGCGGATGTAGACCAGTTCGTACAGCCGGCGCTCCAGCGAGCGGCCCACGCTGCTGTAGAACGGCAGAAAGGTCTTCAGCACCTCGGGCCGATGCGCCAGATGTTTCTGCACGCTGCCCGGCTTTCCGCCGAGCGTCTTCTCGTAGATCTCGCGAACTTCGGGCGAGGCCTGCTCCATCTCCACATACGACAGTCTTGCCATCAGAATCTCCTTTGCGAAGTGAACCGTATAATACTCGCAGACCTTCGCTCCCGTCTCCTCATGCAGAAACCCATTCGCATCGTCGGCGCCGGACTGGCCGGCTCGGAGGCCGCATGGCAATGTGCGCGCCGCGGCGTTGCGGTGGAGCTGTTCGAGATGCGGCCCGCGCGGCCGACGCCCGCGCACCAGACCGCAAACTTCGCCGAGCTGGTCTGCTCTAACTCGCTGAAGTCCGACACCGAGAACACCGCGCCCTGGCTGCTGAAGGAAGAGATGCGCCGCGCCGGCTCGTTGCTGCTGGAGATCGCGCGCCAGACGGCCGTTCCCGCCGGGCATGCGCTGGCTGTCGATCGCGAGAAGTTCGCCGAAGCCGTGACCGGCGCGATCGAGAGCGAGTCGCTGGTTCACATTCGCCGCGAAGAGGTCACCGCAATCGACGAAGCCGGCGCAATCACGGTCATCGCCACCGGCCCGCTGACCTCCGACGCACTCTCGCGCGAGATTCTGCGGCTGGGCGGCAGCGAGCAGCTGTACTTTTACGACTCGATCAGCCCCATTGTCGAGGCTGACTCGATCGATATGTCGCGCGTCTACATGGCTGCGCGCTACGACAAGGGCAGCGCCGACTACATCAACTGCCCCATGACCCGCGAGGAGTACGACCGCTTTCTCGACGCGCTGCTGGCGGCGCAATCGGTCGACTCCAAAGACTGGGAGAACCTCAATTACTTTGAAAGCTGCCTGCCCATCGAGGAGATCGCCCGCCGCGGCCGCGATACCCTGCGCTTCGGGCCGATGAAGCCGATCGGGCTGCGCGATCCGGAGACCGGCAAGATCCCCTACGCTGTGGTACAGCTGCGCCAGGAGAACCTGCGCGCCGACTCCTACAATGTGGTAGGTTTCCAGAACCACCTGAAGTTCGGCGAGCAGGCCAGGATTTTGCGGCTGATTCCCGGCCTGGAGAATGCAAAGTTCTTGCGCTACGGCCAAATCCATCGCAATACCTACATCAACGGCCCGACGCTGCTCGGCGAAACCCTGCAGATGAAGCAGCACCCCGGCGTTCTCTTTGCCGGGCAGATCTCCGGCGTGGAGGGTTACGTCGAGTCGATTGCCACCGGACTGCTGGCGGGAATGCATGCCGCGGCGCTGGCCACTAGCGCTGAACCGGTTCCGCCGCCGCGCGCGACGGCCTTCGGCGCGCTGGTGAATTACATCTGCCACGCCGAGGCGAAGAACTTTCAGCCGGCAAATATCACCTTCGATCTGCTGCAGCCGCTGGACGAAGAGACCCGGCGGCGCGTGCGTGATAAGAAGCAGCGCCATACGATGGTGTGTAAGCGCGCGCTGGGAGAATTGGACGGTTGGCTGGCGAATGTCGCCGTCGCTGGCACGAACTCCTGCCGCCCCTGAAGGGGCTCAGGCTCCCAGGTAAACGCTCTAGCCAGCGCTTCCGCGCTGGGCTATTTTCTTTCGCCCCGCCTGGCGGCGGTCTTGCCCCGCGCCCGGTTCTTGATCCAGATCGGGCTCCCCACGAAGCCGAATGCCGCGCGAATCTGGTTCTCCAGAAATCGCTGGTAGGAAAAGTGCAGCTTCACCGGCCGGTCGGTAAACAGGATGAACGTCGGCGGCGCCACCGCTGCTTGCGTCATGTAGTAGATCTTCACTCGCTTGGCGACGGGCACCGAGGCGCGCTCAAAATCGATGCGGCTGAGGAAGCGGTTCATCTCGCCGGTGCCCACGCGCTTGCGCCGCTCGCGCGCCACCAGCTCCAGCGTCGAATAAAGCTTGTCCAGGTTCTGCCCCGTGGTTGCCGAGACGAACACCACTGGCGCGTACGCCAGGAACTTGAGATGCCGCCGCACCTGCTCTTCGTAAACGCTGCGATCGACGGGAGGCTTGCCGTCGGTCCGCGCGGTCGTGACCAGGTCCCACTTGTTGATGACGACGACAACCGAGCGCCCGCTCTCGTGGGCATAGCCGGCGATGGTCGCGTCGCCGGCGGTGACGCCTTCGGTCGCGTCGATGAGAATCAGCGCCACGTCGGCGGCTTCCAGATGCTTGCGCGCCATCACCACTGAGAGCTTCTCGGCCATCAGCTCGGTCTTGCCCTTGCGGCGAATGCCGGCGGTGTCGATGAAGCGGTAGGTCAGCCCGTCGCGCTCGATCAGTTCGTCGACGGCGTCGCGCGTGGTGCCCGCTACCGGCGAGACAATCGCGCGCGAGCTGCCGGTCAGCGCGTTCAGCAAAGTTGACTTGCCGACATTGGGCCGGCCAATGATGGCGACCTTGATCTCGCGCGCGGCGTCGGCCTCTGAAGCGCTCTCGCACTCCGTAATGTCAACGCCAGAATTCAAGTGGTTGTCATCCCGAGCGACCGAAGGGAGTCGAGGGACCTGCGGTTGGTCGGCAGTGAAATGGGTGCCCCGGGTCTCGCGGTGTTCGAGACCCGGGCGAGGGCCTGCGTCTTCCGGCACCACGCTCAGCACATGCTCCAGCAGCTCGACAATCCCATTGCCGTTCTCGGCCGAGATCGGCAGCAGCTCTTTGATCCCCAGCCGGCGAAACTCCTCCGCATACGGCTCCAGCTTCGGCGTGTCGACCTTGTTCACCGCCAGCACCAGCGGCTTGCCGGTGCGCAGTAGCAGCCGCGCCAGATCAATGTCCGGCGAGGCCAGCTCGGTGCGCCCGTCGACCACGAGCACGATCGCGGCGGCTTCGTCGAGCGCGACCCGCGCCTGGCGAAAGATCTCCGCCGGAATCAGCGCCTGGTCGTCGGGAATGATTCCGCCGGTATCGACGACGCGCAGCCTGCGTCCGGCCCATTCGGCTTCGCCATAGATGCGGTCGCGGGTGATGCCGGGCTCGTCTCCGACAATGGCGCGACGCGAGCCCACCAGCCGGTTGAACAGTGTCGATTTGCCGACGTTGGGCCGGCCGACGATGGCGAGGGTGGGAAGAACGGGATTCGTGCCGTTGACTGGCATTCTCTATTTGAGTGTGCAGGTTAATTTCAGAATTGTCATCCGAGCCGATGCCAACTCGTACCCCTAATACTCAAAAATCGATTTCCGGCATCAACCTCGCGTAACATCAACGTAATGTCTTCGGCTTCCCCAAGTCCCGCCTCCACCGCCGCCCGCCTGCCGTCGCTCTTCCAGTTCTTCGGCCCGGGAGGCTTGCTGGCGCGCGCGCATCCGGCCTACGAGTTCCGCCGCGGGCAACTTCAGATGGCCGAAGCGGTCGAGCTGGCCTTGCAGGAGCGCCGTCATCTCATCGTCGAAGCCGGCACGGGAACCGGCAAAACCCTGGCGTATCTCCTGCCGATCATTCGCTCCGGCAAGCGGGTCATCATCTCCACCGGCACGAAAACTCTTCAGGAGCAGCTCTTCTTCAAGGACGTGCCGTTCCTGCAGGAGCACCTGGGCGAGCTGCGTGTCTGCTACATGAAAGGCCGCGGCAATTATCTCTGCCGCAAGAAACTCTACGACCTCACCTCGCAGCCCATTCTGAACGGGCTGGAGGAGATCAACCACTTCCGCATCATCAGCGACTGGGAGAAGACGACCGCGACCGGCGACCGCGCCGAACTAGCCGAGCTTCCCGAGACCAGCTACCTGTGGCCCAGGCTGGACGCGCGTACCGACCGCTGCATCGGCTCCCAGTGCCAGCAGTTCGACCGCTGCTTCATCACCGAGATGCGGCGGCGCGCCGCGGAGAGCGACATCATCATCGTCAATCACCACCTGTTCTGTGCCGACCTGGCCATCAAGTCGGCGGCGGACCATGCCCCCGACGCTGGCGTGCTGCCCGATGCCGGCGTCGTCATCTTCGACGAGGCGCATGAGCTGGAGGACGTTGCCGCCAACTATTTCGGCGTTACCGTATCCAACCTCAAGGTCGACGATCTGCTGCGCGATGTGGAGAACACCCTGCGCCGCGCCGACATTCCGCTCGCCGATGTGCTGCACGCCTCGGCCACGGTGCGTGAGCACTCGCAATTTTTCTTTTCGCTGATTCCCCCGGGCGAGGGCCGCTTCGCCTTCGAAAACCGCGTCGAGTTCCTGGAGGAGAATGGCGACGAGTATCTGGGATTACAGAACGCGCTGTTGCATCTCTACACCGAGCTGCAGGCCATCCCGAAGAAGCCCGACGAAGTTCATGCCGTGGCACGCCGCGTGGACGAGCTGAAGATGCAGCTCGGCTTCATCCTGGAGGCACAGGAGCGTAACACCGTCTTCTGGATCGAGCGCCGCGGCGAGCGTCGCGGTGGCCAGCACAACGTCTTCCTACAGGCCACGCCGATCACGGTCGCAGAAATCCTGCGCAACAAGCTCTTCGAGCACCTGGAGTCCGCGGTGCTCACTTCAGCCACGCTTGCCGTGGCTGGCGCCTTCGAGTACATCCGCAACCGGCTGGGCATCCAGCACGCGCGCGAGCTGGTTGTGCCGTCGCACTTCAACTACGAATCCCAGGCGCTGCTGTATGTGCCGCCCGATTTGCCCGACCCGCGCGATCCGCGCTTCGTGGAGCAGGCTGCCCGCCGCATGGCGCAATTGCTGGAGATCACCTCTGGGCGCGCGTTCTGTCTCTTTACCAGCTATTCGCTGATGAATCAGCTTTACGAACGCCTGCTGGGCGAGCTGCCGTTTCCCATGCTGTTGCAGGGCAGCGCGCCGAAAAACGCGCTGCTGGAAGAATTTCGCCTGACGCCCGGCGCCGTGCTGTTTGCCACCTCGTCGTTCTGGCAAGGCGTGGATGTGCAGGGCGAGCAACTGAGCTGCGTCATCATCGACAAGCTGCCCTTCGCCGTGCCCAACGATCCCGTGGTCGCGGCGCGGGTGAAGGCCATCGACGAAGACGGCGGCAATGCCTTCTACGAGTACCAAGTGCCAAGCGCAGTGATCTCGCTGAAGCAGGGCTTCGGCCGGCTGATCCGCTCGCTGCACGATCGCGGGCTGCTGTGCCTGCTCGACAATCGCATCCTGAAGAAGCAGTACGGGCGCGTCTTCCTCGACAGCCTGCCGAACTATGCGCGGACGACGGACGTGAAAGTTGTGGAGCGATTTTTCGGAAGCGAGTGACAGCGAGGGGCCAGCGGGATGTGATTCTTCGAAATCCCGCTGCAGAGGCGGGATGAAAGTGATCAGCCCACCGCGGAAGCGATGGGAATCGGCTTCTAATTCTTGTCATCCCGAGCGAGGCGCTTCAGCGCCGAGTCGAGGGAGCTGCGGTTCGTTCGCAGTGCGGCGATGCCGGCCAACAGCAGGTCCCTCGCCGACTGAAGTCGGCTCGGGATGACAAATTCAAAGGACTTGCCACGGCGCAGCTCGAAGCTGCGCCCCTTCGAGAATCGACTCTTCCAGCAGACTGTAAAGGCGTACCCTGACCTAAGTCCAGAACATCCGCGCGACGCCGCCCGGGGCGGCCCTACCGAACTCCGATCCTGCTCTAATCCGTCCGCAGCGCTTTCACCGGATCGATCGACGCCGCCCGCGCCGCCGGCAGCACGCTAGCCACCACCGCGCAGAGCCCCAGCATCACGATCGACGCCGCCAGCACGGAGACATCCCAGCTGCGCACCTGGAACAGCTGCGCGGCCATCAGGCGTCCGGCGCCGATCGCCACCGGAATCCCAATCAGCAGGCCAATCGCGACTTGCAGAAACGCTCCCCGCAGCACCAGCCGCACGATGCGCGAGCGATCAGCGCCTAGCGCCATGCGCACGCCAATCTCGCTGGTACGCCGCGCCACGGTGTATGCAGTCAGGCCGTACAGCCCAATCGCGGCCAGCAGCAGCGCAATCACGCCGAAGGTGCCGGCCAGTTGCGCCACCACGCGCTGCTGATCGAAGTTGGCCGCCACCTGCTCCTCCATGCTCTTCACCGAGATGATGGTCAGATTCGGATCGACCTCCGCCAGCGCCTGCCGCAGCTGCGGCTCAAGATTGCTGGTATCGCCCCGCACTTGCAACTGGATCCCGTTCATGAAGTGCGATTTGATCTCCAGTCCCTGCATCAGCTTGTCGTCGTAATGCAGCGTCTGCTCCAGTGGCACAAAGAACATGGGATGGGCAGGCTTTTCCGGCTCGATATACTTCGCGTCATGTACCACGCCGACGATCTCATAGGTGCCGGCGAAGCGGGCCATGTCCATGCCGAAATGCTTGCCGATAGGATCTTCATTGGGGAAAAACTGCCGGACAAAGGCTTCGTTGACGATCGCCACCGGCCGCGACGCCGAGTTGTCGCTACGATCAAAGTCGCGGCCGCGCACAACGTTCTCGCCGATGGTGGAGAAGTATTGCCGGCTCACCCGGTCCCAGGAAGATCCATTCGCGTCGATGGGCTTGGGATCGCCCTTACCCTCGACCGCAACCATCTCGCCCCAATTCTCGCCGCTCATCGGACTGTAGAGCGCCAGGCTGACGCTCTGCACATTCGGAAGTTGCGCCAGCCGGTCTTCGATGGCGCGATACAGCGCGTCCAGCCGCTCCGGCGTATACGACGCCAGCGGCGGATTAATGGCCACGCTGATGCGATGGTCCACGGCGAAGCCCAGGTCCTGCCGCTCCAGATTGCGCAGGCTGCTGGTCAGCAATCCGGCGCAGGCCAGCAACACCAGCGACAGCGCGGCCTGCCCGATGACCAGCAGCTTCTGCGGCAGAGACGAGCGCTCGCGCGTGCTGCGGTTGGCGCCGTGCAACGCCTCGGCCGGATCGGAGTGCGAGGCCAGCCACGCCGGCGCAACTCCAAACAGAATTCCGGTCAGCAGTGCGAGGCCAAAAGCGAATCCCAGCACCGGCCACGACGGCGTGGTGCTGATCGGGATGGCAGGCGAGTCGCTGAAGGCCAGAGTCAGCATCAGGCGCGCGCCGCCATAGGCGACGCCGATTCCCAGCGCTCCGCCCAGCAATGCCAGCACCACAGCTTCCGTCAGCTGTTGGCGGATGAGCCTCCGCCGTGAAGCGCCGAGAGCGATGCGCACTGCCGTCTGCATACGGCGCACCGTGCCGCGCGCCAGCAGCAAGTTGGCGATGTTGCCGCAGGCGATCAGCAACACTGTGCCGCAAACCGCCAGCAGAATACGCAGGCTGGCGCCGTAGTCTTCTTTCATACGGGCGATGCCGCCGCCCGCGGGAGCCAGCCGAATATACTTGTGCGGAATGGTGGGATCGATCTGCGGGCGAAAATCGGGAGGAATGGGATCCTCATTCTTCAGCCAGCGTTGCAGCACCGGCGTCAAGCGCGCCGGCAGTCCTTCCACGCTCGCGCCCGGCCTCAGCCGCCCGATGGCATACAGCCAGTTCGCTTGATTGTTCTTGATCAGCGAGTTCTGGCCGTCGAACAGGGCCTCCTGTTGCAGCGGCACCCAGAAATCCGGCGGATGGCTGCGCAGTCTGTCGCCAAAAAATCCCGGCGGGGCAATGCCGACCAACGTGACCGCCTGGCCATCGATGATGAACGTCGAGCCAATGAGGGTCGGGTCCGCGCCGTAATCCTGCTGCCAGGTGCGATAGCTCATCACCGCGGTCGGCGGAGCGGACTGGCTGTCGTCCGCCTGGGTAATCACCCGCCCAGCGAGCGCTCCAATTCCCAGCACGTGGAAGTAGTTGCCGGCAACAAACTCCGCGCGCAGCGGGCGCGCCACCTGATCGCGCGCGACACTGCGGATGCCGTAGGTTGACAGCCCGCCTTGAAACGCCGTGGTCTCTTCGAACTCCGGCGCTGCGGCCGCCAGCCGCTGATACAGCTGATACGAGAAGATGCTCCAGTCGTCGTCCTCCCAGCCCTCGACGCAGCAGTCCTGGGTGTCGCCGATGCGATACAGCTGCGCCGGATCGGCCACCGGCAGCGACTTCAGCATGATGGCATGCACCAGCGTGAAGATCGCGGTAGTGGCGCCGATGCCGATGGCCAGCGTGAGCACCCCGGTCAGGGTAAAGGCAGGCGCAAGCCGCATCTGCCGCAGGGCGTAGCGAAGGTCTTGAAACAGGTTCTGCACCGCCGTGTCCTCTTTGGGGCTGTACGGGGACGGCTAGCGTTTTGTTCCGCGGACGAGACAAGGCCACGAAAATCTGTAGACCCGCCGCCGCGATGGTGTCACAATGCGGAACACCCCCAACCGGATTTACCTTTGCACGCACCGATGCGGGCGGAATTGAGAGTTGGTGCAAGCATGTTTGCTCCCAGGGTCGCGAAGACGGCGCGCAATTCCGGCGAACATGCGCCCTCGCGCCGCGCTCCCGGAGCTACGCGCTCCAGCTCCGCAGATCGGGCCGCCGGCGCCTCGTGGAACCTGAGCAGCATCCAAGTCGGCGCGGTGAACGATCCGCTGGAACACGCCGCCAATCGCGCCGCCCGCCACGCCGTGCCGTCCAGCCACGCCGCCGCGGCCAGCGCCCCATCCCCTTCCGCAGCCATCGCCCCGCATTCCGGCGTTGTCGACAACGTGCTGCGCTCCTCGGGCAGGCCGCTGGAGAACGGCGTCCGCAGCTTCATGGAGTCCCGGCTAGGACACGACTTCAGCCGCGTGCGCCTGCACGACGATGCCGCCGGTATCGCCGCCGCCGATTCCGTCGACGCCCGCGCCTTCACCGTCGGCCATCACATCGGGTTTTCCGAAGCGCCCAACTTCTCCACGCCGCAGGGCCGGCATCTGCTGGCCCATGAACTGGCCCACGTGGCGCAGCAGGCGACGATGAGCACTCCGCTCCTGCAGCGCCAGCCGAAGCAGACTCCCACCCAGACACAGCAGACCGGAGCGCAGCAGACCGGAGCGCAGCCAACCGGACCGCAACTGCCGCAGCCCATCGTCACCTTGTTGCAGCAGACCTCCGAAGGCCAGGGCGCGCTCAACAACCTGACCACCTACCGCGTCACCCTGATCCTCACCAACAGTGGCCGCCCGGCCTTCTACGACGCCAACGGCAATACCTGCACCGTGAACACGGCCCTGCCGGCCGCGGTGGTCGCTTCCTACTTCGTGCATGAGATGTTTCACACCCTGCAGGAGAAGACCGGCAAGAGCGGCGACGCCAAGAAAATGGACAAGCCGACCTTCGTGGGCACCATGGTCAGCGAGGAGATCACCGGCACGGTGAAGGGCTACCAGGCCTACATGGAGCTGGAGCAGAGAGGGCAGGTCCCGCCCAACGCCACTCCGCCGCCGCGCTATGAGAGCTTCAAGAGCGCCTACAAGACCGGGCGGGAGCGGGCCCAGAAGGCGAATCCCACAGCGTCAGAGGCTGATCTCCATCAGGCGGGACTGAAGAATGCCGAGGCAGCCATTCGCTGGTATGTGAATGAAGGCGGCCTGGGACCGTTCCAGGGCGTGACCTATGCGCAATACTATGGCGAAGAATGGAAGAAGGCGCAGAAGAAGCCCTGATAATTCCAACGGAGAGGGTGCGCGTGGCAAATTCTATGTACCACGTTGTCGGACTATACCACATTGTCAGATATCTCGGCGCATCGCTGGCGTTGGTTTGCCTGCTGGTCATGCCGGCGGCCGCGCAGCTCATCCTCTACAACAACGGTCCCGACGCCGGGATCGGCTATTCCCATATCAACTTCGGCGCAGCCACCAGCGATTCCTTCACGCTCTCCCGCGCCGCCACTTTGACCAGCGTCACCTTCGCGGTTTACACCGTCGATGACGGCAACCCTCCCGAGCGGGCGAAGTGGACCATCACCACCGAGCCCTTCGCCGACCACAATCTGGCCACCGGCGTCGCTCTCCTGGGCTTGCTCAACGGCCCCTACATCACCCAGTTCGGCTTCTTTGGATGGGAGATGAAATTCGACCTGCCCAACGTGAACTTGCCGGCGGGAAGCTACTGGCTGCAGCTGCAGGATGTGACCACGCGCTGGGACACCTGGTCGTTCTGGGCGGAGAGCAATGGGCCGGCCACCGCCTACCATCTGGAAGTTGGCGCCAGCGGCTACGGCACCGTAACTCCGGTGACCTCCGACTCGTTTGCCGTCGAGGGCAGCTGGATGACTCGCAGCCAGCAGAATCTTCGCCGCCGCTAACCTGAAAAACTCGCGGCTCTCCTGACGGAGTTCTGACTAAGAACGGTTCTTGGAAGGGGACGGCCTTTTAGGCCGTCCGTAAATGCCGCAAAATCACCGCGCCTTTAGCCCTGAGGGACTTCGCTATGACTTAGTCTTGGCGAACGCCTGCAAACTGGCGCGCACGCCCGAAATCGCCTGGCCACGCGACGTCTGGTTGGCCTTGGTCGCCGTCACCACCGACAGCGTGTCGGCGATCAGGGTGGGCAGCTGTTGCTTCAAACGCGGCATCACCTTGACCAGCGCCTGCGTCTGGTCCGACTCCGCCAGAGCGAGATAGGCGTTGGCGCTGTCCGCCGCTCGCGCATCCATGTCGGCCAGCCGCTGGCTGATGGCAGTCAACGTCTGCTGCGCCTGCGCCGCGATCGCGGCCCGGTTGCTGAGGCTCGCCGGCGCAATTTCCGCCGGATTCAACGGAGGCGCGCTGGCCGGGACGCGGATCACCGTGCCCGCCGCCACTTTGCTCAGGTCCTGCAGCTGCGGATTCGCCTGCACCAGCGCCTTGGCGGCCTGGTCGGCCTTGGCCTGCGAGCCCTTGCCGGAGATGTTGAACAGCCGGCTCACCAGGTCCTTTAGGCTTGTCTCCCCTTTGAAGATCGCGAAGCTCATCGCATTCATCCTTTCCGCTTAACCCAGCGTGACATTCAGCGGCGACCACGGAGCGGCCAGCGCCACACCGTTCACGTCGATGCCATTGGAGGTGATGTTCCCCAGCACGGTCACCACCGGACCGCTGTTGTTCTGCGTGGGCTGGGCAGCGGTCAAGGCCAGCGAAGGATTCGTCAGCAGGCGATCGCCCACGCGAACTCGCCCCGTCGGGCCCTGCACATAGTTCCCCATGGCGATGATGGGCAGCCCTTGATTCTCCACCGACACTTCCACGGCCAGAGCCAGATGCCCCTCGCTCAGCACCAGATCGTCCTGAAAGCACTGATTGTCGCTAAACTGGCAGGAGTCGGCACCGAGGATATAGGCGGTCGAGGCGTCCGTGGGCAATGCCGCCAGCACGGGGTTGGTCTGCGCGCCTTGCCCGAAGGACTCCAGCAGATTGCCGCGCACACTCACTGTGCGGCCAAGAACCACCAGGGCCAGCCAGCCCGGCTGGTCGAGTGTGTCGGGCAATATTGAAGCGCGACGGATCTCGTTGTCCACAACATCCAGCCGGTTCGCCGCCGTCCCGATTAAGATCGCCAGCACCCCCGACGAGATCGTCGAGGCAGCCGGACCGATGTCGGCAACCCGGTTTCCCGCAATTTGCGTGGCGCCCGTCGTGAAAATGTCCATGCCCAGATACGTCACATTCGTTGCCGCAGTCGCCGCCCCCACGCCCTCGATCCGGGTATTGATCACCTTGGCGTTGGGAGCGCGTTGCAGCAGGATGCCCGCCGCGCCCGCGGGTGCAGCCAGCCCGACATTGCCAATCGAGTTGCCGCTGACATCGATGACGGTTGCCAGGCCTTGGACCTCGATGCCGCTGCCGCACAGATTGAGCAGCTGATTGCCGGAGATGATGGTCTCCGTAATCGAAGTGTTGGGCAGCACCTGGATGCCATTCCCCACCAGGCTGCTGACGAGGTTGCCGGTGATTTGGCATCCCACCATCACCGATATACCGGGCTTGGTGCGTAAGCCCAGCAGGATGCCGTCGTTCTGCAACGTGGGCATCGCCGCCTGCTGTTGCAGCACCTGGTCCGGAGTGTTGTCCGTGAAGACGGTGCCTGCCGACTGCGGAACATTGCTGTCGAGGAAGAAGGCGCCGCCGTTGGCGATCGTCCGGTAGATGTTGTAGCTGACCGCGTTGAGCAGAGCGGTCCACGATAGCGTCGCGTTGCCTTGTCCGGAGACCGTGGCTGTCGCCGGTGCGGTCACCAGAAATTCGCGTCCGGTGGCATCCAGCGCGGTGATCACCCACATGTAGTTTCCGGCCGAGAGTCCGCCGCCCGTTCCCGGCGTGACCGTAAGCTGGCTCGCGTTCCCGCCGATCTGGTTGTTGGCAACCCGGACCTCACCGATGTTGCAATTGACGGCTGCACTCTGCGGAAAAGTTTCAGAAGCGACAGCTGCGGTCACGGAGAACGTGTTGCCTTCGACCGTCACATCCACTCCCTGGCCGGACAGCGTGAATCCGCTGATGCTTTGCACGAAGTTGTTCGCAAAGCGCAGCTCGGAGAGGAACAGCCGCTGCACGTCCGCCAGCCACACCGCCGCTTCGGTGCAATACATCGCGTTGTTCTCGATGTCGATCTGGCCCAGCAGAAAGTAACCTTCTTGTGCCTGTCCGATGCCGACGCTCACGTTGGCAAACAAATTGTCGCGCACTTTGCAGTTCAGAACGACGCTGCCGAACGAGATGCCCGGCGACAGCAGGGCGGTGTCGGTAACTAGGCCGAAGCTACAGCCTTCGACGCGGACGAAGCTGCTGGCTTCGATCACCAATCCCGCCGGCCCGCTCAGTCCTCCGGCACCGGTAGGATTTATCGCGCCGCCGGCAAACGCGATCCCCTCCACATCGATGTTGGCGCCGAACACGATCGACATGATGCTGCCGCCCTCGAAGCCGGCCACCGGGACCAACGTCGGCAAGCCATGTCCGCAGATCTCCAGATTCTGCACGATCTGATTTCCGGTGAAAATCGTGATCGTCTGCGAGATGTTGTAGATTCCCGGCCCCAGGCAGACTTTGCCGCCGCCTTGCGCGATCACCGCGTTGATGCCGTCCTGGATGGTCCACGAGCCGTTGTTGTGCGACTGCGCCGTCACGCACGAGCCGCAATCGCAGCCGCCTTCTCCGGCCGGCGGCCATTCCACCCGGCAATCGCTGGGAGTGCTGCCTGGCGTCAGTATCGACAGCCGGGCGTAGTGGTGATGAATGCCGCGCGGCGGAGCTTCGAACAGGTTCTCCACCGTGCCGTCCACCGTGCGAGCGGCGAAGTTCCAGTAGTCGCCAACCGCGAACGCGCCCGTGCCCGGATTCAGATCGAACGAAACCGTGACCCCGTTTTCCAGAATCAGCGACGTGCCCGGAGGCGGCACGGGAATCTCGCCGGTGCCTGTCGCGTCCAGATCCGTCCAGACCGTCGTGCCGTCACTCTGATACACCTTGCCGCCCTGGTCCCAGCGCACCAGCCGCGTATGCCGCGTGGGATCGGTCTGGTTGTTGGCGTCCACGGGAAAGCTGCTGGCGGATACCGCCGTCGACAGCTGGATGGTCTTGGCCGCATCCGTCACCAGCGCCACCTGGTGCAGCTCGCCGTGCAGTCCATTCAGCTCCAGCCAGTCGTCGGTGATCTCCACCCAGTCGTTGGGCGAGAAGCGCAGCACGCTGTCCTTACCCGGGCTCTGCACCGTCAGCACTGTCCCACCCTGTGAGATACCGGTCACCGCGGTGGCGACCGACGCGTTATCCCGTGACCACTTGAACGTTGCTACAGGCTTCGAGCTGCTCGTTCCGCCTTCGTGGATCTCCACCCGATAGAGCTGATTCTCCAGCCCGGTGTAGCCGGTGTTGGGCGCCAGACAGCACGGACCCGAGGTTGAAGACTGTACGACACCGGTTGTGAGGCGTCCCGCCGATGGCTGAATGAGCTTCTCCCAGGGCCCGATATCGGAGTCGTTGGTGCTGCACGTCACGCCCGAGACCGAGCTGACGTCCAGCCATCGCACCTGCCACACTGTCTGATAGCGCCCCGCGGTGTCGACGCCCACCGCTTTTTCGACCAGGTCGGGATATTCCAGGAAGGTGATCTCCCGCTGCCAGACGTCGAGATAAATCAGGTACGGGCCACCCGACGTGGGGAACGGCGCGATCGCCGACGCGTTGGGAAAGTATGGCTGCTGCAGGTAGTCGATCGGATTCTGCCCGACCAACTCATCCAGGGCCGGGTCCCACGCGGGCTGCGAAGCCGCAGGTGTGATCGCGGGCGGAATCCAGCCGCCGGATTGCGGCGCGGGTAGGCCGTGATTCTCCACCAGCAGGCCGTCGACATACATTCGCCCCACGCCGATGCTCACCGAGCTTCCCGTCGGTGTGATCAAGAACGCATTCGGCGTCGTCGCCGGATAAACCGCGCGCCCCAGCGTGTCAAGTGTGCCCGCGCGAACGCGTCGCGCCAATTCCGCCAGCCATTCATTCCAGTCCGAGTCCAATTGCACCCGGCCTTGCGGCATCACCACCCCGCTGAAATCTTTCCACGGATCGAAGGTAAAACGGCTGCTGTCGAAACTCATGGCTGGTTCCTTTCAGTTCTCGTAGAACACTCCGAACTCCAGGCCCACGGGCAGATATTCCTGCATCCGCACCCGAAGATCGGTTTCGCGCAACGGCGCGAGCACAAAATGAAACGCTCCCATCTCGCCGCCATCGTCGGCGCCGCGCCGCACCAGATCGTCGGTCAGCGGCCACAGCTTGCCATACGCGGGATCGCCGTAGCGCAGCGAATAGAACAGCGGCTGCGGCTGGCCTTCGCCCATCTCCACGCACTTGAACTGCCGCGGCACAATCGCGCCCGCCGGCAGATAGCTGAAGCGCACGCAGCCTTCCTGCTTGCGCGTCGCCCACAGCGGCGCCTCCCACAATGGGGGAGTTGCTGCCAGATCGGCTGCGGAAAGCTCAGCCCAGCAAATGCTGTCTGACACCAGGCTCAGCAGCGAGGCATACACCTTGCCCACGACCGTGCAGCCGTTCATCGTCAGCGCTCCGCCGGGCTGCGGCCGATTGGTGCCGAGATCGACGGTCGCTGCGTAGGCGACGGCGGACATGTCGGTCGCATCGATAATGCTGTCCGTCAGGTTGGCCGTGGCCTCGAGGTTCATCCACATCGCGCCGACAATCGATCGCTGAATCACCACCTGCAATCCGGAGGCTTCCACCAGCAGCGCCGGCAGTCCGGCGTAAGCGGGATCGGGAGCGCCATCCGGCTTCAACGCCCATCCGGGAACGACGGTGCTGTGCGTCAATCCCAGATGAGTGAGGTGGTTCGTGCCGCCGTTGGGCGCATGAATCAACGCTGGCGGCGTGGTCCCCCCTGCCGCCGGTGCGTAGGAAATGACCAGGCCGTTGATATCCAGCGATCCGTTCGCTTCGCCGGTGACCGAGAACTCCTCGCCCAGAAGCAGCGTGGGACGGCAGCCGTCCGCGGCGCGCAGCTCCACGTGGCCGCTCTGCTTCACCGCCAGGCTCAGACCGCCGGACTCGACGTAGGTGTCGCTGTTGGTGATCTCCACCACGCCATCGCCGCCCAGCGTCGCCAGCGCCTCATGCACGGTCGCATAATCGCCGGGCACGCGGATCAGCGCCTGCTCCGGTGACGCCGTAAACGTCGCCGAGCGCGGATACTCGCCTCCGCCCATGTCGCCATTGAAGCCATAGTAAAAGGATGCTCCCACATTGTAGGACTTGCCGGCTGCCGGCGGCGGCAGGGCGATTCGCCCAAGGTGCGGGTCGATTGCCGGCTCACCGCCGGCCGCTGGCAAGTTGGTCCAGCTGCCGTCCGCGCCCGACAGATCGCACACCTGGATCGTTGACTGGAGCGCGCCGTCCACATACAGCGCCAGGCTCTGTCCCACACCGTAGTACACGCCCGCTTCGCCGCTCAGGATGTTCTGGATGTCCTGGCAGAGTACGTGGCGACGCAGGCGCTCGGGCACGTTTTGCGGCTCCGCCGGAGCGGTAATGTCGGAGCCCTGCGAGATCGGATGATTGAACAGGGGCATGTCCCGGCCCAGCGAGCTGAAACGGAAGCACTGCGGATTGCCGGGTACCGCCGTCGCCGGCGCCATGGTCAGGCTGTAGGCGTTCAGCGACCACAGGAAAATGGCGATGTTCTGGATGTTGTAGCGCCCACGCTCCACCGCGATGCGCCGCACATCTACCTTGTGCGCGGTGCGGTCGAAGCCGGTGTTCATGTAGTCGCCGACCTGCCAGCGCCGCAGATCGGGCGCGTAGTGATTGAACAGCCGGATGTGGCTCATGTACTGCGTGTCCGCCAGAATCTTGAACATCTCCACCGCGTGCGCGCCCCAGCCGGTCACGTCGCGCGCCAGCTGCTCCAGCACCAGCACCGTGCCTTTGCGGCGGCGGAAGGAAATGGTGTGCGCCACCTCCGCGCGCGGGCTGGCAACCGACGGCGCCACTCCATTCACCGTCTGGTAGCCGATCAAGTCGCCGATGTACGGAATCACCCACGGAGCGCAGGTCTCGATGAACTGGTCGTCGTAGAGCTGGTCGAGATCGTCGGCCATGATCGCCAGCTGCTCGGCGATCAGCATCAGCAGCGATTGCAGCGGCCCGCGCGCAGCCTTGGCCAGCAGCCCATCCAGTTGCTGCTGCTGCACCGGAGTCAGCGGAGTGGACTGCGTCTGCAACGACAGCAGCTGCGCCTGCTCCGTCTGGGTCAGCAGATTCTGCGACTGCGCCAGCTGCGCGTCCTTCAACCGGTACAGCGCCGGCAGCAGATTGAAGAGCTGCTGCGATGCCGTGCTCATGACATCACCCCCAGGCTCACGGCGGTGGGATCGGGATCGAGCACCAGAATCTCAGCCGGCTGCGGCAGCGCCGTCAGGCTCGGTATCGGCAGGTAAGGACAGATGCGCGAGGGGTCCGAGGTCGGCCGCGGCAGCGGCGGGCTGATCTGCTGTGCCAGCCAGTTGTTCAGTTTGGTGATGGTGAACGCGCCGCCCTGGCTCGCCAGATCGCCGGCAGCGCTGGTGACCCCGGGCGTGATGCTGGTGACGTTCACCGCGATGACGCCGGGCACGCCCTGAACTACCGCCGCGATTTCGTCCGAGGACACCCCCTGCCCGAATGTTCGATTGGCGAAGCTGTAGGTCTCCGACAACGTCGCCAGGATCTGCGCCTGCACCGTCGGCTGGTCGTGAAGCGGGTCGTACTGCACATCCGCCGACAGGCTGAACAGCGTCTCCAGGAACGAGACCACCGTAATCGGAATCAGCGGATTGCCATAGCTCTGCAGCGAATCAATCAAGTACCCCATTGTGGGACTCGATGCTGGGAGCGCCTCGCCGTTCACTCCGGCGACTGTCAGAAAAACTCCCCGCCCCGGACCCGACGGAATCCAGATCGCATAAGCCTTCGAGATGCCTGCAAAGGTCGCGGCATAGCTCTGGTAATCGGTGATGGAAACCGCGCGCCCCAGCGTCAGCACCGTCTGCGGAGCGTTGGAGCGAATGTCGTCCACCGACTGCGCGTCCTGCCCGCCGGTGGCGGCTTGCGGATTGGTCACGCCGCCAACGCCCAGTGGGCGGTCCATCAGCGTGCTCAGCGCTCCGGCAGCAACATTGCCGGCCGAGCCCGAGCCGATCCGGTAGTTTGCCTGAAGATTGTTTTGCCCCGTCGGCAGCGTAGCGCCCTCCACGCCGTCGCCGAAGATCGCGTCCGTCGTGCCGTCCGACTGGTTCAGCGTCTCGAAAACCTGTGCCGAAGGCGACTGCCGATACAGCGTGGGAACTTCCGTCCAATCCACGCCGCTCACTTGCACCTGCAGCGTGCTCTGCCGGCCGGTGGGGGTCGCCGCCTGCACATAGGTCAGTGGCGACTGCTTCAGCGTGAAGTTCTGGTTGGGGGTCGAGGCGCTGCCGCTGCCCATTACCTCGCTTACGGAGCGGCCATTCGTCGCCATCACCACGTTGCAATTCACCGTCGTGGTCGCGCGTTCATAGCAGTTCATCAGCGCCGACTGCAGCGTGAACAGCGTGTAGGACGCTGCGCCGGGCACTTCCGTCGCCGTCTGCACCAGCGCGCATTCGCTGACTTCAGGGTCCTGGCTGGTCGACGGTGCAAGGACAAAGTTGGTAAGGTCCGCCTGCACCGTTCCCGGCCTGCCGCTGGCGTCCTCCACCGGCAAGGTCAGAGGTCCCGATCCGCTGCTCCAGTCGCCTGGCGCCAGCTCCACGAACGCCGACGAGCCCGTGAGTGTCAACAGATCTCCCACATTGAGGGATACGTTTCCAGTGGCGTCGTCGGGCACGAATTGCAGGCCGGTAGTGTTGACGCTGAGCTTCTGCCGCTTGCCGGAGATCGCGATCACCGTGGCTTGCGCCAGGTCCGGCCGCAGGTCCTCGAGCGCAACGGCTTTCCCGCACAGCGGATAGCGCAAAGGCTGCAGGGGAACAACCAGCTGCTCGCTCTGCGCGGCGGCCGCGGTCTCCCGTGTGACCGCGTAGTAGGGATTCAGCTCGCCGACGGTCGTGTCGACGGTGGCACGGCTGATCTTTGCGCTCACCGCGTAGCCCGAGCGGGTGATTGCCGTGATCGACTTCACCTGGTTCAGCGTGACGAAACCGGCCGGCGTGCGGGTGTTCTCCGCGTCCGGGCGAATCAGCGCAATCCAGCCATCAGGCACGATCTTGCCGTACACCGCATCCAGATCGATCAGCGGCGTGGTCGTGCTGGGCGCGCCAAACACCCACTCCGGGTTGCTCGCGGGAGGTCCGGTGATCAGGTGCGCGGTCTGCAAATTGCCGATCGTGTCGTTGGAGAGCATCACCGGCGTGACCGCGTTATATCCGAACAGGGCCGCGCGCTGGCGGAAGGCGTAGAACTTCGGATGCGCCTGCGCCGGCTGGATGCCATCCGGCGCATAGCCCAGCCCCTCGCTCCACGTGACATACGTGCGATTGTTCGCGCCGTCCGGGGTCACGGTCGCGATCGCGCGAACGTCCCAGTTGTTGTTCGTGGGATCGCCGGCCCGCTCGTCGCCCACAATCAGGATCAAATCGCCGGGGTTCAGCTGCGTCGCTGTGCCTTGCAAGTAGACTCCGAAGTCGTTGATCTGCGGAGTCCAGGGCATTCCGGTCTGCACCGGCAACGCATTCCAGTCGGGCTTGGCGGGGATATCGGCCGAGGTCTCGAAGGTCTGCGGCATCTGGCCCTGGGCCGGCACGCTCTGCATCTGCGTGCCTTGCGGAATCGTGATGGCCGGCGCCGACGGGTCAGGAGCCTGACCTGGCGCGGCTTTCAGCGTGAAGGCCACATAGGCCGCGGCGGCAACCCCCGGCGCGGGCTCGTAGCCAATCAGCCGCGAGAGCTCAACCAGTGAACGCAGCTGGCCCGCGGTGCGCAGGTAGCTCTCGTTGGCCAGCCGCTCCTGATAGAAGCTGAGAATGTCGAGCACGACCGACGTGGCGTCCAGAAAGGCGATGGTGAAGTCATCGTCATCGCGCGTTTTCAGCGCGTTCAGCGCGGGATAGTCGGAGCTCGACAGCCGCGCCAGCATGGAGTCCTTGAACGTTGCCCAGCGTCCTACTCTGTAGGATATGGACGACAGGCCGGGAAGATTGCTCAGGGTCTGTGGCGTCTGCACACTCGTGCCGGCGCAGCATCCACAGTCGCAACCCGAGCCACCGCTGCAGCTCATAAGCTTCCTCCCGTGTCAGAATGTACCGAACGCCCCGTCATTTGCCGCCCTCCAGCACCAGCGTCAGCTGGCCATGATTGGGATAGCTGGGATCGTTGGCCAGACGCGCGATCTGCAAAGGCCCCAGCTTGATCTCTCCCACAGTGAGGTACTGCGTTGTGGGAGGCAGGCCCTGCGGCTGAAATGTGGTCGCGCGCACCGCGACCACGCCCGCTATGGAACGCGCTGCCGCGAAAATCGGGCTCAAATACACCGTCTGCCCGAAAGTGAAGTTGTCCGGATAGAACAGGCCTTTGACGCCGTTGGGCGAGATGCCGCTGCCCAGCACCTGCATCAGTCCGCGCTGCACGTCGGCCATGAAGTAGTTGGGATCCACGCAGATCTCCAGCTCGATCTGCAGCGGGACGTACTGCGGCGAATCCAGCTCCAGGTCCTGGCCGGCAAGGTGATAGCGCTCCACGTATCGCTTCAGCGTCTTCTGCAGCGTCAGCGTCAGATTGCCCGCACCCTGGGGCTCAACCGCGATGAACACCGTGTACCAGCTGCCCGTCCAGCGCAGGGTCGCGACCGCCTGATCGACCTGCGAGTTCTGCTCGGTGACCGCCGCGTAGTCGGCCATGGTGACCGCGCGCTCCTGGGTCAGGAACGCTTGTGGCGCGCGCCGCCGGATCTGATCGTTGGTCTCAGGATCGACGCCTCCACTGGCCGGCAGCGGGTTACGGCACTTTTGTATCCGGGCGTCGCCGGCAGCGAGATAGATCAGGCTATCCGCGCCCACATTGCCCGCGGTTCCGTTGCCGACGCGATAGTTGGCGGTGAAGGCCGTCCCGGTCTCGGGCGCAAGGCCGTTGGTGTTGTCGCCGAAGCGCAGCGTCGCGGTGCCGTCGTATTCCACTTCGACCACAAACACGCGGTCTGACTCGCCGTTCTCCAGCAGGTCCTGCTGCGGCTCCCAGATTTCGGTGTTCGTGTTGGACGTTCCGCTCAGCGTGATCACCGGCAGCGCCTGGTTGGCGTCGAAGTTCATCAGCGCGTAAGCGGAGAGGCTGGAGTCGGCAGTGCTGGCAAAGCTCTCGACCGCGATCAGAATCGAGTTGCCGTTGATTTGGCTGGCCGCGCTCGCCAGCGACAGGTTGTCAAATTCCTCCACCACGACGGGGAGCGTGACTCCCACAGCGTGGGATGGGCTGTAAACCACGTCGAGATCGAAGTAGGCAGGGCTCCCGCCCGGCTGGGCCTCAACCCCGAACAGCACCGGCCAGCCGGAGGGATTCACCGGCTCCAGCGTCAGATACGGCTTGCTGCTGGTGTCCAGCAGGTTCACCGGCCCGCTGTTCGACAGCAGGGTCGGCGTCGCGGGAAATCCCGACGGCGGCGTGGTCGGCGGATTGTAGCTTCCCGGGATCTGGATCAGCTGCGAGGTCCCATTGATCGCATTGACGACGTAATTCGGATCGCCGGAGTTGAGCGACAGGTCGGTGAACTTCTCCACCGCGACCAGCTTGTGAATGCCCGCACCGCCGGTGGACGGATCGTAGACAACCGACAGATCGATATTGCCCGGATGGCCGGAATTAGCGGCGACGAGCACTCCAAACGATTGCGGCCAGCCGGACGCGTTCGTTGCCCGCAGCGTCAGACAGGAAAAGCCTTCCGCGTTGCTGAGGCTGACGAAGCCGGAGTCGGGGAGTTGCACGATCGCGCTGGTCTGCGGATTGCCCAGCTCGCCGATGGCAACATCCGTCATGGCAACCGCCTGCGTCAGCGGGCTGTCCGGAACCTGCGGCTGGAAGCGCACCGGCAACGGAGTCGGCAAAGCATTCAGGCAGCGATCGGCAGCGGGATTCGGCGGCAGATAGATGCTGGGCGCGGGCACGGTGCCCATCGACACGCCGGTCAGCGAGAGCCCGTGATCGGCCAGTACCACGTTGCCGAAGACGAGGCTGACCTCGGTCAGCGATTGCGTGTCGCCGCTGGCATCCACGAACGTCGACGAGATGCATACCGGGAACGGCAGCGCGTCGTCCTGCGACCACTGAATCTCCGTGACCGGTGTCGGATTTTGCGCGGGACTCTGGATCGGCTTTCCGTTTTCGTCGAACAGCGGATCGACCAGCGGATTGCCGCTGGCATCCTGCGTCGCAACCTGCGTCAGCCGCACCGCGCAGCGATGCCGCAGATCGGCATCGGCAGGCTCGCCCGTCTGCGGCCCCACCATTTCCTGGAACACCAGCACATCGCCGGGCTGGAGATTGGGAAACGAACCCCGCAGTGTCGCCTCGGTCGTTCCCTGCGGCAGGCAGCAGTTCCCCTCGCCCCAGGTGTAGAACGACATCTGGTTGAGCTCGGGATACAGGATCTGGTCCCACATCGGCTCGAAGACCTGCACTCCCGCCAGCAGCGCCGCTTCTTCATTCCCCGCGCCCACGGCCAAACTCGACGGCATACCCGGTGCGTAGGTGTAGAAGCGGGTGCGGGTGCGATCGAGGAAAATCTTGTCGCCGGTATTGCCCGAGACGCTGATCTGGATCCAGGCGCGCGCATTGCAGCCGTCGTGCACGTGATAGTCGACCAGCAGCGCATGGCGACGCAGCGAGATGCGGCTGCGCGCGGTCTCGAGATACGATTCCGTCGCGACCGCGTCTTGCTGATAACTCAGCCGATCGCCGACGAATGCAATCAGCTCGGCCAGCGCGATGCCCATGTCCGCTTCGCTGGTCGCGGACCAGCCGGGCAGCAACTGGCTCAGCCGGTCCAGCATGATGCTGCGGAAGCTGCCGTAATCCTTGGCCAGATAGTTGATGGGCGGCGGCGATGGCAGGTCGGGCGGGCAATTCGGCGGCTGCGGCGCGCAATCGAAGTTCGGCCCGCATTCCACCTTGAACGAGAACGTCACCTCGGCCAGTTGCGGATCGAAGCCGGTCAGCACATCGGTGACCTGGAACGGATCTTCCTCGGCGTGGGCCAGGTCGTTGACCAGTCGCAGCACATACGGCGAGAAATCGCCGGCAACGCTGGTCATCACCAGCAGAACGTTGTCAACATCCGCCAGGGACTGGAAATAACTCCGCTGCGGCGGCGTCAGACTCGCCGGCGGATTGTTCGCGGGAGCGACCCAGTCGGCGACGATGCCGGTGATGCTCTCGCCGCCGGTGATCATGACGTTGTCACGGGTCAGCGTTGTGGGCACGCTCCGCAGGCAATGGATCAGCAGGATCTGCTGCCGCGGCAGGCCCAGGGGGACGGCGTCGCTGTCCAGAACTTCCAGGTAGTCGATGCCGTTGGGCGTGCCCGCGATGTTGAGCGTGCAGCCCGAGCCGCTGCCGCCGGTAGTCGCAACTCCCGTGGCCGTGGTGTAGCCGGTGCCGTTCGCCGCAAGCGAAACTGCGCTGACGGCGCCGCCCGCCGCCACCGAGACCACGGTCACCGTCGCCGTGCCGCTGGAGCCGCTCTCCACGATGGTGAGCACGTCGCCCGCGGCGTAGCCGGAGCCCGGCGCATCGACCGTCGGCGTCGCCGTGATCGAGCTCGGATTGTTCAGCACCGCGGCTTTGCGGTTTTCGTTGCAGCACTGGTAAATCATGAGCTAGTCCCGTAGACGAAGGTCTGCACCTGGGTGACGTCGGTGTTGAGCGGGGTGTAGGTGACGGTCACGGTCAGCGTCGCATCCTGCGACGTCGCCACCACCGATTGCACCTTCACGTAGGTGCTGAGCCACTTCTGCAGCGCCGCCTGCACCGCGAATTGCGTGGCGGCCGCCATCTCCACGCTGTTGGGCGCGAACGGCAGCTGCAACAATCCGCTGCCGAAGTCGGGCAGGTTCACGCGCTCGCCCGGCGAAGTGAACAGCACCGTCTCCACCAGCTGCTGGATGTAGTCCTGCAGCGCGGCTTCCTGCGTCCTTCCCCGGCCGTCGAATTGGTATGGAAAACTGACGTTGGTCGCCATCGATTTATCCCCGGCCTTACATCGCGATGACCCTGGTCTGCGCGGCCACCGGAACCAGCGGCGTTCCCGTCGGCACGCAGGTCGAAACTCCCGCCATGATGACCACGGGCTGGCCCTCCGAAAACACGCGCACTGCGCCCACAATCCACTGCGCGGTCACGCACGGCCCGTTGCCGGTGGGGGGAATGAACGCGCATCCCGCTACCGCGTAGGGCGCGGCAATCGTCGCGATCGGCATGCCCATCACCAACACCGTCGGACTGGGGGCTGTGGGTATGGCTTGTCCGCCATGCGCGCACAGCACTGTTGCTCCCATATGCAAAATCGGACCTGGCATCGCTTAACCTCTAACTCCTACATTGTGGTATGTCATTGGCAGCCTGACTCCTACAATGTCAGATAACCGTCAAAGCTCCCAGATTAATGTCCACGCTGGGGCCTACCAGCGTGATCATGGCCCCTTGTCCGTTGCTGATATAAATCCCCGTCTCGTTGATCACCAGCATCGCGCCACTTACCCCCTTGAGCACGATTCCGCCGGTCACCGGCGAAGGCGGCGCATCGCTGACCAGGATCATGTTTTGCCCGGTGGTCTGGAGACAGATGTTCTGGCCCGGTGGAATGGCCGGCGGCGCGGTGGCGAAGATGGGCACGTCGGCCACCAGCCCCCAGAAGCCGCCCGTCCAGATCGGATAGTCGGGATTGCCCTGCTCGAATTCCACCCACACCTGCGAGCCGATGGGCGGCACGATGAAGCAGCCCGACTGAATGCCCGCGGCCGGCACGCAGGGCATCGCCCAGCTGGATGGAATTTCGCCCAGCACGTCGGGCACCTGCACCAGGACGCGCCCGATCTGTTCGGGATCGATGTTTTCAACCACCAGGCCGCGATACTTGCCGTAATACCGCGGCGTGTTGGGTCCGGGAGTAATTGGTTGTGTGCTCATGGTGACACCGTCGAGACTGTGGACATCAAACCGTTGCGCGACAGGGTGAAGTTCTGCTTGTACTCACCGCGCTTGATCTTGTGGGTGACGCTCTTGACGTAATACAGCCCGTCGAACGCCGGTCCTG
>Ga0335081_10001943_pt1 | contig 32687 bp, 33 predicted proteins | sample Lox_Sample_35_FD_206713 | JGI IMG/M metagenome (GOLD analysis project Ga0335081, IMG submission 206713) | Soil microbial communities from Loxahatchee National Wildlife Refuge, Florida, United States - Lox_Sample_3.5 | ecosystem: Environmental > Terrestrial > Soil > Wetlands | place: USA...
GAGCGCACCTACGGTTTCGACGAAATCCGCGAATTTGACCGGCTTGCGCACGTAAGCATTCGCACCGTAATTATATCCCGCAAGAATATCCTCTTCCTCGGTGGAGCTCGTCAGGATGACCGTGGGAATCAGCCTGGTGCTCTCCTGCGCCCTGATCCGCTGCAGCACCTCAAAACCGCTTACCTTGGGCAGATTGAGATCAAGCAGAATCAGGCCTGGCCGCCGCTGGCCGGATTCCATCCGGCCAGAAAGAATTTCCAGTGCCTCAGCCCCGTCGCTGGCGAGCAGCACCTCGTTCCCGATGCTCGCCCGCTTGAGTGCTCGCATCGTCAAGGCAACATCGTCGGCGTTGTCCTCGACCAGCAAGATTGTCGTATCAGCCGACTTATCCGGGCTCATCGGAGCCGCACCCCCCGTCACCCAAGCCGCCAGTCGCGAGGAGTCCGCCAACGGCCTGACGTCGGCGCGTGTCGCCATGCCGCCGCGCGGATTCCTGTATGCCGGTATCTGCTCGCCCCGCCGTCCCAGCAAACCGCGGCTCATATTGAGTTCGCAGGAAATACCTGACAGAGGGAGCCGTACCTTGCCCGGCCACGGGCGAGTTTTTGCGAATTGATGACCCAGATAGCCGATGTTCCTGACTAGTCAGGTTACTGACCCGACCTGTTTCCGTAGGATACAAGCCGACGCCCCGGTGGAAGAATATCAGTTATTGACCATGCCATGGTCCTGGTAATTCGACCCGGCCGGCGGCACTACGATTCGCGGCCCGATGGCTGGATTCGAGCGAGGGGGCGATCGAATGGGTGGTACGGCACATGCGGGCACGCCGACCAGCCCTCCCGCCGACGACCAGGCCACATATTCGATCGTAGAGGCGATCAGCGACGCCGCGGCCAGAATCTCGGCGGCCGGCGTGATCGTCCAAGCGAACACCGCACTCGGCAGGCTGGCGGGCAGGTCACCCGCCGAACTCGCGGAGACTCCACTGAGCGATCTGGTCTGCGAGGCGGATCGGGACGCGGTCGGCCGGCTTGTTGCCGCGACGGCAGACGGCGTCTCGCGCGGCGAGGCGACCCTGACCGCCATCGGCCAGCCTCCCCTTCCGGTCGGACTCACGGTCAGCGCGGTACCGTGGGCGGACTCGGAGCGCCTCGTTGTGGTGACCGACCTGACAGCTGAACCGTCGGCGCAGGACAAGAACAGCGCCATCCGGGCCTACTCGCGGAGCCTGCTCGATGCGGCGGTGCACCCGGTGGCGACGATAGATCCCCGCGGGCTGATCGCCGATGTCAGCACCGCGGCAGAGCGGTCCATGGGACTCAGCCGCGCGGATGTGGTCGGGACCGAGCTAGCCGCCTACTTCGCCGATGCGGGCCGCGCGAGAGACGCGTTCGCGCGTACCTTCGACGAGGATCTTGTCCGCAATGTCGCACTGGACCTGCGGCATGCCGACGGGCACCTGACCCCGGTCCTGCTCACGGCGTCGGTATTCCGCGGGCAGGCCGGAGAGGTGCTCGGGGCGTTCTGCGCGCTCCGCGACGTCACGCTGGTCAGGGAGTCTGCCGCGGTGGTGCGCGGCTCGGAGGAGCGCCTACGGGTGATCTTCGAGAACGCGCCGATCGGTATCGACGAGCTCACGCCGGGCGGCAAGATCGTCCGGGTGAACCAGCACTTCTGTGACATCGTGGGCCGCCGGGCCGAGGAACTGGCCGACCGGCAAATCGATGACATCATCCATCCCGACGACCGTGCCGCCGACCGTGCCAGCACCGACAGGCTAGTGGCTGGACAGATGCCGTCCTACACGGCGGAGAAGCGGTTCGTCGGCAAGGACGGCGCCGACATCTGGGCCGAGGTCAGCCGCACCCTGGTCACCGACGATCACGGCGACCCGATGCTGATCGTCGGGGCAGTGCGCGACATTAGCGCGCAGCGGCAGGCCGAGGCGCAGGTGCGGGCGCTCAACGCCGACCTTGAGATGCGGGTGGAAGGGCGGACGGCAGAACTTGAGCGCGTGAACAAGAACCTGGAAGCGTTCACCTACTCCGTCTCGCACGATTTGCGAGCCCCGCTGCGGGCCATGAGCGGGTTCAGCGAGGCGCTGCTTGAGGACTACAGGGACAGCCTTGACGAGACCGCGCTCGGCTACGCCGAGCGGATTCAGGCCGCAGCCGAGCGGATGGCACACCTGATCGATGACCTGCTTGCGCTGTCGCGCGTCAGCCGGGCGGACATCTCCCACAGCCGGATCGACCTGTCCGCCGAGGCAGCGACGATCGCCGACGACCTGCGTCGGCGCGAACCCGAGCGCCGGGCGCGCTTCGAACTTCAGCCAGGCGTCGAGGTGAGCGCCGACCGCCCGCTGATCCGTGCCGTGATGCAGAACCTGATGGAGAACGCGTGGAAGTTCGCCTCCAAGCGCACCGAGACCGAGATCGAGTTCGGCACCGCGATTGCCGAGGCCGGCCTGGTCTGCTGCTTCCTGCGGGACAACGGCGCCGGCTTCGACGAAGCGTACGCGAGCAAGCTGTTCCAGCCGTTCCAGCGGCTGCACTCCGAGGCCGAGTACCCGGGCACCGGCATAGGCCTGGCCAGCGTGCAGCGGATCATCGAGCGGCACGGCGGGCGGGTCTGGGCGGAGGGCGTCGTCGACCTGGGCGCGACCTTCTACTTCACGCTTCCGGCGGTCGCGCCGCCGATCGGCTAGCGCCTGTCCCGTAGATTTCCGTCGGCACCGACGGCTCCACCACGCGGCACCACCGGCCACGGACAACCCGGAGCAGCGCCGCTGGCCTTCGCGCCACGCCGCCGCGGCCTCGCCGGGGCGGCCGCGGCCGCCTGCCGAGCACGGCCGCCCAGATCCCCGCATACCAGCCGAAACCACACGTGATCATTGAGGTGTCACTGGAATGGATGCCACATCCACTGCGTATTCTGGGACATCCGCCACATCCATCAAGATCATCTCCGGGCGATACAGGGCGCCGCCCTCGGCGGCGGCCTTGGGGCGGCCGGCGCCAAGCCACCAGGCGAGCCATCAGGATCTGGCTCCGCGACCCGGTCCCACGATCTACGGGACAGGCTTAGTGCGACGACGCGGCGAACAGCAGCAGGATCAGCAGCTGGACCACCAGGAGCGCGGCCCCGACGGCCACCCACTTGCCGACCACGGCCGCGCTGGCCGCCGCCTCCTTGCTGGCCTCCTCTGCGGTTCCGGCCGATGTCCAGGCCTCCTGGGCAGCCCTGACCGCCTTCTCTGCCGCCTCTCCCGCCCCGGCCTGAAGCCTGGTCTGCTCTGCGAGGGCCGCCGCGATGTCGGCCTCGAGCTTGGCCGCGGCCGCCTCGATCCGGTCTAGGGTGGCGATGCTGGTCGCCGCCGCCCGCACCGCGATGTCCTCCGCGCTGAGGCGGCCAGCCGACGGCGGCCCGAGACCGCCCTCGGCGCTCTCTACCGGGGTGGCGGGCTCGGGCACCGCGGCGGCCAGGGTCGTGACTCCGGTACCGCCCTGGTCCGCCTGCCCGGCGACGCCGGACGGCGGGCCGACCGGCGGTGCCTCCGCCGGCGAGCCGGCGGGCGGTGCCTCGGCGGCCTGCGCGGGCTGCCCGGCCTCCGCGGCCGCCGACGCGTCGCGCAGGAATGCGACCACGGCCTCACGCGCGGCGGCGCCGAGATCCGGCGAGGCCGACTGGGCCCGCACCGACGCTCGGGCCCAGCGCCGCCTGCCGCGGCGCTGCCCGCCGAGCGGCGACTCGTCGCGCTGCCCGTTCCGGCCCGGCTGATCACCCACCGACGCAGACCTTTCTCACGCGACCGGAAACATGTCGATCCTGATCTACCCAGGCTGCGATGCTGCTGCTACTAAGAGTAGTCAATCAATTACTCCACGACGGGGGGCGCGGATCGCAGGTGCGGGCATGCGGATCGCAGGCGCGGGCGGCGAATCGGCGGTTCAGCTGGCCGGACCGCCGACGCCGCGAGCGGGCCGCCGCTGAAGTGTCTGACATCTCGTATCCTTCGGGAGCCGCCTTTCTTGCGGCTCATCGTCCGCCCGCGTCACTTACGCAGCGGGCATGACGGGCCCGCCTTGCCGCCGCGACTGGTCCGCGCGGACCTTTTTGTGAAGGATCGGAGCGTGCAGCCCGCTTTGTGAAGGATCGCCGCGTGATAGCGCCGGATCCTTCAAAGACGGGGTCGAGCACAAGGGGGTGGTCGAAGTCCTGGGGTTAGGCTGCGGGACGATTCCGACCCGCGGTGCGTGCGGCAGACTAGTGCCATGCCCGATGACGTGCAGACCCCCCGCCCTCCGTCCGATCCCGACCCTGCCGAGCCGCGGGCGATTCGCGAGATCGCCGACCGGTACGTGCTCGCGCTCGCCGACCTCGACCCTATCCTCGCGACCTCGCTCGGCTTGCGCCCCGGCGAGGACAGACTCCCCAACCTCTCCCCGGCCGGCGAGGAAGCGCGGGACGCGCTCGCCCGGGCGACGATCGCCGAACTCGACTCGGCGCTGAGCGCCGCGGCTCAGGCGGGCCGGGAGCCTGCCGGCGACGAGCGCCGCTGCGCCCGGCTGCTCCGCGAGCGGCTGGAGGCCGGCCTGGCGATGAGCGCGCAGGGCGAGCACCTGCGCGCGGTGTCGAACATCCTCGGGCCGACCCACCGGGTGCGCAACAGCCTGCTCGACATGCCCGCGGCCACCGACGACGACTGGGCGGCCATCGGCCGCCGGATGGCCAGGGTGCCCGTCGCGCTCGCGCAGTACCGCGAGTCGCTTGAGGAGGGCGTCAGGCGCGGTGTGACGGCCGGGCCGAGAGTGACCTCCGCGGTCGCCGAGCAGCTCGGCGAGTGGGCCGCGGCGGCTGGCGGCCGCGGCTGGTTCGCCGAGTTCGCCGATGCCGCCGACGTGCCAGCGCCGCTGCGAGCCGACCTGGACCGCGCGGGGACCGCGGCGGGCCAGGCGGTCTGCGAACTGGGACACTGGCTGGGGACCAAGTACCTCGCCAGCACCGCTGACAGGCCAGACGGCGTGGGCGCCGACCGGTACCGCACCTGCGCCCGGCGGTGGACCGGCGCGAACCTGGACCTGGCCGACGCATACGCCTGGGGCTGGTCGCAATTCCTAGCGTTGCAGGCCGAGATGGCCAGCGAGGCCGGCCAGGTACTGCCCGGCGCGACCGCGGCGCAGGCCATGGCGCACCTGGACGAGGCCGGCCCGGCGATCGACGGCGTCGAGGAGATCAGGCGCTGGCTGCAGGACATGATGGACGCCGCGATCAGCGACCTGGACGGCACTCACTTCGACCTGGCCGAGCCGCTGCGGACCGTGGAGGCCAGGATCGCGCCGCCCGGCAGCGCCGCCGCTCCCTACTACACCGGGCCGTCGCAAGACTTCTCCCGCCCCGGCAGGACCTGGCTGCCGACGCTGGGCAAGACCAGGTTCCCGCTGTGGGGACTGGTCAGCACCTGGTACCACGAGGGCGTGCCCGGCCACCACCTGCAGCTCGCCCAGTGGCGGTACCTGTCTGACGCGCTGTCGATGTACCAGACATCGGTCGGCGGGGTGAGCGCGTGCAGCGAGGGCTGGGCGCTCTACGCCGAGCGGCTGATGGACGAGCTCGGCTACCTGTCCCTGCCGGGAGCCAGGCTCGGTTACCTGGACGCGCAGAACATGCGGGCGATCCGGGTGGTGATCGACATCGGCATGCACGCTGGCCTGCGCGTCCCTGACGACTCGCCGCTCGGGGCCGGCCAGACCTGGACGCCCGACCTGGCCCTTGAGTTCTTCTGCGCCTCTTGCGGGCGGCCGAGAGAGTTCCTGGCCAGCGAGGTCATCAGGTACCTGGGCAACCCCGGCCAGGCGATCAGCTACAAGCTCGGCGAGCGGGCCTGGCTGGACGGCCGGGCCGCGGCGAGGGCCGCGCACGCCGCCAGGGGCAGCGACTTCGACCTGAAGTCCTGGCACATGGCCGCGCTGTCGCTGGGCGCCCTCGGCCTTGACGACCTCGCCGGCGAGCTTGCGGCGCTGTGAATGTCAGCCAGCCGGCTTGCCGGCCCGCACCGCCGCCTGGCCCGGCCCGGCCCGCCCCGGCTCGGCAAGGTGGCCGGGCCGCAGGTGCGCCGAGGCCACATAGGCGACCACGACGGCCACGATGACCAGGGGCATCACGTCCAGGCCGTCCGCGCCGAGCAGCAGAGTGGCCAGCAGCACCGAGGTCAGCGGCAGCGTCAGCATGATCACGCACGTCGCGCCGATCCCCATCGCCGCGCCGGTGACCGGGGTCAGCCCCGGCAGGTGCGAGAACGCCAGCCCGGTAGCCGCGCCGACGAACATCGCAGGGAAGACCGGCCCGCCGCGGAAGCTGCTGAGCGAGATCCCGTAGGCCAGGCCCTTGCATACGATCAGCAGCACCAGCGCCCATGCGGTGTAGCCGGCCGAGTGCCTGAGCAGCGGGCCGAGCGCGGACTGGCCGGAGAACAGCACCTGCGAGGCCGGCTTGCCCGATCCGCCGTGGTAGGCCATCGCGAGAGCGCCCACCGCTAGCCCGGCGGCCTGCAGCGCGAACAGGACCCGCGGGGCTGACACACCGCGCAGCGCCAGGCCGAGCCAGCGGATCCCGGTCCCGATCAGGGCCGCGGCCAGGCCGATCGCGATGGCCCAGCCGAACTCGCTGAGCGTCGGGGATCCGACCCTGGGCAGGTGGCCGATGGCGAGTGAGAAGGTGCCGAGCCCGGTCCAGGCATTCAGGCCGAGGAAGATCAGCGAGCCGATGCCGGCCGCGAGCAGCCCGGGAATCAGCACAAGCCCCATCATCGGCCCGCCCAGGCCGGAGGCCTCCATCAGCAGGAACGCTCCCGTAAGCGGGGATCCGAGCAAGGTGGCGACGGCGGCGAAGCTGCCGGTCGAGGCAATGACGGCACGGGCCTGCTCAGGTACCGGCCGCCTGGCCAGCCTCGTGGCGAGCACCGCGAGGCCCCCGCCGAGCAGGATCAGCGGCATCTCAGGGCCTAGCACCACACCGAAAGACAGCGTGGCCAGCGCGGCGAGTATGACCCCGGGCAGCTGCGCCGGACTCGGGGCGGGGTGCAGCCCGAACCCGTAGGCGGGAGACGGCCCGCCCTCGCCCGGCAGGTACCTGATCGCCAGCGCCACCGCAATGCCGCCGGCCACCAGCATGGGCAGCGGCCACCACGCTGGGGCCGAGCCGAAGCCCAGCGCATGCGGCAGGTGAACGAACACCTCACGCTGCAGGTAGCTGACCAGGGCCAGGAAGCCATACGCAGCCGCAGAGACCGGGACGCCGATCAGCACAGCGAACGCCAGCAGCACCAGGTAGCTGCGTGAGCGCAGCAAGGCCTGCGGGTCAGCGGCTGGCGTGCTCACCAGGCCGAGTATCCGGCCCGTGGGTCGGCAGCCGGATCACCCGGCACGGATGACCTCCAGCCGCCGCCGTCAGGCCGCAGGCCCGGATTCGGTTCGCGTGCCGAGCGCCGGGCGGCCAGACTTAGGCCATGAACCAAGCGCACGAGCCGGCCGAGGCGGACCCGTACCTGTGGCTTGAGGACGTGACCGGAGACCGGGCGCTTGAGTGGGTCAGGGAGCGCAGCGCCGAGACCCTGGCGGGCCTGTCCGGAGCGGCAGGCTTCGGCCAGCTGCGAGCGGGAATCCGCGAGGTGCTCGACTCCGATGACCGGATACCGTTCGTGCGCCGACGTGGTCCCTACCTGTACAACTTCTGGCAGGACGCGGAGCATCCGCGCGGCCTGTGGCGGCGCACCACGCTGGAGGAGTTCCGCACCGACCATCCCGACTGGGATGTCCTGCTCGACATCGATGCGTTGGCCGAGCAGGACGGCGAGAGCTGGGTATGGAAGGGCGCCACGGTGCTCAGGGCGGGCGGCTACCGGCTGGCCCTGGTCGAGTTGTCTCGCGGCGGCGCCGACGCGACCGTGATACGCGAGTTCGACATCGAGCAGCGCCGATTCGCCGGCAGCGGCTTCATGCTGCCTGAGGCCAAGACCGACGTCGGCTGGATCGACGAGAGCCAGATCTACGTCGGCACCGATTTCGGGCCAGGGTCGCTGACCTCGTCGGGCTACCCCCGGCTGGTGCGGCAGTGGCAGCGCGGCACCGACCTGTCGGCCGCGGCGACCGTCTACGAGGGCAAGCACGACGACGTCTCGGTGCACGCGTTTCACGACCCGACCGAGGGTTTCAAGCGCGATTTCGTGATCCGCGCGATCGATTTCTACCGCAGCGAGTGGTACCTGCGCGACGGCGCCGACCTGGTCAGGCTGGATGTCCCCGAGGACGCCGACACCGACCCGCACCGCGAGTGGCTGCTGATCAGGCCGCGATCGCCATGGACCGTGAGCGGCGTAACCTATCCGCCCGGCGCGCTGCTCGCGGCCAGGTTCGAGGACTACCTGGCCGGGCGGCGGGACCTCACGGTGCTCTTCGAGCCCGACGCGCACACCTCGCTCGGCTATTACGCCTGGACCCGCCACCACCTGATCCTGGCCATGCTGAAGGACGTGCGCAGCGAGCTTGCGGTGCTCACCCCCGCCGACGGCCCGTGGCAGCGCGAGTCGCTGCCCGGCCTGCCGGACTTCGCCGAGACCGACGTCGCGGCGACCGACCCGCTGGACAGCGACGAGTACATGCTGCTCTCCAGCGGCTTCACCACGCCGGGCACGCTGCGCTACGGGCACATCGGCGGCGCGGCGCAGGACATCAAGCGGGCGCCGGCCTTCTTCGATGCCGACGGGCTGGCAGTGCGGCAGTTCTTCGCCACCTCGGCGGACGGGACCTCGGTGCCCTACTTCGTCGTCGGGCCCGGCGAGGCGGCCGGCCCGCTGCCGACCCTGCTGACCGGGTACGGAGGCTTCGAGGTATCGCTCACCCCGTCCTACAGCGGCATCATCGGCCGCGGCTGGCTGGCCAGGGCCGGCGTCGCAAGCCCTGGTGGCGCGAACTACGTCGTGGCCAACTTGCGCGGCGGCGGCGAGTACGGGCCGCAGTGGCACATGTCGGCCGTCAAGGAGAACCGGCACCTGGTCTACGAGGACTTCGCCGCCGTGGCGGAGGACCTGGTGGCCAGGGGCATCACCACGTCGGGCACGCTGGGCATCGAGGGCGGCAGCAACGGCGGGCTGCTGATGGGCGTGATGCTGACCCGCTACCCCGAGCTGTTCGGCGCCATCGTCTGCCAGGTGCCGCTGCTCGACATGATGCGCTTTCACGAGCTGCTGGCCGGAGCTTCCTGGATGGCGGAGTACGGCGACCCGCGGGAGCCCAGCGAGCGCAGCTACCTGCTGCCGTTCTCGCCGTACCAGAACGTGGCGGCAGGCCGGCCGTACCCGCCGGTGCTGCTGATCACCTCGACCAGGGACGACCGGGTGCATCCCGGGCATGCGCGCAAGATGGCAGCCCGGCTGCGCGAGTACGGCTACGACGTCAGCTACTACGAGAACACCGAAGGCGGCCACGGTGCCGCGGCCGACAATGAGCAGCGCGCGCTGCACTGGGCGCTGGTTCTCGAGTTCCTGTGGCGCCGACTGACCGAAACCGGGCACAGTTCCTAACATGCCTGGGGACGGCGCGGGCTCGGCAGGAGGCACCCACCCGGTGCGGTGGGCAGGCCAGCACGCGATCGTGACCCTGCCCGCCCACGTCGGCGCGGCCAACGCCGACCAGGTCAGCGCCGACCTGATCGCCGCGATCGGGGCAGGCGCCGCAGGGCTGATCGCGGACCTGACCGCGACCACGGCGTACGATCACGCCGGCATCGATGCGATCTCGCGCGCCTACCAGCAGGCCCTGGTGCGCGGGACGCCACTGCGGCTGGTGATCGTGTCGCCGACCGTCAGGCGGGCGATCGCGGCGAGCGGCCTCGACCGCCTGATCCCGGTGTACCCGTCGGTCGATGCAGCGCTGCGCGCTGCCTCCGTCGCCGAGCCACCGCCCGCGGCCCGGCGGCCGGCCGCGCCAGGTGGCGACGGCGACCGCCCCGCCTCCGCGGGGAGGAGCTCGCCGCGGCGAGGCCACTCGCCCGGGGCGCCCTCGTCGGCCAGCTCAGCGATCACCCCGACGGTGCTCAGGCAGCTCGTGGACGCACTGGGCGACGGCATCGCGCTGACCGACGCCGATGGCACCCTCGTCCTGGTCAACCGGCGGCTCGAGGAGATGTTCGGCTACCAGCAGACCGAGCTGGCCGGCCGAGGGGTTGAAGACCTCGTCCCTGCCGACCTGCGCACCACGCACCGCGGCTACCGCGCCGGGTACGCGCGGGCCATGACCGCGAGGCCGATGGGGGCAGCTGGCTCCAGGCTGATCGGCCTGCGCAAGGACGGCGGCACGTTCCCGGTCGAGATCAGCCTGAGCCCGGTGCCCACGGCGACCGGCCCGCTGACCCTGGTCGTGGTCCGCGACGTCGCCGCGGCGCGCTGGCAGCACGATCTCGGCGAGCTGGCCAGGGCCGCGGCGGCAGCCGAGCGGTCGCACCGGAGCCAGGAGCTGCTCGACCGCGTCGTGCACCGGCTCTTCAACGTCGGCCTCAGCCTGCAGAACGCCGTTGACCTGCCCGCCGAGGCGGCCAGGCTGCGGATCGAGGAGGCCGTCAGCCACCTGGACGACGCGATCCGCGAGATCCGCGATCACGTCTTCGCCGCGCGATCAGAGCACCGCTAGGTCGTCTCTGGCTCACGCGGCAGGCCGCGACCGCTCGCCCGCGGGCCGGCCGGCCCGGGCGGGCTGAGGATGGCATCGGCCAGTCGCCTGACGAAGCTCCGCACGGTTGCCGAGGCGACTTTCTGCAGAAGAACCCGGTCGATTCCGGCGCCGAGCGTTCCAAGCGGCGGCCGGTAGGCGCCGGCGATCGTCAGCCTGACCGCGTGGTCGCCGGTCGGCGTCAGCCAGATGTCGGCGTCAAGGACCGGGATCAGGGCACCATCTGGGCCGATGGCCTGCCAGCGCATGGCGAGCCCGGCCCGGTCCGGCTGCTCCTGAAGCTCGGCGAAGTGGACCTCCACCAGCCTCGACATGACCGGCACCGCTCCCAGCGGACCTGCGGCGACCATGTTGACGATCTCCTGGCCGTAGGCGTCGTCGGAGGCATCGCGCAGCAGGCCATTGTGGACCAGGTCAGCCAGCCTGACGCGAGCGGCCGGGTAGGTGAGGCCGAGCAGGACCTCGTCGCCGACGAACATCCCCCAAGTAGACTCGGCCGCGCTCGGCAGGGCACCGGCCGAAAGTCCCTTTCTCCGAGCGCGGAGGTCCCCGGCGGGGCTGGCGCCTGTCCCGTAGATCTCCGCGGGCAACGACGGCTCTTCCGCGCGGCATCACCGGCCACGGACACCCGGAGCAGCGCGGCTAGTCGTCGCGCCGCGTGGCCGCCTGGCCGAGCACGCCGGCTCGGATATCCCCGCATACCAGCCGAAACCGCACGTGATCATCTTGGTGTCAGTGGAATGAATGCCACATCCACTGCGTATTCTGGGACATCCGCCACATCCATCAAGATCATCTCCCGGCGGCACGGGGCGCGGCGGTCGGCGGCGACCTCGGGGACGGGCTGCGCCAGGCCAACAAGCCGAGCCATCAGGATCTGGAGCCGCGACCCGGTCCTAACATCTGCGGGACAGGCCCTAGCCGCGCTGCCTGGCCAGCTCGTCGTGGTGCAGCCTGCGGTCAACCACGTCCCTGGCCACGTCGGTCAGCCGTCTCCTATGATCATGGGCATAGGCGGTGAGCAGGCCAAATGCGTCATCCACCGTGGTGGACAAGTGCTCGGCGAGCATGCCCTTGGCCTGCTCAATCACAATCCGGCCGCGCAGGGCCGCCTGCAGCTGCTCGTTCAGCTCGCTGCGCTCGCGCATGGCCCACTCGTAGACGACCGCGATCGTGGCCAGCTGGGCCAGGGCCTGCGCGGCTTCAAGCTCGGCCTGGCTGAACTGCTGGTCACTGAGTCGGTACAGGTTCAGCGCCCCGATCGTGTCGGCGCGCGCCCGCAGCGGCACCGCGCACATGGCGCGAAAGCCAGCCCGGGAGGCCTGGGTGGCGAAAACCGGCCACCGGCCCAGGCTGTCGGTCGCGCTCGCCTGCACGATCTGGCCCGAGCCGAACGCGTCCAGGCAGGGGCCCTGTGCGCTCTGGATCTCGAACAGCTCAAGCAACTGCATCCGCTCCTGCGACGACGCGATCAGCCGCAGCCCGCCGCGTGCGTCGGCGAGCATCACGCTGGCCGCCTCGGCGTCCAGGATCTCGACCGAGTCAACGGACAGGATGTGCATGAACTCGACGACGTCGAACTCATCGGCGAGGGTCGTCGTCAGCCGCACGAAGGCGCGAGAGAGCAGCCGCTCGCGCCGCCGGACGCTATCGTGCCGGTCACTGTCCCCGGAGCCCTCATGCTCCTCGAATGGGGCGCCGCCGACCTCACTCACCGAGTCTCACCCGCCGTTCAATGACATCTTGCGCAATGGAGTAGATGGATCGCCCGCTCTCGAATGCGGCCCCCCGCAGTCTGGCCAGAGCATCGGAGGGTGCCTCGCCCAGCTGAGCGGCGATCATCCCGGCCGCCTGGTGGACGACGAGGCGGTCCATGCCCACCGCGTCGAGCAATGCAGTCAAGTCGTTGTCACCGGGCGGCTCCTCGAGGTACAGCAGCGCGTCACGGGCGATGTCCGCCGCGACCAGGGCATCGGCCAGGAGCTCCTTGCTGAGCATTCCCGGCTCGTCTCGGCAGAGATTGAGCACGCCGACGCTGTTCACCCCGATCCCGAGCGGGAAGCAGAACTCCGCCCGCACGCCGAGCGACGTCGCCACTTGGGTGAACACCGGCCAGCGGATGCTGCCCTGGGCGACGAGGTCAGGAAGCAGCACGGGGAAGCCGGTCCCGTGGGCATCCAGGCACGGGCCTTCGCCCAGCTCGAACTGCAGGTCGGTGATCGCGCGGGCGTGACACCCGGCACCTGCCAGCGTGGCCACCGGCTCGGACCCAGCGATAAGCACCATGGTGCAGTCCGACGCCGCCGCCTCGTCGACCACGAACCGGCACACTCGCTGCATCAGCACGTCGACGGGGAGCTGCCCGGCCTTATCGGCCACCGCCTCGACGATGCGGGCCCGCCGCTCCTGCTCAAGCACGGCAGCCAGCACCTCCGCCACTAACTCAGACCACGCAGAACGGCCCTGCACTAATGGGGGATCTACGCGGCGGATGCTGGATTCTAGCGTGAACAGTATCAAGATGCGCCTTTACCGCCAATGGCGCGAGTCGGCGCTGCCCATCAGCCCGAAAGCACCCGCTATCAGCTAGAGGAAGATGAAAGTATATACAGCCCGGGAATGGCCACCGAAGGGCCCCGAAGCCTGACTGACTCAGCCTCGCTCGGCCGCCGCCCCGCGCGCGGCCATCAGCCCGGCGATCGCGTGCGCATCGGGCTCGGGCTCCGCGCGCAGCGCCGCGATCACGTTCGCCCGGTCCTGCGGCGTGCGATTCTGGGACAGCTTGTCCTTGGCCTCGATGCTGGTCACGAGCATCTCGACGCCCACGATGGCGCGAAGCTGCCCCTCGATGAACTTCTCGGGGGCGCCACCGACCCACCACCGTCCCTGCCTGCCCGCCTCATAGCGCTCGGTCAGCCTGGTCACTACATCGCGGAGCCAGTCGTCGTCGCGATGGAACGTCACCGGCCCGGTGAAGTGCACGGTCGTGTAGTTCCAGGTGGGCACCGTGCGGCCGTGCTCGCGAGTGCTCTGGTACCACGACGGGGAGATATAGGCCTGCGGCCCGCGCACGATCGCCAGCGCGGGCACGTCGGGTGCCGCGGTGCTCCACTGCGGGTTGCTGCGCGCCATGTGACCCAGCAGCCGCCCGTGCCCGGCGCCCCAGCTGCCGGGAGCGCTTGAGCCGTCGGAGTCCGGCTGCTGCCGCGGCAGCTCAGGCTGCTCCCAGATCACCGGCAGCAACGTCGCGACCGGCCTGGCGCCGTCAAACGTGACCAGGTCGGCCGCGCCGACCCGGCGGACGAACTCGGCCACCTCGGTCAGGTCATGAGCAGCGAAGTGCGCGGGAATGTACATATCGCCACTGTAACCAGCCAGTCAGGCTACGGCGACGCCTGCCACCGCCGGACCGCCAGCACGCCAGGCACCGCGACGAGCACCGCGATCCAGCAGGCGAGCAGCCAGAACGGGCGAGCGGCCGGCCCGCCGGCGGCCAGCGTCCTGATCAGGTCGGCGGCCGCGCTGACCGGGTTGAACCTGGCGACCGGCCGCATCCAGCCTGCGAGGTCGGCCACCGGGGCGAAGGCCGAGCTGACGAAGGCGATCGCGATGGCCGGGAAGAACAACACCCGCTCGGCGGTCTCGGCGTCGTTGATCAGCAGCGCCAGCCAGGCCGACAGGACCGAGATCGCCAGGCCGAATGCGACGGCGATGTTCACGATCCCGGCCGCGCCAGCCAGGCCGGTGCGGACGGTGAAGCCGAGTACGGTCGCCACGCCGAGCAGCAACGCCGCCTGGACCGCGTAGATCACCGCGTCGCCGCCGAGCCGCCCGAGCAGCACGGCCGGCCTGGACATCGGCAGCGACCTGAACCTGTCGGCCAGGCCGCTCCCGGCGTCCCTGAGCAGCGCGAGGCCAGTCGTCGGCGCGGTCAGCGCCGCGTTCTGGATGATGATCCCCGGCACAAGGAACTCGCGGTAGGCCCCTGGCGCGGCATTCCGCCCGGCGGCCAGGTTCCCGAACACCGAGAGGAACAGCGTGAGCAGCACGAGGGGCTGCAGCAGCGGATAGATGAGCCGGCCGGGGTTCCTGCGGAGCACCCGCAGGTACCGGCCCGCTATCAGCCCGGTGTCCCGCACCAACCGGTATCGCAGGTGCGGCAGTACCGCGGCGTGGCCCGCGCCGGCGCCGGCCGGAGCGGTGCCTGCCGCGGTCATGCCGCCACCTCCGGCCGGCCGGTGAGGGCGAGGAAGGCCTCGTCCAAGGACGGCTGGCGCAGCGCCAGGTCGGCGACGGGGACGCCGTCGGCACGCAGCGCCGCCGCGACGTCGAGCAGCACGCCGGCGTCTCCGTCCGTGCCCGTCCGGGTGAGCACGGTCAGCCGCCGGGCGCTTGACTCGGCACGAACGCTGCCCGGCGGCAGGTCAAGCCGCCCGGCCAGCGCTCGCGCCACCGCCTCGGCGTCCAGCGCCAGCCCGTCCGGCGCCGGGTAGCCGGCCGCCAGGCAGTTGGCCGCCGGGTAGCCTGCCGCCGACTGGCCCGCACCGGGATCGGCCAGGGCGATCTCCACCACCTGGCCGCCCACCAGGGACTTGAGCTGAGCGGGGGTGCCTGAAGCGATGATCGCGCCCCGGTCGAGGACGTGCACCTGGTCGGCGAACCTGTCGGCCTCCTCCAGGTACTGGGTGGTCAGCAGCATGGTCGTGCCGGCGGCGCGCAGGCCGGCCAGCGCCTGCCACAGCTGCTGGCGGCTCGCCGGGTCCAGGCCGGTGGTCGGCTCGTCGAGCACGAGCAGCGGCGGGCTCGTCATCAGGCTCGCCGCCAGGTCGAGACGGCGCCGCATGCCACCTGAGTACGTGCGGACCGAGCGGCCCGCGGCGGACGCCATCGCGACAAGCTCGGCGACCTGACTAGCCCGCGCGCGGGCCTCCCGCCGCCGCAGGCCGGCCAGCCGCCCGATCAGCACCAGGTTCTCCGTGCCGCTCAGCGCGTCGTCGAGACCGGCGAACTGGCCGGTCAGGCCGATCCTGCGGCGCACCTCGCCGGGCTGCGCCGCCACGTCGAAGCCGAGCACCCTGACCCGGCCGCGATCGGGCCTGGTCAGGGTCGCCACGATGCGGACTAGCGTGGTCTTCCCGGCGCCGTTCGGACCGAGCAGCGCGGCCAGCGTCCCCGCAGGTACGGCGAGGTCAATGCCGCTGAGCGCAGTCACCGACCCGAACGACTTGGCTACACCAGACGCGTCGACGGCCAGCGGGCTCCCGGCAGCACTAGAATTCAGCACACTATGAGCCTAGCAGTTAGTGAGGCAACCGGACTATATGGCTGACACAGGAAATGCTGACCTTGCCGCCGCGCCCGGCTCGGCACAGGTCAGCGCGGCCGACCTGGAGGCCGCGCACCGCGCCGCATCGAGGAATGCCGACGCCCCGTCGGCCGACCTCCCGGTCAGCCTGCTGAACCTGCTGTTCAGGCTGGCGCCGACACTGGTCGGCCTGCTCGACATGGGTGCGCGCGACTACGGACTCGGCTTCGCCAGGGGCCGGGTGCTCTGGGCGCTGCGCGAGTCAGGCCCCGTGCTGATGCGGGCGCTCAGCGACGCGCTCGGCGTCTCGCCGCGGACGGTGACCGGGCTGGTCGACGCGCTGGAGGCCGACGGCTGGGTCACCCGCGCCCCGCACCCGGGCGACCGGCGCGCCACGATCATCTCGCTGACCCCGGCAGCCACATCGACGCTTGAGCGGCTCGACGAGTCGTACCGCACGCTCGCCTACGACCTGCTGCGCGACATCCCGGACGACGACCTGAGCCGCTGCCGCGGCGTGATCAGGCAGCTCGAGGACCGGCTTGAGGCGGCGGTGGCCACCAGGATCGAGGCGTTCGGCCAGCCGGGCGCCCACGGGCAGGCCCAGCACGGGCAGGCCCAGCACGGGCGGTTCCAGCCTGGCGGACCTCCACACGCATGAGCCCGGGGATCCTCGCGCGCGCCCCCCGACTCTCCGCGCGAGGTCCCCGGGCTATCAGCAGAGCCCCCGTTGCCGACGAGAGGGGCTCATCGCGTTTCTCGCGAATGCAGATTGCGTGGTGTGCGGACTACCTCGCCCGTATCCCTCGCATCCCCCCTGAGTCCCTCTCGTCACATCCATAACACCGCACCCAGCACTCCGGTCACTAGGGCCGAAGGTCCCTACCTGTGAGCTGCGGCCCGCGGCAAACCGGCAGCTACCCCCACTAGCCGGGCGGGCCGTCGGAGGTGACGCCGGACGGATCCGCCGGATGGTCGCCGGGCCGGTGGCCGCCGGGCCGGTGGCCGCCGGGCCGGTGGCCGCCGGGCCGGTGCAGCGATGATCCGCCGGCCCGGCGCAGGCGGGCGCCGTCGGCCCGTTCCTGCTCGTCGATGGCCAGCGCGACCTGCGCCCGCGCCTGCTCGAGCGCGGGAATCAGGCGGTCCCTGATCGCACGCAGCCGGTACCTGGTCGCTGTGGTCTCGGCGGCCAGGATGCGGACCGCTTCTGCGGCGACGGCGTGCTTGACGGCCGCGTCCAGCGCCGCGCGGTGCGCCAGCCTGGCCTGCTCGGCCGGCAGTCCCGCCCACGGATCGGGTCCGGCCGGCGGCACGAGGCTGCCGCGCGCGGGGTGGCGCACGCCGATCGTCACCGCGTCGTCGATCTGCAGCTGCGCGAACTCGCTCCCGGTCGCGAGCCTGATCGCCCGCTGCCCGCCAAGCAGGGACGCGAGGAGCAGCGCCCGGTCGGCCTCGGCGCTGAGCCTGGCCCACTCACGCTCGGTGGCCGCCACGGTGTCGCGCCTGGCGGCCAGCTCGAGCTGGAGTATCCGCAGCTTGCGGTCGAGCAGGTCGACGCCGCGCCGGGCCGCGCCGAGCCTGCGGTCAAGCCAGAGCCGCCCGGCCCGGCCCGGCGGCACGGCCAGCCGCGGCCCGCTCATGCGGTGTTCCCCCGCTCGCCTCCGCCAAGCGACCGGCTCGCTGACATGTCCTCCCGCTCGCCTCCGCCAGGCGACCGGCTCGCTGACATGTCCTCCCGCTCGCCTCCGCCAGGCGACCGGCTCGCTGACGTGTCCTCCCGGTGCGGGTAGTACCTGTCGAGCGCGCTGGCCGACAGCATGGTGAGATCCCGGCGCGGCAGGGTGCCAAGTACCTGCCAGGCAAGCGCGAGCGTCTGGTCCATGCTCCTGGACTGCGTCGCCCCTTGGCTCATCAGGTCCGCCTCGAACGCCCGCTCCAGCTGCTGATACCTCCGGTCCGACTCGCTCAGCGCGGCGGTGCCGATCAGCTCGGCGAGCTCGCGCGCCCGCCTGGCGGCTGCCAGCGCCGCCAGCGTCTGCGCGGCCACGTCCAGGTGGTCGTCCCTGGTCCGCCCGGGGCCGGCGCCGTGCCGCATCAGCCTGGACAGCGATGACAGCGCGTCGACCGGCGGGTAGATCCCTCGCGCGTGCAGGTCGGACGAGAGCACGATCTGGCCCTCGGTGATGTATCCGGTCAGGTCGGGCACTGGGTGCGTGATGTCCCCGGCCGGCATGGTCAGCACCGGCACCAGCGTGAGCGATCCTGGCATCCCCGTGATCCGGCCGCACCGCTCGTACAGCGAGGCCAGGTCGCTGTACAGGTAGCCGGGGTAGGCCCGGCGGGCGGGCAGCTCGCCCCTCGCCGCGCTGACCTCCCGCAGCGCCTCGCAGTAACTCGTCATGTCCGCCATCACGACCAGGACATGCCTTCCTAGTTCGAACGCAAGATGCTCGGCGACTGTCAGCGCCAGCCGCGGGGTGAGTATCCGCTCGATCACCGGCTCGTCGGCGAGGTTGAGCAGCAGCACGAGCTCGCCGGCCTCCGACCGCTCCTCGAGCGTGGCCCGGATCGCCGAGGCGTCCTCGTGGGTCAGCCCCATCGCGGCGAACACCACGCTGAAGGGCTCGCCGCCCGCCGAGGCCTGCGCGGCCACCTGTCCGGCCAGCTCCAGGTGCGGCAGCCCGGCCACCGAGAAGATGGGCAGCTTCTGGCCGCGCACCACGGTCATCAGCTCGTCGATCACCGAGACGCCGGTGATCACCGGCTCGGCGGGCGGCCGCCTGGCCGCCGGGTTGATCGGCAGCCCGGCGGCCGGCATCGTCACCTCGCCGGTCACGGGCGGCCCGCCGTCCCTGGGCTCGCCGCGGCCATTGCAGACCCGGCCGAGCCACTGCGTTCCCACCGGGATCCGCAGCGGGCTGCCGGAGAACTCCACCGACGTGCCCGCCGGGTCCATGCCCGTGGTGCCCTCGAGCACCTGGACCACCGCCATGTCGCCGTCGGCCTCGAGCACCAGGCCATGCCGCACCTGCCCGCCCGGACGGCCGACGCCCGCGGAGCCGTCCAGCCGGATGGTGGCGAACTCGTCCCAGCCGACTCCGGTCACCCCGCGCACGACCAGCAGCGGTCCGCGCAGCTCGGCGACCGAGGTGAACTCCCGCCTGGCCCACCCGGTCACGGCCGGGCTCCGGCATCCTGGCCGGCCGCGGCCAGCGCGCCGAGCCCGGCGATCACCTGCGCGCCGAGCGCGCGCACCTGATCGGGGGTGCTCGCGTCCTCCTTGGCGCGCAGCACCGGCGAGAAGTCCTGCTCCTCGATCAGGCCGGGGTCGACACCCTGGTCGGCCAGCTCATGGCAGCGGCCGGCGACGGCGAGCACGAGGTCGGCGAGCGCGGCGGCCCTGGCCTGGTCGCAGTAGGCGTCGGCGGCGCTGACCGCGCTCTGCTGCAGGACCCCCTCCCTGGCCAGCCTGCCCGCCAGGATCGTCATCCGCTGCCTGGGCGGCAGCGCCGTGACTCCCATCAGCTCGGCGAGCTCGCCCGCCCGGTCGGCCTCGCCCAGCAGGTCGCTGAGCCTGGCCCGCCGCGCCGTCCAGTCCGGGTCGCCGTGGCGGGCGTGCCAGTTGCCGATCACCGCGGCGTCCCTGGAGAACGAGCCGGCCCACGAGATCGCCGGGTAGTGCCTGGCGTAGGCGAGCTCGCGGTCCAGCGTCCACAGCGTACGGACGAACCGCTGCGTGTAGGCGGTCACCGGCTCGGTCATGTCTCCGCCGGCCGGCGAGACCGCGCCGATGATCGTGATCGACCCTTCGTACCCGCCGCTGGTGGTGACCCGGCCGGCCCGCTCGTAGAACGCGGCGAGCGCGGACGCCAGGCTGGCCGGGTAGCCCTCCTCGGCGGGCATCTCGCCGTTACGCGAGGAGAACTCGCGAAGCGCCTCCGCCCAGCGGGACGTGGAGTCGGCCACCACCACCACGTTCAGGCCCATGTCCCTGAAGAACTCGGCCACGGCCGCGGCGCTGTAGATGCTGGACTCCCTGGCCATCATCGGCATGTTGGACGTGTTCGCGATCACGACGGTGCGCTGGGCGAGCATGCCGCCGGTCCGCGGGTCGCTCAGCTCGCCGAGCTCGGTGAGCATGTCGGCGAGCTCATTGCCCCGCTCGCCGCAGCCCACGTAGACGATCACGTCGGCGTCGCACCACTTGGTGATCTGCTGGAGCAGCACGGTCTTGCCGGTGCCGAACCCGCCCGGCACCGCGCTCGTGCCGCCCCTGGTGATCGGGAACAGCACGTCGATGACCCGCTGCCCGGTCTGCAGCGGGCCGCTGCCGTCCAGCCGGTCGGCGTAGGGCCTGGGCAGCCTGACCGGCCACGAGCTGGTCAGCGGCACGGGCTCGCCGCCCACGGTGGCGATCACTTCGGCCGCGGTCACCCGGCCGGCCGGCGCCAGCCCGGCCACCGTGCCGCCGGCACCGGGCGGCACGAGCACCCGGTAGCCGATGCCGCCCGCGGTCGCGAGCGTGCCCAGGCATCCGCCGGCCGCCAGCTCGTCCCCGTCGCTGGCCTGCGGGGTGAAGCCGTACTCCGGCTCGTGGCCGACGCTCCCGGCCGCGGCGGGCTCGTCCAGGTCCCTGCTGGCCGGGTCCAGCCACGCGCCGGCCCCGGCGAGGGGCCTGAGCAGCCCGTCGAAGACACCGCCGAGCAGCTGCGGGCCGAGCCTGGCCGAGAGCGGCCTGCCGAGCCCGCGCGCATGGTCGCCGGGCGCCAGACCGCCGGTGTACTCGTAGGCCTGGACCACCGCGCGGCTGCCGCTGATCGCCACGACCTCGCCGGGCAGCCGGTGCTCCCCCACTTCCACGATGTCCGACATCGCGAGCCCGGCGAGCCCAGTGACCTCGACCAGCGGACCACTCACCCGGCTGACCCGCCCGACGGCCAGGCCAGCACGGCCGGGCGGGTCAGCCGGGTCAGCCGCAGGCACGCCGGTGCTCACGGGCCGCACAGCCCGGCGATCCTGGCGCCGAGTTCCTCGACGGCGCGATCGGCCAGCCTTGGCAGCGAGCAGTCCACCACGACCCCGTCGGCGCGCGCGATCACGCCGCCCTCGGGATGCTCGGTGACCTGCGCACCAGTCCCGGCCTGCCGGCTGGCCATCGCGGCCAGCCGGTCCCGCAGCGCCGGGTAGCCCGGCTCGTCGCGCAGGCCGAGCACCGCCGACCTGATCTGGGCGGCAAGCTCGTCGTGCGTTCGCAGCTCGGCCCCGAGCACGGCCGACCTGGCGGCGCGCCGACTCCGGCCAAGCTCGGCCGCGGCCACCGGCTCGGCCTGCGCCGCGCCGTCCGCTCTGGCCCGCTCCACCTCGGCCTCGGCGTCGCGCCTTGCCCGCGCCAGCAGCGCATCCGCGTCGTCGCTGGCCTTGGCCAGGATGTCGCTGGCCTCCTGGGCGGCGCGCCGCAGCAGCTCCGCGCTGGCGGGCTCGAGGGCGGCCCGCTGGTCGGCCAGCAGCGTCATCGGCCCGCTCCCGGCGCCACCGATCCAGCCTCGGCATCCCCGGCCGCATCCGGCATCGGAGCCGACACCGGGGCCGCGGCCGCATCCGCCCCGGCCAGGGCGTCCTTTGCCGCGTCCGGCATGACCACGGGCAGCACGCCGGGCTGGCCGGCGAGCTCGCCGGCCAGCCAGCTGGTCGCGCTCGGGGTCAGCACTACGACCGCGACGTCGCCGGGCAGCTCGCGCCAGGCCCCGATCGCCTGCACCCGATCGGCCGCCGGGCAGACCAGCGCCCCGGCCAGCGCGTAGCCGCCGATCCGCAGCGGCTCTCCGATCACCGCGACCCTGAGCACATCAGGCCTTCCCGATCAGGATGATCGCCACGATCAGCCCGTAGATCGCGATGCCCTCGGCCAGTCCGACGAGCACCATGGCGCGGCCGAACAGTTCGGGCCGCTCGCTCATCACGGCGAGCGCCGCCGCGCCCACATAGGCCACGGCGATGCCTGCCCCAATCGTGGAGCCAGCCACCGCGATTCCGGCGCCGATCAGCGCCGCCGAGTTTCCCGCCGTCGTCGTTCCCGCGGCGGATGCCGTGGCCGCCGCGCCTGCCTTTACGACCCCCGCGCCGACCGCCGCCCCGGCCGGTCCGGCGACCACCACGAGCAGCACCACCGCCGCGGCGAGCACTACCACGCTGACCCCGGCCAGCAGGTAGCCCGCCCGTTTGCCGCGCCGCGCCGCCAGCCTGCCGAGCAGGGCCGCCACCACGATCACCGGCAGTCCGAGCAGCCAGACGGCCATCACGCCTCCCCCAGCCCGCGGGCAGCAGCCCTCGCCATCAACCGATCATCCTCTCCGCCACGGTCGCTCCCGCCGCCGGTGTCGACCCTCAGGTGCCAGGGCCGGAACGGGCGGCCCTGCGATACGAAGACGCGGGAGAACAACTCGTAGTATTCAAGCCGCAGCGCCTGAACGGCGGCCACAAGCCCCTCAAGCGAGAAGGCCAGCGCGCCTCCGGCGGTAAACACCACCACCGCCAGGGCGATCATGACGCCGCCGCGATGCCACAGCGCCTGGGTGCCCTGCCATACCAGCAGCCCGAGCGCCGCGTGCGCGAGCCCGAAGGCGGCCAGCCTGGCGAACGAGAGGACGTTGGAGCCGAGCCGCACCGCCAGGTCGAAGACCTCCACGCACGCCTGGGTGAGCCCGTAACCACCGCCGCCTGCCTCGGCGAGGAACCCGAGGAAGGCCACCGCGAGCGCGCCGACCGCGAGCGCGGCGCCGGTGATCAGGACCGCGGCGACGTGGAAGTACCAGCCGGCCGCAAGGATGCCGATGCCGCCGAACAGCGTGGCCCCGGCGATGCCCGACGGCGCGTACAGGGCCAGCGGCCAGCCGCCCTCTCGCAGTCTGTTCAGTACCCCGAGCGCGTACGCGCCGGCGAGCAGAACGGCTCCGATGCCGATCCCTGCCTGCAGCAGCGGGATGGGACTGGTGATCGGGTTGAGCCACAGCGTGGGCACCACGCCGGTCGGGCCGAAGAACTCGCCGTAGGCGAAGCCGAACGCGGTCGCGGCGACCCCGGCCCCGGCCACAAACGGCCACGCGGCGCGGTATCTGGCCGCCCAGGCCGGCCAGCCTGCCCAGAGCGCGATGGCCGAGCCGATGATCAGCAGCCCGTCGCCGACGTCGCCGAACATCATCCCGAACATCAGCACGTAGCTGGCCCAGGCCAGCCAGGCGGGGTTGAGGTCGGCGTAAGGGACCGTGCCGTAGGTCGAGACCAGCGGGGTCAGCGCCCGCTGGCCGGCCGACCCGCCCACCAGCGTAGGCGCCTGCGCGGTCAGCGGCCGCCGCATGGGCACGACGGCGCAGCCGGTCCCGGCCAGCGCCGCGCGCAGGCCGCCGACCTCGCTGGTCGGCGTCCAGCCGGCCAGTGCCGCGACCGAACCGTCCGTGACCGCGGCGTCCGCGTACAGCCGAAGCTGTGCCTCGCCAGCGATCAGGTCAGTCCGGCCAGCCATGGCGAGTGCCGCGAGGTCCGGCGGTACCGCCGACAGCAGCGCCGCACCGCTGCGCTGGTCCGGGGATCCCGCTTCGCTGCCGGGGGCCTGCCCGGCAGAAGGCGCGGCACCGGAGTCGACGTCGATCTCCACGACGCCGGCGGCGGCGACCCGCACCAGCATGCCGCGCAGCCCCGCGGCTGGTGCCACCAGCGCGATGCGGATCATCCTGACCGGGAACGCGGTCTCAAGCCACGGCATCGAACGCCCCCGCCGCGCCGCCCCCGCGGGCCGCTATCTCAAGCGCGGCCGCGACCCGCCTGGCGTCAGCGGCCAGCACCACGGCGGCGCCGATGACCGGCCGCCGGTCGAAACCAGGCCCGTCGAGCAGCCGCATGCCGTCTTGCTCCGTCCTCGCCCACCAGGCTGCCTCGGCGCGCCACAGGTCGCCGGGAGCGTGCACCCCGTCGAGCACCCAATGCAGTCGGCGCGGCAGCCGAGCAGCCAGGTCGCCCAGGCTCCCGGCGTCCGCGGCGGCCGGCCCGGCCAGGCCGGCCGCGACCGACCCCAGCACCGGATGCTCGGCCCGGCCCGCGCCGAACCTCTCGGCCGCCAGCAGCAGCACGAGGGCGCTTGCGGCCCAGGTGCGGGCGGGCTCGCCGAGGCCGGCCACCCGCTGGGCCCACCGGGCCCGCATGCCCACCTGAACCGCCTGCTCGCTGTCACCGCCGGGGTCCTGCCACGCCGAGGCGGACAGCGCGGCCCGCATCTGGCCCAGGCTCGCCGATCGGCGCAGCGCGGGCCAGGCGGTGGCCAGCGCTCCGAGCGTGAACGTCGCCCCGGTGTCGCGGCCGGACAGCTCGGCGATCCGCTCGTCCGCGTTCGCGATCTCGTACCAGCCGGCCAGGATCCGCATCAGCGTCGTGCCGCCCTGCGGCAGCCAGCCGGCCAGCACGCGCAGGTCCCAGAGCACGGAAGAGAGCACCGCGTGCTGGGCGGCGGCGAGGGCAGGCCCGCCGCTCCCTGCGGCCGCCTGCGCGCTCCTCGTCCGGTATGGCGTCGCCGCGAGCAGGTCGAGCGCCTCGCCGAGCGAGCCGCACCCGGCCAGCCGGCGCGCCTCATCCTTGCCGATCCTGCGCCTGGCGATGGCCCTTGCCCTGACGCTGCCCGCCACCCAGCCGGCGGTCACCGTACCGCCTCGCCGGGGATCGCCCTGACCAGGTCGACCGCCGTCCGTACCAGTGCTCGCACGTCGTCGTCGGCAGGACCGGGCCGGCCGGCCGCGCTGCGCGCGGCGGCCTGCCCTTGCGCCGCGGCCCGCGTCCTGGCCGATTCAAGCACCCGCGCCGTCGCGTCGCCTCGCGCCGCCTGCGCCCGGTTCCGGCCGTCGGCGGCGATCCGCTCGGCCTCCCGCCGCGCCCGCGCGATGATCCGGCCGGCCTCCTGCCGCGCCTGCGCGACGACCTGCACGCACTGCTCCTGGGTGCTGTCCAGCAGCTCGAGCACCGGCCTGAGCTCGGCGGCGAGCTCCGCCGCCCGGTCGGCTGGCACGCCGGCCCGGCCGGCCGCGCCGGGTGCGCCGACCGGCCGGAACCTGTTCAGGAAGTCACTGAGCTGCGGCAACCGAACCTCCGTCGTACACCGGGTTCCCTGCCGCGTGCGGTGGCACGCGCGGCAATCCGGACATCATCGCCAGGGCTTGAACACTGGTGTAATACCCGGCATCGCGGCCTGCCAGAGACCAAGGTCCTGCCGGGCCAGCCATTGCGGACCTTCGGCCCTGGCAGCCGACCTGCCGCGGAGACACGATGTCACTGCTAAGTGGGGTAGGACGATGACGAACCGGGAAGGGACGACCGGGAGGCGCAGGGCCTGGCGAACCCGACCGGGAAGGAGAGCCATGAAGGCAGCAATCGGAGACGAGCTGACGGTCAAGGGTCGTCACCAGGGCGACGAGGACCGTCATGGCGAAATCATCGAGGTCCGCGGCGCAGACGGCCAGCCCCCGTACCTGGTCCGCTGGAACGACGACCATGAGAGCGTGTTCTTCCCTTCCGCTGACACGGTCGTGCAGCACCATCCGCGCCGGCATCCCGCCAAGAAGTAGCCGCCAGGAAGCAGCCGGACCTCACAGTTTGTAGCCGATGTCGCGCAGCAGCCGGTGCCGCCGCGCGACATCGGCATCGGTCTCAACACCGACGGGGGGCGAGCCGTCAACCACGCCAACGATGCCCCGGCCCCGGCCACTGCTAGCTACGAGCACGTCGACTGGGTTAGCCGTGGCGCAAAAGATCGCGCATACCTCGGGCACGGCCTTGACCGGGTTGAGCACGTTGACCGGGAACCCGTTCCTCAGCATGATCACGAAGGAGTGGCCGGCTCCGATCGCCTCGGCCGCGGCCACTGCCAGGGCCGTGAGCTGATCGTCATTGCCGGAGCGCCGGATCAGCCGGTCGCCGGACGCCTCGCAGAAAGCGAGGCCGAACCTCAGGTGCGGGCTCACCCCGGTCAGTGCCTCGTAGAGGTCTTCGACCGTCTTGATGAAATGGGCCTGGCCGACGATCACGTTCACATCGTCGGGCTTGTCCAGGGCTACCGCCTCGACGCCGATCTCCGTCCCGGCCATACTCCGCGCTCCCCTCGGTCCGGACTGTCCGCCCGGTGCCGGGCCGACCCCGAGCAGTCGTCCAGCCACATTCTCTGCCGTACCGCACCCGGCTGGCCGGGTTACCGAGGAGGATCACCATGATCGCCAGGACTCAGGCCGACGAACTCCGCGCGCTGCGGGCCGCCGAGCCCGCGGTGCTCTCGGTCTACCTGAGCGTGCCGCTCGACCTGGCCGAGCACCGCGGCCTGCCGGTCAGGGCACGCGAGCTGATCAGGGCCGCGGCCGCCTGGCGGGGCGGCCACGGCGCGGACGCGGTCAGCGAGGCCGACGTCAGGGCCGTGTCGGAGGCGATTGACGAGCACAGCATGGACTGGCTCGGCCACACCGTCGCGATCTTCGCCTGCGCGGGCCTTGGCCTGCTGCAGACCATACCGCTGCCGGGCTGGGTGAGTGAGCAGGCCGTGGTCTCGGCCAGGCCATATACCAGGCCGCTGCTGGCCGCCCTGCAGCGCAGTCCGGCCTACCGGACCGCGCTGATCGACAACCGGCACGCCTGGATCCTCAGCATCCGCGGCGATGAGGTCGAGACCGTCGCCGAGCGGGCCGGTGCCGGCGTGCCGAGCACCGCCTTCGCCGGGTGGTACGGACTGCAGGCGCACCGGATGCAGCAGCGGATCATGACCCTGGCCCGCCGTCACTACCGCGAGGTGATCGAGATCCTGGAGCACCCGGCCGATGGCGAGCAGCGCCCGCTGGTGCTCGGCGGCCAGCGCAGTGAGGTCAGCAGCTTCATCGGCGCGCTGCCGCGCCAGGTCGCCGCCAGCGTCGCCGGGAGCTTCCACGCCGACCTCGCCGTGATGACCCCGGCCAGGGTCCGCGACCTCGCGGCTCCGGTCATCGCGAGGTTCACGGGCGCCGAAGAGGCAACCGCCGTCCGCGACGTGCTCGACGGGCTGCCGGGCACCGCGGCAGTCACCGACCTGCCCGGCTGCCTGGCGGCGAGCAGGTCGCGGGCGATCGCCGGGCTGATCCTGCCCGATGACGTGCTGATCCCCGGGTACGCGTGCGACACCTGCGGCACACTCGGCGTCGGCGACGGCGGCTGCGACTGCCCGGACCCCGCCGGGTCATGCCGGGCCGTGCCCGACGTCCTCGACGAGCTTGCCAGCCGGACGCTGGACGGCGGCGGCGAGGTCATCTCGGTGCGGGAGCCGCCGTTCCCGGCAGCCGCGCGACTGCGGTTCCCCATCCAGGCCGCCACGGGCGGCCGGCTCCCCTGAGCGGGCCGGCCGGGCACCCGGAGGCGAGCGGGCAAGCACTGAGCGGGCCGGTCAGCATCCGGCTCGTACCGGCTCGGCGGCGGGCTCGGCTACGACGGCCGGCGAGGCGTCAAGCCGGAATCCGGTCACCACGTCCGCGCTGATCGCGACCAGCTGGTCGGGCACGCTGACCTGCGGGAGCAGCCGCCGGTAGCGCCGGATCTTGGCCGGCTCGGTGACCGGCCTGGCCCGGCCGACCACCACGACCCCCCAGCCCGTGCACCCGGTGCTGTCGAGCTGGTCGGCCTCGTAAGCGACGATCGTCTCGCCGGTCGCTGACGTCGACGGCGATGAGGGGCCGAGCACGAGCTCGGGGCCGGCCGCGATGACGATCGTGCCGTCGACCACCACGTGCCTGACCGGCCGGACCGCGGGCAGCGCGCGGCTGGTGAAGACCACCCGCCCGAAGCGCACGTCGCCGAGAAGCCGCAGCGCCTCGGTGACCGGCAGATCCTGATCCTGCTGCGTCCCGCTCATGGCTCCCCCAAAGGCTGTCATGGCTCCACTGTGCAAGCTAGAGGAGGCGCCGAGCCAGGGCAGGCCGGCCTTGCTCCGCGGGACCTTCGTCCGCGCGGCCTAGTTACCAAGCGCATGTGCGCAGGTCAGCGCCGATGCAAAGAGGCATGGGCCGATGGTCCCCTTCCGGCGGCGGCGGGGCGGCGGACGCGGCCCGATGGCCGAAGGTCCCGATCTGGCGCGCCCTTCGCCCCTGGCAACGAAGTAACTCCGGTACTTCACTGAAGGTGGATAACGAAGTACGGGGTAGCGAAGGAGGTGCGCTCCATGAGCACGGTGGTTCGCAGGGAGAGCCGACCGTTCCTCGACTTGTTCGACTGGATGGACTCGCCGATGACGATGTTCCGTCCGCTGCTTGGCCAGGGGATGCGGATGGAGGACTTCGTCAAGGACGGGCACTACGTCGTCCGCGCCGAGCTGCCCGGGGTTGACCCCGAGCATGAGGTGGACGTGTCGGTCATCGACGGGATTCTGAGCATCAAGGCGGAACGGCGCGAGGAGGAGGTCGACAAGACCCACTCCGAGTTCCGGTACGGCAGCTTCAGCCGCCGGGTGGTGCTCCCGCCGGGCGCCGACGAAGAGCACATCGAGGCCACCTATGACAAGGGGATCCTCGAGGTCGTCGTCGACCTGAAGGAGAAGGAAGCCAAGAAGGCTGAGAAGCACGTCACGATCAAGCAGGCCAAGGCCGTCAAGGCCTGACGCCAGCGACTCTCGCCCGCTGGTGGCCTGCTAAGCCGGTCCCGGGACCGCCTTCCGCTCCAGTCCCGGGGCTGGCTGTTTTGCTGCCTGCTACTTCTGCACCGGATAGCTCAGCCTGTCCCGGACGTCGACGACGCCGGCCACGTCCCACAGGGCCGTGAGCAGCTTGAACGCGACCTCCTGCCGGTCCACCTTGCCGGCGATCGTCACCACGCCCGCCCGGACGTTGACCGCGAACTCGTTCGGGTCGAAGACGAAGTCGCCGCCGATCACCCGCTCGGTGACCTCGGCGAGGATCTGGGCATCCGGCCGGTCGTACACCCCCAGCAGGTCGACCCGGCTCGCGATCCCGACCAGCCGGCCGTTGTCGTCGACGACCGGGAGCCGCTTCACCTTCTTGGTGTGCATGACCCGCGCCGCATCGGTAACGGTCGCCTGCGGCGCGATCGTGACCGCCGGGCTGGTCATCAGCTCGGTGGCGGTCATCGCCTCGGCCTTAGCCGGCACCTTGCGCCGCTCGTCGCGGCGGGTGGGTCGCGCGGGGTAGGCCTCACGCGGCAGCAGGTCGGCCTCCGACACGACGCCGATCACCCGGTCGTCGCTGTCAAGCACGGGAAACGCGCTGACCCGGCGCCGGTGCATCACCGAGACGATCTCCTTGAATTCAGCTTCCTCACGCACGGCCACCACGTTGTACGTCATGACCTCGGCGACCAGAGTCGTCATCGCGGACACCCCCTTGGGTCGCACTACTCCGCAAGGCCATGATCCCAGCCTGCCAGGCCGGGCAGCAGGGCCGAAGGACCCGGCCGGGCCGGGATCCTCGGCACCGGCTAGTGACCTTCGGGCCGGTCATAAGGTCCGGCATGGGGGTACTTCTGGTATAAGCGAGAAAGCGTGCTCACGCGGTGTTCGCGACGGCACTGCCCGTCGCCGCGGGCGGGCGCGCCGAGGGAGGACGCCATGCAGGGTCACCCAGCTTGCCCGGTCGGCACGCGGACCCGCCGCCTCGCCGTCACGGCCGTGACCGCGCTGGCCGCGATCGGCCTCGCCGCGTGCTCAGGCGCTCCATCCTCGTCCTCGTCACCGTCATCGACGCCGACCGCGGCCAGCACGTCCGCCTCGCCGGCCGGCTGCGCGGGCGGCTGGCGCAGCCTGCCGATGTCAGTCACCCACCAGGTCGCCGTTCCGCCGGTGCCGATCGCCACGGGCATCAGGGTCGGCACGCATGCCGACTGTAAGTTCGACCGGCTGGTGATCGACTTCAACGGGGCGGTCCCCGGGTACACCGTGAGCTTCGTTACGCAGGTCATCCAGGATCCGTCGGGGAAGACGATCACCATGCCTGGCTCGCGGTTCCTGGTGATCAAGTTCTCCCCCGCGCAGGGGCACGACGCGAGCGGACAGCCCACCCTGCCGACCACGGTCCTCACCGTGGGCTACCCGATGCTGAAGAGCTACGACGTCGCCGGCGACTTCGAGGGCGTGCTGACGATCGCGCTCGGGCTGGCCAGGAACACGATGTACCGGGTCGGCGAGCTGACCGGCGAGGTCTACATCGACGTCGCCTGGTCCGGTTCCTGACGGCCGGCCCGCTGACGCAGGCCTAACGTCCCGGCGAAGCGATGAGGTTAGGCCCTCCTAGGACCTCGGCCGCTCCCGCAGGCTGTGATGCATGAGAGCCACCCGCCAGAGCGCCAGCTTCCCTCAGGCTGACAGTGAGCAGCCCGGGGCGCAAGCCACCACCTCCGATGTCACCCGGCCTGCCTCCCCGCGCATCGACTGGGAAGCACTCAAGACCGCGCGACAAGCGTGCTGCTGCCCGGCACGCCCGGCCGTCATCGCCATCATGCCGCCGGGACCGGGCCGCGAGCACCGGACCGAGCTGCTGCTGTGCATGCATCACTTCCGGCTGTCGCGGGCGACGCTCGTCGCTGCCGGCGCCGTCGTGGTGGACCTAGACCGCAGGATCATCCCTCCGGACATGCCCGCTTACCTGGACTGCAGCCGGGAGCCGGCACACTGACCCACGGTGATGGCGGCGCTGCTGCCCGACAGCGGCGCCGCCATCCGGCAAGCCTTCCCGGCCCGGCCAGGGGTCAGGCCAGCGCCAGGAACAGCCGCTCGAGCTCGTCGGTGCTCATCGCGGACTCCCCATTCAGGCACTGCCGCATGTTCGTCGCGACGATCTTGAAGCCTGCCCGGTCGAGCGCACGGGACACCGCGGCGAGCTGCGTGACGACGTCCCGGCAGTCACGGCCGCTCTCGACCATGGCGATCACGCCGGCCAGTTGCCCCTGAGCGCGCCGCAGCCGGTTGAGCACCGCATCGCGCGCGTCAGCGTCGTCGGGCGTCATGCGCTCGTGCCCGCGGCCGCCTGCGTCGCCGCCTGCTCGGCGGCCATCGCGGCCCGCACCTCGTCCATGTCCACGGTGCGCGCCTGCTCGATCAGCTTCTCGAGCGAGGCCTCAGGCAGCGCGCCGGCCTGGGAGTACAACACCACCTTGTCCTTGATCACCATCAGCGTCGGGATCGAGGTGATGCTGAACGCCTGCGCCAGGCCCGGCTCGGTCTCGGTGTTCACCTTCGCGAACACCAGGTCGCCGTGCTTGTCCGAAGCCCGCTCGAACACCGGGCCGAACATACGGCACGGACCGCACCAGGACGCCCAGAAGTCGACCAGGGCCAGGCCGGTCCCGCCGACCACCTCGTCGAAGTTCCCTGCAGTGAGTTCCACGGTCGCCACTGTCATCCTCCGTCCGGGGGCACCGCGCCGCTCGCGATACCCGCAGGGGTATCAACCGCGACATCCACGCGGGCATTCCCCGGCCGGGAGCTGGCTGGCTAGCTGGCTGGCTCGCCTGGCCGGCAGACGGTGAGCCTGTTCAGCACGCCCACCACGCCGTCCACCTCGGCGGCGAGCTTGGCCGCCCTCGCCACCAGGTCGGCCGTGGGCAGCTCGCCAGACAGGGTCACCTCGCCCTCGGTGACCGTGACGGCCACGCGCACCGGGCTGCCCGCCACGCCGCGCATCAGGTCGTCGGCGATCTCGGCGGCGATCTCGCCGTCCGGGCGCAGGAACGCCGCGAGCAGGTCACGCCGGCTGACCAGCCCGATCAGCTCCCTGGCCGGGCTGACCACGGGCAGCCGCCTGATGTGCTTGCCGTTCATCAGGCTCGCGGCCTCGCCGAGCGGCGCGTCCGGGTGGATCGTGATGGCCGGCCTGGTCATCAGGCCCTCGGCGGTGAGCGCCTCGGCCTGCTGCCGCTCGCGGTGGCTGCGCCGCGGCAGGCCAGACCCCAGCCTGCTGAAGAAGCGCTCCTCCTTGCGCAGCACGTCGGCCTCCGAGATCATCCCGAGCACGTGCCCGCCGCCGGAGACGACAGGGACCGCGCTCAGGTCGTTCTCGGTCAGCACCCTGACCACCTGGTGGAACGGCATGTTCCGGTCCACGGTGATCACGTCGGTCGCCATCACGTCCTTGACCCGCCACTTGCCGTGCCGCTGACCGGGCGCCTGGCCGACCGCCGATCCGGCCGTCGCGGCCCGCTGCGACCGGACCGCCTCAACGGCCCTCGCCATGTCCTCCTCGGTCGCCTCGCCCTGCAAAGTCTGGTAGTAGACCGAGCCAAGGTCAGTGACCATGGATTCCAGGTACTCGTCCTTGCGGCTCATGGTGACCTCCCGTAACTTCGGGCGACGGTGTTCTCCCGCGAACTCGGGCGACCGCGTGTCGGCACTCCACATACCCATCGCAGCACCGCCGGGCCGGATGAGGCAGAGGCGAAGTTCCGTCAGCGGAAGGGACGTGCGTCCCGACCTGCACACCCGGGACCAAGGACCCTGGCGCTGGCACCCAACGGCCCTGCCAGGTGTTCGGTGGTCCGGTCAGGCTCGGATGTGCAGGCATCCACTGGCCGACGCCGGCCGGCCGGGCAGCGCTGGCCGGCCGGCGTCCTCGGGAGTGACAGGAGGCACAGCCATGCTGAAGCTTCTGGCGAAAGACGGGATC
>Ga0335081_10001944_pt1 | contig 32677 bp, 26 predicted proteins | sample Lox_Sample_35_FD_206713 | JGI IMG/M metagenome (GOLD analysis project Ga0335081, IMG submission 206713) | Soil microbial communities from Loxahatchee National Wildlife Refuge, Florida, United States - Lox_Sample_3.5 | ecosystem: Environmental > Terrestrial > Soil > Wetlands | place: USA...
CGACGGACGGCTATGGCGACCAGGCCGAGGCGAAGATCGATTTCGGTGCCGACTACGGCGTCAAGCACCTGGTACTCCGCTACGCCCCGCTGGAGAAGTTGTAGGGACCCGATCCCGGCCGCGGCCCCGGACCCCGCCTCGTGTCGCGGGGGGGCGCGGGGAGGTAGTCCCTCCCGGAACCAGCACCGCGCGGGCCCGCATCGTCCCAGGCCCCCCGGGCCTGGGACGACGGCCGCCTCACCTCGCGCGGCAGCCTGCTCCGGCGCCAGAGGTGCCAGCGGACGGCGACGATCGCCACGGCCAGCACGGTGGCGAGCGCCATCGCGAAGAAGCCATTGGCGACCCACTGCGCCGCGCCGATGGCCAGCGCCGCCTTCGACGTGCCGGACCGGTTGAACACGAACCCGCTGATCAGCGCGCCCACTAGATAGGAGAGCACCGGAACGGGGAAGATCACCCGGCCGGCCCGGGGGCGGACCGCCAGCGCCGCGACCACCGTGCCGGCCTCCACGAAGAGCCCGAGCAGGAAACCTGGCGCAGTCCTGGTCACCATCGTCGCGATGGTGCCGACGGCCGCGCTGGCGACGATGATGCAGACCCCGAGGCCGCCCTGCAGCGCACCCCACCGGCCCGCGCCCGGCGATCGCCGGGCGCTGCGCCGCCCGCGGACCTCGGGCGGGCCCGTAGCCTGCCGCGTCCGGGCAGGCTGGGTCCTGGCGGGCTGGGGCTCGTCGGGCTGGGCCGGCATCCGCCGGGTCGGCGGTCCGTCAGCCGCGCCGCGCCCGCCGCCACCCCGCCCGTTCGGCACGCCGCCACCCCGCCCGTTCGGCACGCTGGTGCCGCGCCCGCCGGGGGCACGGCCGTCCCAGCCGGCGTCACGTCCCCGCGGCCCGGAGTCCCGCGGGTCCGCCACCCCCCCGCCGGCCTCACGCCGGGGGGGCCGGCTCGCTCCCGGAGGGATTCTGGGAGGGATGGCTCCCGGGGGTCTTCCCGCGACACGCCCGGGGGTCGGCGGCGGCCCGGGAACGCGGCCGTGCGGCCTGGCTCCAGGCTCGCCGCCGTACGGCCTGCTCGGGCGGGTTTCACGCCATTGTGGGTCGCTCATAGGTGCTTCGGATGTTAGTCGTTGCGGCCTGGTAACGGGAACGCGACGGTAGGCTTCGACGGACGGTAACGATCCAGAGCTGGGACTGCTGAGGAAAGATGCCATGGTTAGGCCGGGCTCGCCGACCCCGTTGTGGGGCGCTGCCGGTAAGGCCGGGTACGCCCTGAGCTGCGTGGCGGCGGCGCTGGTCCTGGCGGTGAGCGGGTTTTCCTACTTTGTCGTGCGCGACGTGAGCAGCATCGGCGGCTCGCACGCGATCAACAGCGGCCCGTCCATCGGCCCGCAGAACATCCTGCTGATGGGGCTGGAAAGCCGGACCGACTGGAACGGCAACGTACTGCCGACCGACATCCTGAACGCGCTGCACGCCGGGAGCAGGCAGGGCGTCCTGTACGAGGGCGTCGGCGGGAACGCGACGAACACGCTGATCCTGATCCACATCCCGGCCGGCGGCAAGAAGGCGATCGGCTTCTCGATCCCGCGCGACGACTGGGTCACGTTCCCGCAGACCTACGACGGGCAGCACACGGGCAAGATCGACCAGGCCTACGGAGACGCCCTCGCCGAGAAGGAGTCCCAGGTCCGCCAGGAGCACCCGAACATGAGCCAGAGCCAGGTGGCGTTCCAGGGTAACGAGGCGGGCCGGGCGGCCACGGTGGCCACGGTGGAGTCCTTTACCGGGGTGCACATCGACCACTTCGCCGAGATCAACCTGGACGGGTTCTACGAGCTTGCCAAGGTCCTCGGCGGCGTGCAGGTCTGCCTCAAGCAGCCGGTCGCGCTCGACACCTACTCGGGTTTCTACGCGACGAAGTCCGGCTACCAGCACCTGAACGCCAAGATGGCGCTGGCCTTCGTCCGCCAGCGGCACGGCCTGCTCAACGGTGACCTCGACCGGACCCACCGCCAGCAGGCCTTCCTCGCCTCGGTCATGCATCAGCTGCGCACCGAGGGCGTGCTCGGTGACCTGACCAAGATCAACTCGCTGCTGTCGGTGGCCAGGCAGTACGTGATCACCGACTCGGGCTGGAACCTGCTCGACTTCGCCACCCAGATGCGCAGCCTGACCAGCGGCAGCCTGAGCTTCAACACGCTGCCGATCCAGAGTTACATCACCATCGAGGGCCAGTCCGCCAACCAGGTCGACGTTCCGTACATCCAGCAGCTCGTGCACAACACGTTCTACCCGGCCCCGCGTCCCTCCGGTTCGGCCGGGCCGCGGCCCACGTCCACGGCCACGGTCAGCCCGGCCGAGGCCGCCGCGACCACGGTCGACGTGTACAACGGAGGCAGCACCCCGGGCCTGGCCGGGACCGTCTCGTCCGCCCTGGTCAAGGACGGGTTCACGGCAGGGCAGGTCTCGAACACCACCCCCCTGACCGCGACCCAGGTGCTCTACGGCACCGGCGCGGCGGCGAGCGGCGCCAAGATAGCGTCGCTGTTCGGCGTCTCCGCGACGGCGAGCGCCGCGGTGGCGCCCGGGCACGTCCAGGTGAACCTGGGCGCGACCGCCAGCGTCCCGGGCGCGACGGCGTCCGCCTCGAACTCCGCGACGGCCCTGCCCACCACGGGCGCCCAGGGCGGCGCGGTCATCGCCAAGAACGGCATCCCCTGCGTGGACTGACCGGTTCGCGGGACGTTCCGGCTACGCTTACGGTCATGGGCAAGATCCGGGTGATCGTCGCGAAGGCCGGGCTTGACGGTCACGACCGCGGGGCCAAGGTGGTGGCGCGCGCGCTGCGCGACGGCGGCGTGGAGGTCATCTACACCGGGCTGCACCAGACGCCGGAGCAGATCGTGGCGGCCGCCATCCAGGAGGACGTGGACGCAATCGGCCTCTCCATTCTCTCCGGCGCGCACATGACGCTCTTCGGCCGCGTGATCGAGTTGCTCAAGGAGCGGGACGCCGGCGACATCGTGGTGTTCGGCGGCGGGATCATCCCGGACGATGACATCGGGGAACTGACCCGGATGGGCGTCGCCAGGATCTTCACTCCGGGCGCGCCCACCACCGAGATCGTCGCCTGGGTCCGGGAGAAGTTCGGCCACGAGGTGACCCCGACCCAGGCCTAGGGCGTCGCCACCGCCCGCTGCTGAACGGTAATTTCTCGATTACGCCGGGAAGTAAACGCTGTGTCACGCAGATATGACGTGCCCGGGTTTCTCATAAGACAGATGTATCGTTACTGCTCAGGAACTTTCCTATGTCTCGTCTGATCATCGTTCCGGTGCGGCTGCGTGCTCGTGCGGCCGAAATTGCCTACCATTGGTTCCATCCGTACGAGAAATGGAGCATCCGTGGCGCAGAAAGTGCAGACCCTGTTCGTTGACGACATCGATGGCAGCGCCGCCGAAGGGACGATCCGCTTCGGCCTCGACGGCACCGACTACGAGATCGACCTGAACACCGAACACGTTCAGGCATTGCGGGACGCGCTGGCGCCTTACATTGGCGCTGCCCGCCGGGCCAGCGGCGCGGCCAGGCGGCAGGCCCGCGGCGGGCGTAAGGCATCGGCGAACGGCGTGAACACGACCGAGGTCCGCGAGTGGGCCAAGGCGCAGGGCATGGAGGTAAAGGACCGCGGCCGGGTTCCCGCCGAACTGGTCGTCAAGTTCAAGGCGGCGACCGGAAACTAGCCTCCGGCTCTCCCCGTCAAAAGAACTCCGGCTCGGGCCGAAATGCATTAACGGTCTCATCGCCGTCTCCAGTCCCGGCGCCGCCGTTTTCCCGCGAGCCTCGCGCTGGAATCCTGCAGGGCCTGGATGCTGCCCGGGTCAGGCCTTCGTGGCGGCCCGGGCTATGGCTTGCAGCGCGAACTGGATGACCTGGCCGCCGTCCATCTGCTCGCCTTTTCCGGCGTGGAAGCGGAATTCGGTGCCGGTGAGGTGCTGGCGTAGCAGTGCCGCCGACTGGCGGAGGCGGTCGGCGTCGGCCCCGAAGGGCGGCGCGCCGCTGCTGGCTGATGTCACTGCTCCGTAGAGAGTGGCCGCGTCGGCCCGGGCGCCGGCCCGCACCAGGAGCTCGACCAGCGTCCGGAGGGTGACCCACAGCGGGGTCCAGGCGCCTGCCCGCTGCCATTCGCGGACGGCGCGCTCGTAGTGGGCCAGGGCGACCGCGACGTCGCCGTGCCGGGCGTCCAGGGTGGCGAGGGAGACACGCGAAAGCCCGCCGACGAAGCGGCTGCCCGCAGACGTGGCCAGGGCCACCGCTCGCTGCAGGTGACGCCGGGCCTGGCCGGGGCGGCTCCCGGCGGCGATCTCGCCGCGGACCCAGGCCACGAGAGCCAGCGCCGACGGCGAACGGCTCTGCTCGGCTGCGGCCCCGGCCCGGTCCGCGAACCGGATCGCATCGTCCGGCCGGTCACCGTACGCACATGCCGCGGCGGCACCGACGGCGTCCCAGGCGGCGTCCAGGAAGTCGCCATTGCCAATCGACAGGTCGTACGCCCTGGTGTAGAGGTCCAGCGCATCGGCCAGCTCGCCGCGGAAGGTGGCCACCTCGGCGAGGGCCTCCAGCGGCCGCCGGGCACCGACCGGAGCCAGCCCCCGCGCGGCGGCCAGGGCACCCCATGCGGCGGACTCGGCCGCGTCCAGGTCTCCCCGGTATACGGCGCCGAACGAGGCCGAGGCGAGCGCCTCGGCGTAGCACGGTGAGCGCGACCCGGCCGCGGCGGCCGTGCTGGCGTCGGCCCAGCGGTAGACCTCGGAGTGGCAGCGCCACAGTGCGTACCAGTGCAGCTGAGCGGACATCCGCAGGCCGAGCTCAGCGTCCTGGCCGCACAGCCAGGCGTGGGCGGCGCGCAGATCGCCGAAACACCGCTCCAGCGTGCCCGCCCAGCTGGCCTCGGCGGCGCCGCGCAGCCCGCGTTCGGCCTGCGCGACCAGGTCCGCGGCCCACCGTGCGTGCCGGGCCCGGGCCTCGCCCAGCTGTCCGCGCTCGGTGAGCCGTTCCAGGGCGTAGCCGCGCAGCGTCTCGAGCAGCCGGTACCTGGTCGTGTCCCCGTCCAGCTCGGCGGTGACCAGGGAGCGGTCGGCGAGGTGCAGCAGGAGGCGGGTGACCCCGGCCGGGTCGCCGGGGCCGCCGGCGACCGCGCCGGCGGCAGCGGCGTCGAAGCTGCCGTGGAACACCGCCAGCTGGCCGAACAGGTCCTGCTGCCCGGGGGTGAGCTGCTCGTAGGACCAGTCCACCACCGCGCGCAGCGAACGATGGCGGCCACCGGCTCGCCGTCCGACGGTGAGCAGCCCGAACCTGTCCCGCAGGTTTCCCGCCAGCTCGCTGACCGTGGTCCCGGGCAGCCGCGCGGCGGCCAGCTCGATGGCCAGCGGCAGGCCGTCCAGGCTCGCGCAGAGCCCGGCGACCGCGGCGACGTCCGGGTCCTGCCCGGCCGAGGCCGGGTCGGCCGCGCGGGCCCGGTCCAGGAACAGCCGAACGGCCGGAGCATCGTGCCCGCTGACCGGCAGGGGCCTGACCTGCCAGACGTGCTCGCCGTCAACCTCGAGCCGCTCCCGGCTGGTCGCCAGCAGCGTGACGTCGCGGGTCTGTCTGAGCAGCCGCTCGGCGAGGACGGCGGCAGCCTGCGCGACGTGCTCGCAGTTGTCCAGGACCAGCAGCAGGTGCCGGCCGGCCAGGTGCTCGACGAGCTGATCGTCGAGGCGCCGGAAGGCGCGCTCGCTGAGCCCGGCCGCGGTGGCCACGGCCCGGACCACGGCGTGCGGCTCGGTCACCGCGGCCAGGTCGCAGAAACAGATCCCGTCCCGGTAGCTGCCGCCCGTCCGTTCGGCAACTTCAACGGCCAGCCGGGTCTTTCCCACGCCCCCCGGCCCGTGCAGGGTGACCAGCCGCGCCCGGTCCAGCCGCGCGGTGACGGCCACCATATCCTCATCCCGCCCGACGAAGCTGGTCACCGGCAGCGGCAGCGTCCGGGTGGCGGCCGCGCCCCGGGTATCCGGCGTCCCGGCCGTGTGACGCAGGATGTCCAGCTCGATCGCCTGCAGGGCGGGGGAGGGGTCCAGCCCGAGTTCGGCGGCCAGGTGCCGGCGCCACGACCGGATGGCGGCCAGGGCTTCGGTGTGCCGGCCGGCCTGGTAGAGGGCCTGCATCGGCGTTCCTCAGCGACCTGTCCGACGCCGCTATGGAGATCATGGTCGACGCGATGCGCCGGTGCCCGTCACCAATGAGCGGCCTGGGCATCGTGCCCTACCTGGGCGCCGTCGCCCGCGTCGAGGCCGCCGCCACCGCGTTCGCGCACCGGGCCCACGGCTACAGCCTGCTCATCGTCTCGCAATGGACGGACCCGCGGAACACCGAGGCGAACGTCGCCTGGGCCCGGGAGACGTTCGACGCGCTCGGGCCGGTCATGGCCGGCCGGAGTTACGTCAACAACCTGACCGCCGAGGACGGCCGGAAGGTGCACGAGGTCTGGGGCGCGAACTACACCAGGCTCGTCACCGTCAAGCAGCAGTACGACCCGGGCAATGTCTTCCGGCTCAACCACAACGTCGACCCATCGGGCTGAGACACCGCGGCCGGGCCTTTCGCCGGCCTACGCCTCGGCCTCGGGGGTCGGCGGGCCGACGACGCGCGGAACGCGTGCGGCACCTCCCGCGGCAGGTAGATGAAGTCGCCGGCGGTCATCCGGATCAGCCGCTCACCGGCGCGGTACCACCGACCCCGACTCCGCCGCCACCTGGCGGGAACCCTGCTCGTCAACGACCGCGGCTGGTCGCCCGGGCAATTCGGCCACCACCTCACCGACGCCTGGCAACGCCTGTTCCTCGCCCGCCCGCCGCGAAGCCGCCGGTTAACTGGCCCGGGGCCGCTGCGGCAATGAGTTCCAGGATGCGAGCCGGAGGCAAGTGCTGCTCGTAGATCCGCACGCCGAAGGGCGAGAGCGCATCCTCGATGGCGTTCACCACGGTGGGCGGCGCGACGATCATGCCGCCTTCGCCGACGCCACGGAAATTGACGTCGGCGTCGAGCGGCACCGTCTCGAGGTGCTCGATCTCGATGCGGGGAACGTCACAGGCCGTCGGCATCAGGTAGTCCATGAACGTGGCCGACTGGAAGCTGCCGTCCTCGCCGTACGCCGATCGTTCGAGCAGCACCGCGCCGATGCCCTGTGCGATGCCGCCCCGGATCTGGCCCTCGACGACGGCGGGATTGATGAGCGCGCCGCAGTCCTCAGCGGCGACATACCGCTCCACCTTCACGATGCCCGTCTCGATGTCGACGTCCACGATCGCGCAGTGCGTGCCGCCGGACCAGCCGCCTTCGCCGCCGTCGAACGTGGCCTCGACCTCGAGCCTGGCGTCCGCGCCGGCCTCCGACTGTCCGGATGCGGCCCGCCGCGCGACCTCGCTGACGGCGATCGCGCTGGCCGGGTCACCGCGGACCCAGACGTTGCCGTCGGTGATCAGCAGGTCCTGCGCGCTGGCCTCCATGAGGTGCGCCGCGAAATCGAGCACCTTGGCCTTGAGCTGGCGAGCGCCATGAAGCGCCACGCCTCCGGTCATGGTGGCTGACCGGCTGCCGCCGGTCAGCCCGAACGGGACCACGTCGCTGTCGCCGACGACGACGCGGACCTGCTCGAACGGCACGCCGAATTCGTCGGCGGCGATCTGGGCCAGGGTCGTCTGGTGGCTCTGGCCGTGCGGCATCTGGCCGGTGAACAGCACGACGATGCCGTCTTCGGTGAGCCGGAGGCGCATGGACTCCATGCCCATGGGGCCGCTGGGCCCCTCCGGCGAGCGCGGGCCCGGGGCGGCCTCGATGAACGTGGCCACGCCGATGCCGAGATAGCGGCCGTGCGCTCGTGCCTCGGCCTGCCGTTGCCGGAACGCGGGAAAGTCCACCAGCTGGGCGACCCGCTCCAGTGACTCCCTCGACGTGACCCCGGCCAGCGGGCGCCCGGTGATCATCACGGCCGGCGGATCGGTGCGCGGGGCGACGTTACGCAGCCGGATCTCGACCGGATCGAGGCCGAGATCTTTCGCGATGAGGTTCAGGACGCGTTCCCGCACGAACGTCTCGGATGCCCACGGCCCGCGGTAGGCGACATACGACGCCTTGTTCGTGATCGCCCCGGTCGACTCGAAACCCAGGGCCGCGAGCTTGTACGGACCGGGCAGCATCGCCTCCATGATGTCCGGAACCATCGCACCCATGCCCGGGTAGGAGCCGGTGTCGACGACCATCTTCACGTCCAGCCCCAGCAAGGCGCCGTCGTCGCCGACGGCCGCCCGGACGTCGAAACTCTCCTCGCGGGCCTGTCCCGACACGGTGAGGTTCTCGCCGCGGTCCTCGACCCACTTGACCGGACGGCCGACCTGGCGCGAGGCGGCGGCGACGGCGAGCTCCTCGCGTGAGGCGCCGATCTTCAGGCCGAACGAGCCGCCGATATCGCCGGCCAGGACGCGCACCTTGTCCTGCTCCATGCCCAGGCGCATGGCGACCGCGATCCTGGTGACGTGAACGCTCTGCGTGGCCGCGTACATCGTCATGACACCGGACCCGGCGTCGTAACTCGCGACGCAGCCGCGTCCCTCCATGGGCACGTTCTGGTGCCGGTGCACGTCGATGTGGAAGTCGAGGACGCGGTCGGCGTTAGCGAAGGTCGCGGCGACGTCGCCGAACTCGTGGCGCGAGTGCGTGCGGGCGATGTTGTCACCCAGGTTGGCGAACAGCGGCGGGCTGCCCGGGTCGAGCGCGACGGCGGCATCCATGACCGGGGGCAGGTCGTCGTAGTCGACCTCTACCAGCTCGCAGCCGTCCTCGGCGAGGTAACGGCTCCCGGCGATGACGACCGCCACCGGATCGCCGACGAGGCGGACCTTGTCGGTCGCGAGCAGGGTGAACTGCGGGGTGGGCCCCTTCCAGCCCATGAGCGCCATCAGCGCATCCGGCCCCGGGACCGTCATCGCTTCCAGGTCCGCCCCGGTGAGCACCGCGACCACCCCGGGCAGCGCCCGGGCCGCCGAGGCATCGACCGACAGCACACGAGCGTGAGCCATGGGCGAGCGCACGAACGCGGCGTGCAGCATCCCGGGCAGCTTGACGTCGTCGACGTACCGGCCCGCGCCGGTCAGGATGCGCGGGTCCTCCGAGCGCTTGATGCTGGCGCCGGTATAGCGTTCGGCCGCGATTGCCGTCATGGTCGCTCCTCGCTCAGTGGCTCACGGTTGCGCAGTGTTCGATTGCGCTGGGCGGCCAGCAGGACGCCATCGATGATGCTCTGGTAGCCGGTGCACCGGCAGATGTTGCCGGACAGCGCCTCGCGGATCTGCTGCTCGTCGGCGTCGGGGTGGTCGCCCAGGAACGCCGTGGCCTGCATGACGAACCCGGGCGTGCAGAAACCGCACTGGAAGCTATGCGAATCCCACATCGCCTGCTGCAGCGTGCCCAACCCTTCGTGCCCTCCGTGCTCGCCGTCCGGAGCCAGCCCTTCGATCGTCGTCACCTCGCGGCCGGCGGCCTGGACCGCCAGCATGAGGCAGGAGCGCACCGCCCGGCCGTCGAGGATGACCGTGCACGCACCGCAGACCCCGTGCTCGCAGCCGACGTGCGTGCCGGTGAGGTTCAGGTCATCCCGCAGGAAGTCCGCCAGCGTCTTGCGCGCCTCCGGCGAACCCGTGCGCGTCGCGCCGTTGACCCTCAAGGTGATGTCCGCCATCAGTTACTGCCTTTCGCGGCGTTGTCCGCTGCTGCTCGCAGGCCGCGGCGCACCACGGCGGCCGCGACCGTCTTCCGGTAGCCCGGCGACCCGTGCAGATCGCCCGGCGGGTCGAGATCGGCGGTCGCGCGGCGGGCCGCCTCGTCGAACAGCTCCGTCGATGGCCGCTCGCCGGCCAGCAGTTCCTCCGCGGCGGCGGCCCGCACCGGAACATCGGAAACGCCAGTCAACGCCAGCCTGGCGTCGCTGATCACCCCGCCGGAAAGCACCAGCGACGTCGCCAGGCCCACAATGGCAAAGTCACCGTGGCGCCGGGCGACCTCATGAAAGCTAACTCCCGTGTCGTCCTCGGCGGCCGGGAACCGCACCTCCACCAGGAGCTCGTCCGGACGGCGGGACGTCGTGAGGTAACCCTCGAACCACTCAGCCGCCGGTATCACCCGCTCGCCCGACAGGCCGCGCACCACGAACTCGGCGTCGAGCGCCCGGGCGACGGCCGGCAACTCGGCGGCCGGATCGGCATGCGCCAGGCTGCCGCCGATCGTGCCGCGGCTGCGGATGGCCTCATGACCGATCAACGGCAAAGCGGCCGCCAGCAACGGCACGGTATCGGCGACGGTCCCGGATTCCTCGGCCACGTACTCCCGCGTCATGGCGCCGATCACCACCCGGCCGTCTATCGCCGACACCCCGGACAGCTCATCTATGCCGTTGATGTCGATGAGCACCGCCGGGCGGGCCAGCCGCAGCGCCAGCAGCGGTATCAGGCTCTGGCCGCCGGCCAGCACGCTTGCCTCGTCACCGTGCTCAGCCAGCAAATCGACAGCTTCGCCAACGGTCGTCGGCGCCTCGTACTCAACTTCAGGCAGCTTCACCGGCGAGCCTTTCGATCGAGGAGCAGCTCTTCCCTGGCCGCGACGACTCATCACTTGCCCTGGCGGGGGCCGCGAAGTCATATGTCATCCGGATCCGAGTTCGTTGAGGGCCTGGGTGGTCTGGGCAATGGTATAGGCGACGGCTTGATCCCAGTCCATGTCCGCCCCGCGGGCACGCAGTTCCCGCACGCGTTCATCATCCAGGGCTATCCGGGTTTTCAGGCTCGGCGGCGCGGTCACGTTGGCCTCGGCGGCGCCCTGGATCGTCGCGGCGGAAGCGGGCCAGGTGGTGGCGAGCGCGCCCGCGATCATATGGAGGACCAGGCCCATCCGGAGGCGGTCACCGCCCCACTGGAGGCCGCGAATGGCACGGCGGCCGAGCTCAAGCGTGGCGGCCTCGTCGTTGATGCGGTAGGCGATCCCGGTCGCCCACAGCAGGCCGAGGTCGTTCTGGTAGCCGAGCGCGGTGCTGAGCTCGCGGCTCTCGCGCAGGCTGGCCCGGGACCGGGCGGCGTCGGTGTCGGCGACGGCCAGGCCGACGGCGAGCAGGCCGCTCGCGATGAGGGCCGGGGCGCGGATCTGACGGGCGAGTGCGAGCGCATCGCTGGCCAGCGGGACCGCCCCGGGCGCGTCGCCGACGAACACGCGATCGGCTACGGCGATGGTGAGCTCAACAGAGGCGTCAGCGAGGTCGCCGCCGGCCCGCGCGAGACCAGCCGCCTGTTCGGCCAGGCGGCCGGCCTCTTCGAATGAGCCGGTCGTGTTCGCGATGTTCGACCGGGCGGCGCAGAGGGTCTCCTCGACCCGCCAGTCCGGGGCATCCCGGCGCGCGCTGGCGTCGGCCGCCCGGCGGCACAGCTCCTCGGCGCCGGTCACATCCGCGCGAAACGACGCGAGCACCGCGCTGACCGCGAGGGCGAGGGGGTAGCCCGGGTGCTCAGTCGCGCCGGGAAGGTCGAGGGCCGCTGCGCCCGGAAGCAGCAACGGGTAACTGCTCCAGACCTCGCAGGGCGCGAAGCCGGCCAGGATCGCGAACGCGGTGTCCACGTTGCCGGTGCCGACGGCCCACGACCACGCCGCGAGCAGGTTGTCCTGCTCGGCGCTGAGCCGGATAGCCCAGAACACCCCGTCCCGGCCGCGGTCATCTTCCCGGACCTGCCTGAGGAAGCCCGCGTAGTAGCCGGCGTGGCGGGCCCGCCACCGCTCGGTCTCGCCCGCCTGGCCGAGGCGATCCTCGCCGTACTCGCGAATCGTCTCCAGCAACCGGTAGCGGCTCTGCGGCCCGGATTCCTCGGCCACCACCAGCGAACGCGCTACCAGGCTCGCCAGCAGCTCGAACACCGCGCCGGGATCGATGCCGTCACCACTGCAGACCGTCTCGACAGCCTGCAGGGTGCAGCCGCCCGCGAACACCGCCAGCCGGCCAAGCAGCCGCTGCTCGCGCTCGGTGAGCAGCTCGAAGGACCAGTCGATCGCGGCCCGCAGCGTCTGGTGACGTTGCGCCGCGCCGCGCCGGCCGCCCGCGAGCACCGCGAAACGCCGGTCCAGGCGGCGGGCCAGCTCGGCTGGGGTCATCGCGGGCACCCGCGCCGCCGCCAGCTCGATGGCCAGCGCCACCCCGTCCAGGCGCCGGACCACCGCGGCGACCGCCGCCGCGTTCCCGGCGGTCACCATGAAACCGGGCTTGACCGCAGCCGCGCGGTCCGCGAACAGGCGCACCGCCTCCGCGTCGGTGATCGTCTCAAGATCGGCATCGGCGTCCGGCGCCGCGAACGGCGGTACCGGAACCAGCCGCTCCCCCTCGATCCCGAGGCCCTCCCGGCTGGTCGCCAGGATCACCAGCCGGGCACACGACCGCTCGAGGACCGCGGCCAGCGCCGAGACCCCGGCGAGCAGATGCTCACAGTTATCGAGCACCAGCAGCAACTCCTTGTTGCGCAGGAACTCGACCAGGGCATCGCGGGTGCTCTGGCCGCCCCGGGCGGTCACCGAGAACACCGCGGCCACGGCACCGTCCACGCCGTCGGCATCGCGGACCGGGGCCAGCTCACACAGCCACGCGCCATCACCGAACCGTGGCAGCACCTGCTCGGCGACCTGCAGCGCCAGCCGGGTCTTACCCACCCCGCCCACACCGATCAAGGTCACAACCCGGGCCTCGCCCAGTGCGGCCGCGGTCTGCGCGAGTTCACGCGCACGGCCGATGAACGAGCTCACCTGCAACGGCAGATTCCCCGGAAGCGCATCCATCGTCCGCAGTGCGGGAAACGCGACCGGCAAGTCCGGGTGGACAAGCTGGAAAATGTGCATCCGGCCGGCCAGGTCACGCAGGCGGTGCTGGCCCAGGTCCAGCACGGTAGCGCCGTCGGGCAGCTGCGACCGCACCAGGGCCTCCGTCGCATCAGACATCAGGATCTGGCCGCCATGGGCGGCCGCCATCAGCCGCGCGCAGCGGCGCAGCGGCACGCTGGCATACTGGCCGTCGCCCAGCGCGACCTCATCGGTGTGCAGGCCCATCCGTACCTTCAGCATCCCGGTCTCAGCCGGCCACGGCGCCGCCATCAGGGCCCGCTGCGCCTCCACCGACGCACTCACCGCCCCGGCCGCGGAGGAGAACGCCACCGCCATCTCGTCGCCCATCGTCGAGAACACCACCCCGCCGCGGTGCCCGAACGCGGCGTGAAGCGTCTCGTTATGCAGGACCAGGGCCCGGGCCATCGCGGTCGGCTCGGTCTCCCACAGCCGCGCGGACCCCTCGATGTCGGTGACGGCAAAGGTCACCGTCCCGGCCGGCAGCTCCGCCTCCCCGGGCTCGCCCGGCCCGGCCGGCGACCGGCGCGGCGCCGCGGTGCCTTCCGCCGCACTGCGGAAGCTCTCGCTCAGGACGACCGCAAGGTCATCGGCCAGCAGGCGCTCCAGTTCCCTCGGCGTGGCGAAGGTCCGGTACGACGTGGTGCCCGTCGCGCGGATGCTGTCAATCATCGTCGTCAGGCGTGGCTCCTGATCGGGCGCGGGACGCTTCAGGTACAACAGCATGGGCTTGCCCGCGGCCAGGCGGAACTCGTCTTCCAGGCCCGAGATCTCCATCCCCGGGCCGACCCAGCCGTACCGCTGCCAGTAGATACCCACGAACACCTGGCTTTGCTCCAGGTAGGCCCGGTACATGCTGCGTGGTGGGTGCGGGCGGGCACCCGACTCGTACCACACGGGCACCAGGCGCAGCCGCTGGATGGCCCGGCGCGCGGCCACCCGCTCACTGGCGAGCTCTTCCAGGGTCGAGGAGATAAAGACCCGGATGCGCTGGTCCGGCGTGAGGATAACACCAGGCCCGGCCGGCAGCGGCTCGCTGCTCACCGGGGACCTCGCAGCAAAGCCCCGCGGGTCCTCGTTCTCACGACCTGTCCCACCGCCACCCCCACAGGGGAACCGTGCTCCAGTATCCGGCCGATGTCAACCGCCAGGCCGGGCCGGGACGTCCTGTGATCTGGCGGTTAGCTATCACTGGCTTCGGCCGGTTCGATCTCGACCCGGGTGTCGGAGAATGTCGGGGCGTTGCCCAGGTCGGCGAACACGAACGGGTTGACCGCGTTGACGGTGGCGTGGCCCCTGGCGTTCTTGCGCCAGGCTCCCATCGGCGCCATCACCACTCCGGCGGCGATATCGTCCCTGACCTGGGCCAGCGCGATGAACTGACCGCGGTCGTTGTACACGCGGACGTACTGCCCGTCGGTGATGCCGCGTTCCGCGGCGTCGTGCGGGTGTACGGTCACCGCCTGCTCGCCCTGGACGCGACGCTGCGCGGGCTGGTCGCCGGCGCTGGAGTTGAGGTAGGCGTGCGATTTGGGGGAGATGAGGTTCAGCCGGAATCCTGTGTCGTCTGTCTCGCGGGGCGGCACGTAGTACGGCAGGGGGTCGACCGTGCCGCCCGGCTGGTACTCGCCGCTGCCCTGCCGGAACAGCGGGAGCACGAAGTTGCCGCCTTGCTCGGCGATCGAGGAGCGGAACTCAACCTTGCCCGACGGGGTCGGGAAGTTGCCCTCGGCGTGCGGGGCGTACTGATCGGCGGGAGGCAGGTTGAGCCGGGCCCAGCCACTGCGGCGGAGTGATTCCAGGCTGATCCCGTCCAGGGCCGGCGCGGACCAGTCGAACGCCTCGGCCATCATCTGCTCGTCGGTGCGAGTGAAGCACTCTTCGGTGAACCCCATCCGGGCGGCCAGGCGCCGGAACAGCTCGGTGTTGGAGATAGCCTCGCCGACCGGCTCGATGGCCGGGGTGTTCAGCGTGACGTACAAGTGGCCCCAGCTGAACATGATGTCGTGCTGCTCGAGCTGCGTGGTGGCCGGCAGCACCAGGTCGGCGTAGCGGGCGGTGTCGGTCAGGAAATGCTCGCTGACCACGGTGAATAGGTCCTCCCGGGACAGGCCCGCGATCACCTTGTCCTGTTCCGGGCAGACCACCACCGGGTTGGAGTTGTACACCATCAGCGCGGTGACCGGCGGGTCCAGGCCCAGCTCCCCGGTCAGCGCCCGGCCCAGCAGGAACTGGTTGACTACCCGGGTCCCCGGCGTGGCCAGCTCGGGATGGAGCAGGGCGGGCCAGTTCACCGGGAACGCCCACAGCGGCAGCTGCAGCAGCCCGCCGCCGACCCGCCGCCATGCTCCGGTCAGGGCAGGCAGGCAGGCGATCGAGCGCACCGTCTGCCCGCCCCCGGCGTGCCGTTCGATGGCCACCCCGATACGGATCATCGACGGCTGGCTGGTGGCGTACTCCCGGGCCAGGGTCCGGATGTCATCGGCCGGGATCCCGGTCTGCTCCGATGCCCATTCCGGGGTGTACCGGGCGACCCGCTCGGCCAGCTCGTCGTAACCGACGGTGTAGTCGCGCACGTAGGCCTCATCGGCGAGTCCCTCGCCGATGATCACGTTCATCAGGGCCAGCGCGAGCGCGCCGTCGGTGCCGGGCCGGATCGGGATGTACCAGTCCGCGTGCGCGGCCGTCCGGTGCCGCACCGGGTCGATCACCACGACCTTGGCGCCACGGCGCTGTGCCTCGGCGACGAACGGCCACAGGTGCAGGTTGGTCGAGATCATGTTGCAGGCCCAGATGAGGATGTAGCGGGAATGCGCCAGGCTCTCCGGATCCACGCCTGCGGTCGCGCCGATCGTCATGGTGTAGGCCGTGCAGGCGCCGGAGTCACAGTAGGTCCGTTCGGTGATCGTGGCGCCGAGCTTGTTGAAGAACGGGTCTCCCACGTTCAGGCCGTTCAGGATGCCTTCGGTACCCAGGTAGCTGACCGGCATGACTGTTTCCGTGCCGTGCTCGGCGATCGCGGACCGGAACCGGCCGGCGATCTCATCCAGCGCCTCGTCCCAGGAGACCCGGGTGAACTGGCCGCTGCCTTTCGGCCCGGTGCGCCGCATCGGGTACAGCACCCGGTCAGGGCTGTAAGCCTTGTCGACGTAGTTGTTCACCTTTACGCACAACCCGCCGCGGGTAAACGGATGCTCGGGGTCGCCCCGCACCTCCACCGCGCGCCCGTCGCGGACCGAGACCAGCATCGCGCAGGTATCCGGGCAATCATGCGGGCACGCGCCGCGGACGGTCGTCGTCGCCTGTTCATTCACGGTGGCAGTCATGAATTCTCCCCACGGCCGGCCGTCGCCCGCATTACTACGCAGTATCCACCGGCCGGATCCCCGCCACAATGGGAGGAAAACGAGGTGACAGCTCGATTACCAGCCGCCTCTATTTGCCGCGTATTGAGAGCACGCCGCCGGAGGAGCCGCCCAGTCCATGAATTGGCAAACTATATTTGCGTAAGGCAAGAAAGGATTACGCAAGACCCGCTAGAAACGACCTGGAACGCCGGGCCGGTCAATGGCTGCGCTGCGGACGGCAGCCGGGTCGGTCTCGCCCAGGGAGCGGGCGCGAACGTCCTGATCAGAGCAGAATCCCGTCCGGCTGCCCTTCAGGCACAGCAGGCCAAGAAGCCGGCCGTCGGCGCTGGTGACAGCGGCCCGTCGCCGCCCGCCTGCGATCATCGCCTGGCGCACGTCGGCCAGGCTGGCCCCGGCCGGCACCGTGCGGCCCGCGAGTCGTCCCAGCGGCGCAGCGGCCGCATCAGGGGCCTGGCACCCGGCGATGTCATCGCGTTCCACGACAGATTCCAGGTACCCGGCCGGGCTGACGATCAGCGCGGCATGGACATGATCATCACGGAAGAAGTCCCGTATCTCACGGACGGTGACAGATAGCGGATGTCGTACGGGGATCGTGAGCATCGCCTCGCCTGCGGTGCGCACGACCTCATCCACCGGTCCAGGATATGGACCGATGACCGCGCAGTGAGCGACAGGGGCCCAGCCGAGGACGGGGCCAGCGGCGGCACCACCGGGCTTCGGGGGCACGCCTTCGGTGTCTGTCCGGGTGGTGAGGGCGGCGCAGGCGGTTCCTCTAGCCGGTAGTTTCCCCGTCGTCTCGCGGCGCATGGGCCGTCCCGGGATCGCTGGTGAAGCCAGGGCCGGTTCTAGGCGGTCATGCCTCCATTCAGCAGGGGGCTCTCCCGGCCGGCTGGGCGCCGGGTTCTGGCGGGATGGACGAGAAAGTTGCGCAGGCAGATGCCGATCGACAGGGCGCAGTTGCCGACGGCGGTCCACTGGCCGCCGGTCATGAGCGCGGGCAGCCACAGGACAGTCGATGCGATGCACAGCAGCCAGCCCCCGCGGCTGCGTGCCGCGAACCAGGTGCCGGCCAGGCCGACGACGATCGCCACGGCGCCGAGAAGCTGGTAGGTCATCATGATCTCCTTCGATTCCGGGCCCGGTCATGCACCGGGCCCGGACTGACTTGGCGCCGGATTAGCCAGTTAGGCGTCCGGCTGCGTCGGCGCGACTCAACGCCGACGTCGCCTGGACGGCGTCGGGACCTTCGCCGGGCGGTCCAGGCTGAGTTAGCACGATCGGTCGTGCTACTTTCGGTAGAGTACGACCGGTCGTGCTAAGATGCAACTGTGATTACGAACGAACCTCCCCGGCGGCGCCCCCGGGCGCACCGCGATGACGGAGAGCGCAGCCGGAACGCGATCCTTGACGCCGCCGCTCGCCTGGCGACGACCGAGGGCATCGGCGGGCTATCGATGTCGCGGCTGGCGGACGCGGTGGGGATGAGCAAGAGCGGCTTGTTCGCCCACTTCGGCTCGAAGGAGGAACTCCAGCTCGCGACCGTCGAGAAGGCCGATTCGGTCTTTTCCGCCCGCGTGGTCGAGCCCGCGATGGCCGCCGGCCGCGGCCTCGGGCAACTGCGCATGCTCGTGAACGGCTTCCTTGCCTATCTCGAGGCCGACACCTTCCCGGGCGGCTGCTTCTTCGCCTCGGTCCTGGCCGAGGTCGACACGCAGCCCGGCGCCGTCCGCGACCGGCTCGTCCGCTTCCTGGACGGATGGCTGGGCCGGCTCGAGACCGCGGTCCGGGACGCTCAGGCTGACGGTGCGATCGATCCAGCCGAAGATCCAGCCCAGATCACGTTCGAGGTCGAGGCGGCGCTGCTGCTGGCCAACGCCCAGTACATCGTCAGCCGGACACCAGAACCGATCGAGCGTGCTCGCCGCGCCGTGGACCGGTGCCTCGCCACCGCGGGCGCCCCGGCCCGCGATGCCGGGTCTGCACGTCGATGACGGAGACGGCTGAGGGCCACGATGAGCTTCGCGACTCGGCGACTGGGCGCGGACACTCTCGGGCATCCCTGCTTCGTGCCGGCGATGCAGCGGGCCAGGCCCGGAATCCGTCCGGGTTCAACGTGCGAAGCCCATAGCGGATGCGCTCTCATGAGGTCATCCGTGCGCTTACGTGAGCTGCAACGTCTCGTGACGCGGATGGGTTGTCCCGTCCAGGTTGAGGCCGAACGGGCGCAGTCGTCCTGCTTCCATCCCGGCCTTGCCGGCGAGGGCAGGATTAGCGGGTCACTTGCCCTGTGACTGCCGGGCCGCGCTGCTGTGGCTCTTACGGCCTCATTCTTCTGACTGGCCTCACCCGAGCGGGTGTGGTTCCAGAGGCCCGGATGCAGAGCGTCCGGAGCGTTGCCACAGCCCGGTCAGGTCGGCTCGCCCGTCCGGGTCGGAATCGTAGCCGAAGGTGAGCGGAATCAGCGACGGGTCGAGAACCCGGATGACGTGGATAGGCATTCCGGCCGCAGGATAGGAGTAGGTGGCTGTCCCAGGTGGAAGATGGATCCGCCGCGTCGCGGGGACGGCGGTGAGATCGACGACGGTTCCCCGGAGCATCCAGTCCAGACGCTGCCGCCACGCCGGGTCCGAGTACAGAGCGGCATGATCGGCTGGCGTCCTGACCTGGCGGGGCTCGATGATCGCGGGTTCGTAGCCAGTCTGCGCCAGGGCTTCGATCAGGGCCCGGCGCACCGCCGTCATTGGATCGGCGTCTGCGGCCGAACCAAATGCCAGTCCGCCACCGTGACCGTCGGCGCGCACCAGGAGGACAGGAAGACCTGTGGGGCTGTCTAGCCGTAGTATCGTCACGCTCGCGCGCGTACCTAGCTCAGAGTGAATGGCCCGCTCAGTCGGCGGCAGGCAGGATGGGTCGACCCTCGGCGGCGGATCGGCGTCGGCTAGGGCTCGGCAGCGCTGGAATGCGTCTCGTTCGACGAGTTCGAGCCATGCGCTGGCAGCTGCCAGTTCGGCCTGCGGGTGGGCGGCCACTCCGTTGGACGACAGCGATGAGTGATGCCACCATGAGGGCCATGGTTTCGGCGGAACCGTCAGTAGGGCGGCAGGCAGCCAGACCGGCCGCCCCGCTCGCCGCCCGGGCAGCCACCACTGGGGTTCGCACGCGTCGAAGGCCGTGACTCCCAGTCGCTCGCGATGCGTCGGCTGGTAGCTGATCACCGAGTCGGGGGACATCCATGCACCGTGCAGTTCCCGGGCAGGCGCGTAGACGGCATCCGCCGGCAGCGGACCCGAGGAGGCCAGATATTCCGCTGCCTCGGCCAGGCAGCGTCCGGTCGCGGTCTCGGCGTCCAGGTCTCCGCCCATGACCCAGGTCGGTGCGGGAGGCGGGTCCGCGAACGCCTCGCACGCCACCATCGGCTCGGCTGCCGCAGCCGTAACCAAGATCACGTCATCGGATCCGATGGCGATCCTGTCGGTGCGCGCGGCCCCGGCCGTTGCTAGCCGGCCGGAGGCCGTGTGCAACACGTGACCGGTGTCTGGCAGGCACCCGATTACGGTGCACTCTGGCAATGCGAAGGCCAGCGGCGAGCGCTCACGCCGAACTCGGGCGAGCAGCTCCGCTATGCCTTCCGGAGCTGGCAGGTCACCGAATACCACTGCCGGCTCCGGGCCGTCCACTGCCCGGTACATCTGGGCGCGGGCACCGCCCGGCAGCCGCGCCACGAATATCTGCAGAGCGGTCATCGCCAGGTCGGGTTCGTGACCTGTCCACAACGCCTCGGTCGAGGTCACTGCGAGCAGGTGGTCGACTGGCTCGCGGCTTCGCAACCTGCGTAGCGTTTCGGCCAGGGGCACCACGCCGGCCGGCAGGTAGGTCTCCTCGAGGGCGGCCGGGCCTCCGTGCGGTGGATCCAGCAGGCCGGCTCGGTCGAGCGCCTGATGTAGATCGCCAGCGTCGTCGGCGGCCCCTAGGTGCCCCGCCAGCGCCCGGACGGTCAGCGGCCCGGGCGCGGGCGCCGCCGCCAGCGTGCAGGCAGCGTCGAGGGCGATGTCGACCCGGACGGCGGGCCCGATCAGGACGGCGGTCCGGCCGCGCATCCCGATCAGCACCGAACGCGTCAACCGCTGATCGGCCGGCGCTATACCGCGCGCCGAATCGCCTCCGGTCTGTCTTGCCGGGTCAGGCGGCAGCATAAAACTGAGGCTGACGCCCGCAAGGGACGGCCGCGGCGCGTCGTGCTGGCGTCACTAATCAATCGGTAGGAGCCGGCGTGCCCGAAGAGGGATCCTTGGGGGGTGAGATGGGATCCCTGGGAAGCGGGGCCGTGCGGCAAAGGCGAGGGGTGAAGACGTCGGGTTCGTCAGGTGCGCTGATGGCGGATACGACGATTCTCATGACCAGTCCTCTGTCCTCTGTCCTCTGCGGCGCATCGTGCACGCGCCCCTATGCGGCGTGACACCATGGTCCTCCGCGGGCCAGATGATGTCTAGGTGCCGCCTTCGGCCCGACAGGTGGCCGCTCGGGTGCGCTATGCGTGGCCGTCCTGGCCCGCAACCGTTCCGCCGGCCTCGCGGTGGCGGTGCTGACGTGCTACGGCGTATACCTTGCCGTCACCATCACCGCGGGGATCGTCTACTGGCGGCGGCAGCGGTCAAAGCCCTCATGATCTGTCGCGGCGGCAGGTCTGATGGAACTTGCGTTCTCGTCCGGGTTGCAGATACTGGAGCATGTCATGGCCGAGGTGGATGAGGCGGAGATCCTCCAAGCCGGGCGGGCGGGAAGGGTTCTTGATTGTGCTGGCGGCGGTGGCCGTCGCCGGGTGGATGCGGACCTGGTCCGGCACTGCTGCCGCGAGCTGAAGGATCAGATCGACCCGCGAGGGCTCAGGTTCCGGGGGGCATCGGTCACGGGCTGCCTCGATCTCGCGGGCATGGAGGTGCCGTTTCCGCTCTCGTTTCACCAGTGCGAGTTCGATTCGGCCAACCCGGGTCCTGTGGTTTCTCGCCTTCCTGCTCGTCCTGGTCACCATCTCGCTGGCAGTCCCTGCCGCTCAGTCAGCCATGAGGGCCACCACGCCAGCAGGGACCGTATACACCACCCACGGCCCCCTCTCCGCCAGCGGCACAGCTAGCCCAGGCCAGCATGCGAGCAAGGGCGGACTGCCGTCAGATGCCTGCGGCGATGGGCAGGTACGCTGCTTCAGCCCGGTGCTCTATGCGATCGATACGGTCATCCCGCTCGTCTCGCTCGACCAGAGATCAGCCTGGTACCCGGACCCCCACGTCAGCGACGGCACCTTCATGCAATGGTGGCTCAACACGGCAACACTGCTCGGCTGGCTCCTGTCATCGATCTTCGTCCTATCCCTTGCCCGGCTCGCCCGCACCACATGATGATCCTCGTCGCCGGGAGAGCACGGGCCTGCATTCCCGCTCGATGACGGCGGCACCACCGAGATGATGAAGACCATCATCGCCCGCGACCTCACCGGCCTCCGAGCCTGAGCCTTTACGATCCCACGGTCCGGAATCTAACAAGATGTCAGAACCGAGAGGCCCTCCGGCGAACCTGTGTCGAGTAGTGGAGGCTGGTGCTGTTCGGCCGGCCGCGGCGCGGTGCGTCTCCTTCCCGGAACGCGGCGCGTCCGATGGGATACGGCGCGCGTCATGGCGCACAATGCGTGATAGGCATACGTGGAGAAGGGCTACGGACGTGGCATACGCGACGAAGATGGCAGCGGCGCTTTCCGGCGCCACAGTCAGCCAGCTTCGCCATTGGCGCAGCCCCCGGACGGGCCCGCTGCTCGCACCCGAGATCGCGGTTAAGCCGCGGGCCGTGTACTCCTTCCAGGATGTACTCGCGTTGCGCACCTTCGTCCGGCTGCGGGAGCATGCCTCGCTGCAGAAGGTGCGCGGGGCGATCGGCAGCCTCCGGGACATCGGCGAAGCCGGGCACCTGGCCTCGTACAGGCTCGTCTCAGACAAGCGTGGCAACATCCAGCTCGTCACCGAGGATCAGGCCGTGAACCTCGGGGAGAAGCCGGGGCAGCTGCAGCTGGTCGCGGTCATCGGCGAGGTCATCGAGCCTTTCGCGGCGCGCGCCGGCGTCCTGGTGCCTCATCTCCTGCGACCGCGCCCCGGCTTGTCCGTCGATCCGGAAACGCAGGGCGGTATCCCGGTCATCACCGGGACCAGGGTGCCCTACGACGCTGTCGCCGGCCTGATGCGCGACGGCGTCCCGGCTGACCGGATCGCCGAGTACTACCCAGCCGTCGGCGCTGACGCTGCCAGCGATGCGCTCGACTTCGCCCGTTACGTCGACAGCTACGATCCTGCACCCCGGGCCGCCTGATGCGCCTGCTCGTGGACGAAGACACCGCCGTGCAGATCATCGGGCCGCTGCGCCACGTCCTGATCGGCCATGAGGTCGCACACGTCTCCGAGCTTTCCTGGAAAGGCAAGAAAGACCTCAGGGTTCTCCCGGACGCCAGGAATGCCGGCTTCCGCGCCTTAATCACCAGGGACCGCGCTCAGTTCAGCGACCCGCGCGAATGCGACGCGATCAAGAAGTCGGGACTGCATCACATCCGCTATGCCCAGCGCCAGGAGGGGATGCGGGGCCTCGCCCTGGCCATCGGTGCCATCATCGCCGCCATGCCCATGGTGATGCAGGAACTGGAGGTGGCGAGCGGCCAGCGGCTCGTGCAGATCGCGAATATCGAGCCGCGCCGCCGGTTCGAGGTCACGGATCCGCAGCGGACTCCTCCTTCGGTGTACTGGCCACACTGAGCCGGGACCGGATCATCGTGCGCGGCGGGACCAAGACCGTGGTCATGGACAAGCTGCGCACCAAGCACGAGGAACTTGCCGCGGGCGTCCGCGCCCCGCCAGATACACCGTCGGGCAGTGCCTGAAGGACTGGCAGGAGATCCTGAAGATGCGGGACGTCGACTTCGCTCTTGTCACGCTGGCTAAGCGGCTGTCAGCCAGGAGCGTTAGGCTGGCCCGGATGATCCTGATCCAGGCCATCCGGAACGCGACGGTCAACGACCTCGTGATGCGGAACGTGGCGGACCTGGCTGCCGTCCCCACGGGAAAGCCGGGACGGCCGTCGAGGTCGCTCAACCTGGAGCGGGCTCTTGCCACGCTGGATACAGCTAAGGGAGAACGCCTGTGGCCGTGCGTCGCCGTGAGTATGCTCGGCGGCATCCGCACCGAGGAAGCCCGCGCCCGCGCTGGTCCGAGGTGGACCTTGAGGCTGGCACGGTGGCCGTCTGCCGATCGGTACGGCGCACCGGGGGGGACCGGGACCGAGAAGTCGCGGCGCGTGTCCCAGATTCCCGAGATCGCCGTGGAGGCCCTGCGGGACCGCTTGACCGTTCGGATGATTAGGCTGATGAGCAGCAGAAATCGTGGAGACTAAGAGTGGACCTGTTTGAGTATCAGGCGAAGGATTTGTTCGCCGAGTACGGCGTGCCCGTGCAGCCGGGCAAGGTGGCGAGCACGGCCGCCGAAGCGCGGGACATCGCCGCCGAGTTCGCCGCCCAAGGCCACCCGCTGGTCGTGGTGAAGGCACAGGTGAAGACCGGCGGGCGGGGCAAGGCCGGCGGGGTGAAGCTGGCGAAAGGCCCGGACGAGGCCTACGAGAAGGCCAGCCAGATCCTGGGCATGGACATCAAGGGCCACACCGTGCACACGGTGCTGATCGCCCAGGCCGTCGACATCTCGGCCGAGTACTACCTGTCGTTCCTGCTCGACCGGGCCAACCGGACCTTCCTGTCGATCTGCTCGGTGCAGGGCGGCATGGAGATCGAGGAGGTCGCGCACAGCAGCCCCGAGGCCGTGGCGCGGATCCCGGTGTCGCCGCTGACCGGCGTGGATGCCGGCAAGGCGCAAGAGATCATCGCGGCCGGCCGGATCCCGGCTGAGGCCGCGGAGGGCGCCGCCCTGCTGGCCGAACGGCTCTGGAGCATGTTCTCCGACGAGGACGCCACGCTGGTCGAGGTCAACCCGATGGCGCTCACCGACGACGGCCAGGTCCTCGCGGTCGACGGCAAGGTGACCCTGGACGACAACGCCGCGTTCCGCCAGGAGCACGCCAGGTTCGCCGACACCAGCAACACCGACCCGATCGAGGCCCGGGCCAAGGAAAAGCATCTCAACTACGTCAAGCTCGACGGCGAGGTCGGCATCATCGGCAACGGGGCCGGCCTGGTCATGTCCACCCTGGACGTGGTGGCGCAGGCCGGCCAGTCCTTCGGCGGCATCAAGCCCGCCAATTTCCTCGACATCGGCGGCGGCGCATCGGCAGAGGTCATGGCCAACGGCCTGGAGATCGTGCTGTCCGACCCGAGCGTGCGCAGCGTCTTCGTGAACGTCTTCGGCGGCATCACCTCCTGCGATGCGGTGGCCAACGGGATCGTCGCGGCCATCGGCATGCTGGCGGGGCGCGGCGAGCACGTGGACCGCCCGATCGTGGTCCGGCTGGACGGCAACAACGCGGCCGAGGGAAGGCGCATCCTGCAGGAGGCGTCGATACCCGTGGTCGAGCAGGTGGCGACGATGGACGGCGCGGCGCGGCGGGCGGCCGAGCTGGCGAAGGGAGCGTAACGGTGGCCATCTTCCTGACCGGCCAGAGCCGGGTCATGATCCAGGGCATCACCGGCTCCGAGGGCCGCAAGCACGGCGCGCGCATGCTGGCCGCGGGGACCAGGATTGTCGGCGGCACCAACCCGCGCAAGGCGGGCCAGACCGTCGAGATGAACGGCACCGACGTCCCGGTGTTCGGCACGGTCGCCGACACCATGGCCGCGACCGGCGCGGACGTGTCGGTGGTCTTCGTGCCCGCGTCCGGCACCAAGGACGCGGTGATCGAGGCGATCGAGGCGCAGATCCCGCTCTGCATCGTGATCACCGAAGGCATCCCGGTGCACGACACGGCCGAGTTCTGGGCGCGCGCCAGCGCCGCGGGCAACCGGACCAGGATCATCGGGCCGAACTGCCCGGGCGTCGCCTCGCCCGGCAAGTCCAACGCCGGCATCATCCCGGCCGACATCACCACCGAGGGGCGGATCGGGCTGGTCTCCAAGTCCGGCACGCTGACCTACCAGATGATGTACGAGCTGCGCGACATCGGCTTCTCCACCGCTGTCGGCATCGGCGGCGACCCGGTGATCGGGACCACGCACATCGACTGCCTGCAGGCGTTCCAGGAAGACCCGGAAACCGACGCCATCGTGATGATAGGCGAGATCGGCGGCGACGCCGAGGAACGGGCCGGCGCCTTCATCGAGCAGCACGTGACCAAGCCGGTCGTCGGCTATGTGGCCGGGTTCACCGCCCCTGAGGGCAAGACGATGGGGCACGCCGGCGCGATCATCTCGGGCTCCTCGGGCACCGCCCAGGCCAAGAAGGAAGCCCTGGAGAAGGCCGGCGTCCGGGTCGGCAAGACCCCGAGCGAGACCGCCGCCCTGGTCCGCGGATTGTTCTGAGGTGCTAGCCCGGGGGGACGACCCCCCGGAACCCCCCGGTGCGCTTCGCGCGCCCGCTGGGGTGCTCACCGTAGTATCGCGCGGCCGGAGGGGCCTGGCGGCCCCTTGCGGGCCGCGCGATGGCGAGCTCACGCTCGCCGCCATTCGCCGTAACGGTGGCTGCGGCGGCGCGCCTCCCCGGTCGGCGGGGAGATCGTTGCGAGGATCGGTGGGTGAGCGTTTCCGCCGAGGTGCCGCTGGCCCCTGATCCGAACGGGCCGCCGGGGTCGTCGGCGCCCGGTGACGGTGACGGTGACGGCGGCAAGCCGCGGCAGCAGCCGGCTCGGCCGCTGGTCGTCACGGGCGGCATCGCCGCGCTCGCGGCCGCCGCGAGCGGGCTGGCCGTGCTGGTCACGCTGACCGCGATCGGCTGGATCACCGCGCCGCACGTCGGCATCGGCGGCGGTCTTGGAGGGGTGCTGCGCACCGCCGCCATGCTCTGGCTGGTGGCGCACCACGTCGGCTTCACCGTCCGCGGCGCCGGCCGGATCGGCTTGCTCCCGCTCGGGCTCGTGCTGCTGCCCGGCGCGCTGCTGGCCATGGCCGGGCGCTGGGTGGTACGGGCCGGCGCCGTCACCCAGCTGCGCCACGTCGGGTACGCCGCGATCGCGCTGGCGCTGCCGTACGCGCTGCTGGCCGGCGCGCTGGCGGTGGCCAGCGGCACCTCCGTCGCGGCGCCCTCGCTGCTGCAGGCGGTGATCGCCGCCTTCCTGCTGGCCCTGGTGGCGGGCGGGCTCGGCGCGGCGCGCGGGCTGGCGCCGTGGTCCCGGCTGGCCAGCCTGATGCCGGCCCGGCCGCGCTCGATCGTGATGGGCATGCTCGGCTCGGCCGCCCTCCTCGCCGCGGCCGGCGCGGTGCTGGCCGGGGCCTCCCTCGCGGTGCACCTGCCTGAGGTGAAGGCGGCCAGCGACGCGCTGGCTCCCGGCGTCGGCGGAGCCGCGCTGCTGCTGCTCGCCCAGCTCGCCTACATCCCGAACGCGATCATCTGGGCCGTCGCCTATACCCTCGGCCCCGGCTTCGCGTTCGGCACCGGCACGATGGTCGCCCCGACCGGGTCGGCCCTCGGCGCGGTACCGGTCTTCCCGATGCTCGCGGCCCTGCCGACGGGGCCAGCGGGTGCCCGGCCTGGCGGTCCCGGCTGGGTGCCCATCGCGGTGCTGGCCCTGCCGTACCTGGCCGGCGTCTTCGCCGGCGTGGTCACGGTCCGGATCGCGCCGACGCCGGTGATCGAGGCGGCCCCGCTGTGGGGCTTCGCCGCCGGAACGGCGGCAGGCCTGCTGGCCGGCCTGGCGGCGGCGTTCGCCGGCGGCCCGCTCGGCAACGGCCGCCTGGCCTCGGTCGGCCCGTCCGGTTTCCAGGTCGGCCTGGTGGCGATCCTGGAGCTCGGCATCACCGCCGCGCTCTCCGCGGCCGGGGCGAACTGGCTCATACTGCGTCCAAGGGCCAGGGGGGTTTGGGGGGGCGGGCAGCCCCCCCAAGAGCGGGGGGTTCCGGGGGGTCGCCCCCCCGGGCCAGCACTACCACCGGGCCAGCACGACGAGGGAGACGACGCCCACGGCCACCGGATCTACGTCAACCCGTGGGCCGCCGACGAGTAACCCGTTACCGGCCGCCTTGCAGCACGCTGATCTCGCTGCCCACCGACTTGGTGAACTGGTCGTGGCACGTCTGCTGCGCGGTCACCGTGTTCGCCCCGCCCATGCAGTTGTAGTACGCGTTCAGCTGCGGCCAGAACACGGCCAGCACGAGCAGCCACAGGGCGCTGAAGACGAGGCCGATGCAGCCGAGCACCACGCCGCCGACCGCCCAGCGGGGCCTGGCCGTGCCGCCGCGCCGCGCCCTCTTGCTCGCGGTCACGCCGAGCCAGATAGCGGCCGCCGCGAAGATCAGGGTGAGGACGGCCACGAAGACGCCGCGGCGCAGGTTGCCGAGCCCGAACATCAGCCCGATCAGGCTGAGCACGCCCAGCACCAGCGCCGTCAGCGCCCGCTGGCGCACCGGCGGTTCGGGCGGCGGCAGCGGCCGGCCGGGTGGCAGCTGCCCTCTCGGCTGCGTCCCGCGCCCGCCCTGCGGCTGATATCTGGCCATCGTTCCCTATTCTGCCCTCTCCGCTGACCTCCCCGCCCCGTGCCATATTGTTACCAGGTGACCTCGCGGCTGGTAGTGCTCGTATCCGGGGCGGGGACCAACCTGCAGGCCCTGATCGACGCGTGCCGCGACGAGGCGTACGGGGCGCAGGTGGTGGCGGTCGGAGCGGACCGTCCCGGCATCACCGCACTGGATAGGGCCGAACGGGCCGGGATCCCCTCGTTCATCCTCCGCCTGCCCGACTACCCCAGTCGCGAGGAGTGGGACGCTGCGCTCGCCCGCACCTGCGCCAGCTACCAGCCGGACCTTATTGTCCTGGCTGGCTTCATGAAGCTGGTCGGCAAGGAGTTCCTCGAGGCTTTCGGCGGCCGCTGCCTGAACACGCACCCGGCGCTGCTACCGTCGTTTCCCGGGACGCACGGCGTACGGGACGCGCTGGAGCACGGGGTCAAGGTCACCGGCTGCACCGTCTTCATCGTCGACGAGGGCGTGGACGCGGGGCCGATCGTGGCGCAGGCCAGCGTCCCGGTGGCCGACGATGACGACGAGGCGACACTGCACGAGCGGATCAAGGTGGCCGAGCGGGCGCTGCTGGCCCGCACGGTCGGCGCGATGGCCAGGGACGGCTGGTCCGTCCGCGGCCGGAAGGTAAGGATCGGCCCGTGTTTGGAGACACCGTGAACCAGATCCCGATCAGGCGGGCGCTCATCAGCGTCTACGACAAGACCGGCCTCGAGGAGCTGGCGTCCGGGCTGTACGCGGCCGGCGTCGAGATCGTCTCCACCGGCAGCACGGCAGCCCGGATCGCGGCCGCCGGGGTGCCGGTCACGCCGGTGGAGGAGCTGACCGGCTTTCCCGAGTGCCTCGACGGCCGGGTCAAGACGCTGCACCCCCGGGTGCACGCGGGCCTGCTGGCGGACACCGCGAACCCCGCGCACGAGGCCCAGCTGGCCGGGCTCCGGATCGAGCCGTTCCAGTTGCTGGTGTCGAACCTGTACCCGTTCGAGGCCACGGTGGCGTCCGGCGCCTCGCCGGAGCAGTGCGTGGAGCAGATCGACATCGGCGGCCCGGCCATGGTGCGGGCCGCCGCCAAGAACCACGGCTCGGTGGCCGTCGTCACCGACCCGGCCCGCTACGCCGACGTGCTGGCCGCGCTGGCCGCGGGCGGCTTTACCGGCGACCAGCGCCGCGCGCTGGCGGCGGGGGCGTTCGCGCACACCGCCGCCTACGACATCGCGGTGGCGTCCTGGTTCGCGTCCGCCTACGCGCCCGACGAGACCGCCCGCGAGGCGGGCTGGCCCCGGGTGGCCGGCGCCCTGTGGCGGCGCGCCGACGTGCTCCGTTACGGCGAGAACCCGCATCAGCGCGCCGCCCTGTACACGCGGCCCGACCCGTTGAGCGCGGCCGGCGGCATCGCCTCCGCCGAACTGCTGCACGGCAAGGCCATGTCCTACAACAACTATGTGGACGCGGACGCGGCCCGGCGCGCGGCGTACGACTTCACCGAGCCGTGCGTCGCCATCGTCAAGCACTCCAACCCGTGCGGGATCGCCGTCGGCGCCGACCTGGCCGACGCGCACGCCAAGGCGAACGCCTGCGACCCGGTCTCGGCGTTCGGCGGGGTGATCGCGGCCAACGGGCCGGTGACCGCGGCCCTGGCCCGGCAGATCAAGGACGTGTTCACCGAGGTGGTGATCGCGCCCGGGTTCGACGCCGAGGCCCTGGACATCCTGTCCGCGAGCAAGAACGTCCGCCTGCTGCGCTGCGCCCCGTCCCCCATCCCCCCCTGGGAGTGGCGCCCCGTCACCGGCGGGATGCTGCTGCAAAGCGTCGACCGCGTCGCCGAGCCGGGCGACGGCCCGGCGAACTGGCAGCTGAAGGCCGGGGAGCCGGTCGGCCCCGGAGTGCTCACAGACCTGGCGTTCGCGTGGAAGGCATGCCGTTCGGTCAAATCCAATGCCATCTTGCTGGCCGTCGGCGGCGCCTCGGTCGGGGTCGGGATGGGCCAGGTCAACCGGGTGGATTCGGCCCGCCTGGCGGTGCAGCGGGCCGGTGACCGGGCCGCGGGCTCGGTCGCGGCCAGCGACGCGTACTTCCCGTTCCCCGACGGCTTCGAGATCCTGGCCCAGGCCGGGGTGCGCGCCGTGGCCGAACCCGGCGGCTCGATCCGCGACCACCTGGTCATCGCGGCCGCCGAGGCCGCGGGCATCCCGCTGTACTTCACCGGCGTACGGCACTTCTACCACTAAGGGGACCGGCGTGACCGCACAAGTGCTCGACGGCAAGGCCCTCGCCGCGGAAATCCGGGCCGAGCTCACCCAGCGGGTAGCGGCCCTGGCCGCGCGCGGTCCCGCCGCCACCGGCGGCGCGGGCAGCAGCGTGCCCGGGCTCGGCACCGTCCTGGTCGGCGACGACCCGGGCAGCCGGGCCTACGTCAACGGCAAGCACCGGGACTGCGCCCAGGTCGGGATCGCGTCCATCCGCAGGGACCTGCCCGGGGACGCGACCCAGGCGCAGGTGGAGGCGGTGGTCGACGAGCTGAACGCCGACCCGGCCTGCACCGGGTACATCGTCCAGCTGCCGCTGCCGGCCGGGCTCGACGCCCACGCCGTGCTGAACCGGATGGACCCGGCCAAGGACGCGGACGGCCTGCACCCGGCCAACCTCGGCAAGCTGGTCCTGGGCGAGCCCGGCCCGCTGCCGTGCACGCCGCGCGGCATCGTGGAACTGCTGCGCCGCTACGGCGTGGCGATCGCGGGCGCCGACGTCACCGTCATCGGGCGCGGGATCACCGTGGGTCGCGCGCTCGGCCTGCTGCTGACCCGCCGGAGCGAGAACGCCACCGTGACGCTCTGCCACACCGGCACCAAGGATCTCGCCGCGCACACCAGAAGCGCGGACATCGTGGTGGTGGCGGCCGGGCGGCCCGGCCTGCTGACCGCGGACATGGTCAAGCCCGGCGCGGCCGTGGTCGACGTCGGTATCACCCGGACCGAGGCTGGCCTGGTCGGCGACGTCGCCCCCGAGGTCACCGCGGTAGCTGGCTGGCTGGCCCCGATGCCGGGCGGCGTCGGCCCGATGACCCGCGCCATGCTCCTGGCCAACGTCGTCGAAGCCGCCGAACGCGCCCGCCCCTAGCCGCCGGCGCGCCGTCGCCCCCTGGGCTCGATTCCGTCTCCGCGACTCCTCACTACAACGCATCGGCCCCATGTATCCCCTACGTCACTGTGTTCACGCTCCGATGCCCAACGTCGATGACCCCGTGGGCACTGTCGCTTCTGTCGGCTTGACGCGCCAGTTTTGCACGGTTGATCCGGGCTTCACGGTTGATCCGGGGGCCTATTGTCCCCCGGATCAACCGCATAGCCCGGAACAACCACGATAAACAGAGGCATCCTCCGGTTGGGCCGATCCTCTTGTTCAGCATGATTCCGCTGGTGTTAACGCGTCTAGTGTTGCGTGGCCGCCGTTCTCTTGCCGATCGCGCGCCGCCTGCGCATGATTCCGAAGGAGCTGATTTCGCTAGGCGTACCAGATCGCGATCATGAAAATCCGGCGCGGTTACGGCCGGCCGAGCACGTGCACGGTCCAGCCGGCCTCGCGCCACAGCGTGGCGTCCAGGCAGCAGCGGGCGTCGATGATCACCCGGCGCGCGACCACGGCGGCCAGCGCAGCGGGGTCGATGGCCCGGTAGTCCGACCACTCGGTCAGGTGCAGCACCAGGTCCGCGTCCTCGGCCGCCTCGAAGACCGACGGGGCGTAGCGCAGCCCGGGCCGCTTGGAGGCCGCGCTGGGCATGGCCACCGGGTCGTGCACCGACACGACCGCGCCCGCCTCGGCCAGCCGGTCGCAGACGGCCAGGCTGGGGGAGTCCCGCACGTCGTCGCTGTCCGGCTTGAACGCCACGCCAAGCACCGCCACGCGGCACCCGGCCAGCGAGCCGCCCCCGGCCGAACAAGCCAGCGCGACCACGCGCTCGCGGCGGCCGAGGTTGATCTCGTCCACCGTGGCCAGCAGGCTCTCCAGCGAGCTCACGCCCAGATCCGCGGCTGTGGCGCGGAAGCCGCGGATGTCCTTGGGCAGGCAGCCGCCGCCATATCCGAGCCCGGGCGACAGGAACCGCCGCCCGATCCTCGCGTCGTAGCCCAATGCCTCGGCTAGCGGGATCACGTCGGCGCCCGCCTGCTCGCAGACCTCGGCCATGGCGTTGATGAAGGAGATCTTGGTGGCGAGGAACGCGTTCGCGGCCACCTTGACCAGTTCGGCCGTTTCCAGGTCCATCACCAGCAGCGGGGCCCCGCCCTCCAGCGGACCGCGGTACACCTCCCGCAGCACCGCGGCCGCGCGGTCCGACGTCACCCCGAGCACGATGCGGTCGGGGGCCAGGCTGTCCTGCACCGCGAAGCCCTCCCGCAGGAACTCCGGATTCCAGGCCAGGCCGACGTCGTCGCCGGCCGGCGCGATCGCGCGCATCCGGGTCATCACCTGCCGCGCCGTCCCGACCGGGACGGTCGACTTCCCCACGACCAGGCATGGCGTCGCCAGGTGCGGGGCGAGTGCCTCGGCGGAGGCGTAGACCGCGCCGAGGTCGGCCCGGCCCGACTCGTCCTCGGGCGTGCCCACGCACAGGAAGTGCACCTCGCCGAACGCGCCGACCTCGGCGAACGACATCGTGAACCGGAGCCGGCCCGCGTCGAGGTTCTTCCGCAGCAGCGGTTCGAGACCGGGCT
>Ga0335081_10001945_pt1 | contig 32664 bp, 23 predicted proteins | sample Lox_Sample_35_FD_206713 | JGI IMG/M metagenome (GOLD analysis project Ga0335081, IMG submission 206713) | Soil microbial communities from Loxahatchee National Wildlife Refuge, Florida, United States - Lox_Sample_3.5 | ecosystem: Environmental > Terrestrial > Soil > Wetlands | place: USA...
ATGTATGAAAACAGACGGCCCTGATCTACAAATCCCCCGCGCATCTTGCCCTCCACTGATTCGTCGTAGAAAACTGAATCAGCAAACTCTTGCGGCGGCCAGGGGTTTTTCCGCAAACTGCTAGAGGAGTCTGAGATGGCTTTGCCCCCGCTTGGCCGTTCGGCCCATACCGACACCTTCACCCGCGACAATCTTCCGCCGGCGCACCAGTGGCCGGAGATTTCGCTCAAAGGCTTCGACTATCCGGAGACGCTGAACGCCGCCGTCGAACTGACCGACCGCATGGTGGCGCGCGGATTCGGCGACCACGTGGCGCTGATCGGCAACGGCCGCCGACGTACCTATAAAGAACTCTCCGACTGGACCAACCGCATCGCCCATGCCCTGGTCGAGGACTTCGGCATCAAGCCGGGCAACCGCATCCTCATTCGCGCCGCCAACAATCCGCCGCTGGTGGCGTGCTGGCTGGCCGCCACCAAGGCCGGCGCGGTGGTGGTCAACACCATGCCGCTGCTCCGGTCCGGAGAGCTGGCGAAGATCGTCGACAAGGCCGAAGTGGCGCTGGCGCTGTGCGACACCCGGCTGATGGACGAGCTCGTCACCTGCGCCAAGGGCTCGAAGTTCCTCAAGCAGGTGATCGGCTTCGACGGCACCGCCAATCACGATGCCGAGCTCGACCGCATCGCGCTGAGCAAGGACGTGACCTTCGAGGCGGTGCCGACCGGGCGCGACGACGTGGCGCTGCTCGGCTTCACCTCGGGCACCACCGGCGAGCCGAAGGCGACCATGCACTTCCACCGCGATCTGCTCATCATCGCCGACGGCTATGCCAAGGAAGTGCTCGGCGTCACGCCCGACGACGTTTTCGTCGGCTCGCCGCCGCTCGCCTTCACATTCGGTCTTGGTGGGCTCGCGATCTTCCCGCTGCGCTTCGGCGCCACCGCGACTCTGCTGGAGAACGCTTCGCCCGCTAACATGATCGAGATCATCGAGACCTACAAGGCGACCATCTCGTTCACCGCGCCGACCGCCTATCGCGCCATGCTGGCGGCGATGAATCAGGGCGCCAATCTGTCGTCGCTGCGCGCCGCGGTGTCGGCCGGCGAGACCCTGCCGGCGCCGGTGTTCGACGATTGGGTCAAGAAGACCGGCAAGCCCATTCTCGACGGCATCGGCTCGACCGAGATGCTGCACATCTTCATCACCAACCGCTTCGGCGATGCGGCGCCGGCCACCACCGGCAAGCCAGTGACCGGCTACGAGGCCAAGATCGTCGACGACGACATGAAGGAGAAGCCGCGCGGCGAGGTCGGCAAGCTCGCGGTGCGCGGCCCGACCGGCTGCCGCTACCTCGCCGACAAGCGGCAGACCGCGTACGTGCGCGACGGCTGGAACCTGACCGGCGACGCCTTCACGCAAAGTCCGGACGGCTGTTTTCACTTCGCCGCGCGCAACGACGACATGATTATCTCCGCCGGCTACAACATCGCCGGCCCGGAAGTCGAAGCGGCGCTGCTGTCGCACCCCGACGTCAAGGAATGCGCGGTGATCGGCGCGCCCGACGAAGGCCGTGGCCAGATCGTCGAGGCCCACGTGGTGCTCGCCGAAGGCGTCATCGCCGGCGTCGACACGGTCAAGCGGCTGCAGGACCACGTCAAGGCGACCATCGCGCCGTTCAAATATCCGCGCTCGGTGAAGTTCACCGACGCTTTGCCGAAGACGCAGACCGGGAAGATCCAGCGCTTCCGGCTGCGGCAGCCGACGCCGGGGGCGTCATGACCCAGACTCACACTTTCCTGCACCCGCAAAACTGGAAAAAGCCGAAGGGCTTCGCCAACGGCATCGCAGCCGAAGGCCGTCTCGTCTTTCTCGCCGGCCAGATCGGCTGGAACGCCGAGCAAAAATTCGACAGCACCGATTTCGTCGCCCAGGCGCGCCAGGCGCTGGCCAACATCGTCGCGCTGGTCGGCGAGGCCGGCGGCAAGCCGGAGCACATCACGCGGCTGACCTGGTTCGTCACCGACAAGCAGGAATATCTGGCGCGCCTGAGCGAGCTCGGCGAGGCCTATCGCAGCGTCATGGGCAAGCACTTCCCGACCATGACGCTGGTCCAGGTCGTCGCCCTGGTCGAGGATTTGGCCAAGGTCGAGATCGAGGCCACCGCCGTGGTGCCGGCATGAACGTCGACGCGACTGATCCTTATATTCCGGCGGCGATATTTTCGGTTATCGGATTGAGGTCGTCGCGGCCGGCGCCAGGGCATCCGGATCGAACGTAAAAAGCTCCTGCGGGTGCGCGACACCGCGCAGCGCATAGCGGCCGACCGAGACCAGACGGCGCTTGATGTCACCGACCTCGGCGAATGCCGACGACATCAGCACCGGCTGATCGACCGAACGGCACATCGCGGCAATGCGACTCGCCTCGTTCACCGCCGGGCCGATGACGGTGAAGTCGAGACGCTCGCGGCTGCCGACATTGCCGTAGAAAACCTCGCCGGCGTGCAGACCGAGATACATGTCGGTGACCGGCTTGCCGTCGGCCGCCCGCCGCTTCTTCAATTCCGCGACGGCGCGGCGCGCCGCGATCGCGGCTGCCAGCGCCGCGCTGCAGGCGTGCTCGCGGTCCTGTGCCGTGAAGATGGCCAGGATGCCGTCGCCGATCAGCTTGACGACGTCGCCGCCATGGTCCTGGATCGCCGAGACGATGGCGTCGAAATAGTCGTTGAGCAATGGAATGACCTGCTCCGGCGCCGCGTCGGTGATCCGCGTGAAGCCGCGCAGATCGCTGAACCAGATGACGGCATCGATGCGTTCGGCGACGCCGCGCAGGATGCGGCCGCCGAGCACGCGCTGGCCGGCATCGCGACCGAGATAAGTCTGCATCAGCACGCCGGTCATGCGCGCGAGCGATACGGCTTTTATGGCAAGCGCGAGGTACGGCACGCAGCGCTTCAGGACGGCGATCTGATCGTCGCCAAAGCCGCCGGCCGCGGCGGTCGACCACGACGAGTACACGGCGTCCATCTCGCCGATCACGCCGTCGGCGGCAAAGCGGTTGATGATAGCGACGTAGTCGGTCATCCCGACGGCCAGCAATTCCGACAGGAAGGTGAACTCGCTCTCCGTCGCCGTTTCGAGGCGACGCCGCAGCAGCGACTCGCCGGTTTGCAGCATCCGGTAGAACGGGCTGCGCCGCCAGCGCTCGGCGGCCTCGACATCCTTGGGATCGGAGCCGGACGCCGCAAGCCCGTCGGGACTGGTCCGCCCATATTCGAGCAGCGGCGCTTCGGTGGCGCCGTAGCCCCAGCGAAACAAACGGCCTTCGTGCACCGGATGCAGCGTGTCGATGAACACGTTGACGCGGCGCAGCGGCAAACCGGCGGCGACGCAGCGCTCGCAGAATCCGGTGACGATGTCGATTTCGGGACTGCCGGCCAGACCGGCCTGGGTGAGCCACGCCGACAGCCCGCTGAAAAAGTCTTCTTTCATGCGGCACTCATATAGGAGCGCAACCGGAGCTCCACGACGGCGCGCTCCGGATCAAAGCCGCGGCGCAGCCCAGTTCCGCGAGCGCCGGCGCCACCAGGCGCGCGTAAACGGCCGCGGCGCCCGCGGCGATGACTACCGGCGGTCGAGTTTCGGCCCTTTGCCATTGCCATGCACCCATGACATTGCCCCCTTGAGTTCGATTACAATATCGCTGAGACAGACCCTTGAGGTAGACGAAAGCGGCGTGGCGCGTCACCGCGTCGGGCTCAAGCCGGAGTCGATTATGGCTTATCGCGCGGAAATTCCTTACGGCGCCTATTGGTCGACGCCGTTCGCCAAATGGCAGGGCGCATTCGCCAACCTGCACGCCATCGAGTTCGCCGCCCATGTCGCCAAGGGCGAGCTTGCCAAGCGGCGGATCGCGCCGGAGGCGTTCGACTTTGGCGTGCTCGGCATGACGGTGCCGCAGAAGTCCTCGTTCTACGGGCTGCCGTGGTTCATGGGGCTTCTGGGCGCCGGCGGCCGCAAGGTCGGCGGCCCGACCGTCAACCAGGCCTGCGCCACCAGCGTGCGCTGTCTGCTGGCCGGCGCCCAGGAGATCGAGGCGGGCCTCGCCTCGACCGCGCTCATCGCCACCTGCGACCGCATCTCCAACGGCCCGCACATCGTCTATCCGAATCCCTCGGCGCCGGGCGGCACCGCGGCCCACGAGAACTGGGTGCTCGACAATTTCTCCAACGATCCGCTCGGTAACCACGCCATGGTGCAGACAGCGGAAAACGTCGCGCGCAAATATCAGGTCACCACGGCGCAACAGCACGAGGTGGTGCTGCGGCGGGTCGAGCAATATGCCGCCGCCTTGGCCGACGATCGGGCCTTCCAGAAGCGCTACATGAGCCTGCCGTTCGACGTGCCGGTACCGAACTTCAAGAAGACCGCCGGCACGCTCGACGGCGACGAAGGCGTGGTGATGTCGACCGCCGAAGGCCTTGCCCGGCTGAAGCCGGTGCTGCCCGACGGCACCGTCACCTATGGCGGCCAGACCCATCCGGCCGACGGCAGCGCGGCGATCGTGGTGGCGACGCCGGACAAGTGCCGCGAGCTCACGCGCGACGCCGGCATCCGCATCGGCATTCTCGGCTTCGGCCTCGCCCGCGCCGAGCTGGCCCACATGCCGGAGGCGACCATCCCGGCGGCGAAGCAGGCGCTCGATCAGTCAGGCCTCGCCATCAAGGACATGAATGCGGTGAAGTCGCACAATCCTTTTGCGGTGAACGACATCGTGTTCGCCCGCTCGACCGGCGCCGACCTGATGGCGATGAACAATTACGGCTGCTCGCTGATCTGGGGCCATCCGCAGGGACCGACCGGCCTGCGCTCGATCGTCGAATTGATCGAAGAGCTGGTACTCCGCGGTGGCGGCCGCGGCCTGTTTACGGGCTGCGCCGCCGGCGACACTGCCATGGCGGTGGTGATCGACGTCGACACGCGCAAGCACTGATCGCGACGAGTGCCGCAGGTGGCTTCGCAAGACACAGCGCGGAAGTTCAAGGTCGGCATCGACGTCGGCGGCACCTTCACCGACTTTTATGTGCGCGAGGCCGGCCGCGAGCCGGTGATCCACAAAGTGCTGTCGACGCCGGCCGATCCGTCGGTCGGCGTGCTGACGGGCCTGGGCGAGCTTGCCGGCGCGCTGGACGCGCCGCTCGGCCTTGCCGACTTCCTCGGCCGCACCGCGGTGATCGTCCACGGCACCACGGTGACGACCAACGCCACGCTGACCCGCCGCGGCGCCAAGACCGGGCTGATCACCACCGCGGGCGTACGCGACGCGCTGGAAATGCGCCGCGGCATCCGCGAGGAGCGCTACAACAACCGCTACACCAACGTTAAGCCGGTGGTGCCGCGCTATCTGCGCGTCGGCGTCGGCGAGCGGCTCGACCGCCGCGGCCGCACCGTCGCGCCGCTTGCGCTCGACGACGTGCGCGCCGCCATCGCGCTGTTCAAGGCCGAAGGCGTCAAGGCGGTGGCGATCTGCTTCATGAATGCGTTCGCCAATCCGGCCCATGAGGCGGAAGCCGCGGCGCTGGTGCGCAAGGAATTGCCCGGCGCGTTTCTCACCACCTCGACCGAGCTGCTCCCCGCCATCCGCTTCTACGACCGCGTCTCGACCACCGCGCTCAACGCCTATGTGGGGCCGATCCTCGACCATTATCTGGCGCAGTTGCAGCGCCGCCTCGGCGATGCCGGCTTTGCCGGCACGCTCCTCATCATGCAATCGAACGGCGGCGTGATGACGCCGGAGGTGGCGCGAAAATCGCCGGCGCTGACGCTCCTTTCCGGCCCCGCCGGCGGACCGATCGCCGGCCTCGCCGCCGCAAAGCCGCACGGCAAGGATAGCTGCATCGTCGTCGACATGGGCGGCACCAGCTTCGAAGCGGCGCTGGTCGAGAAGACGCCGGTGGTGATCAAGGAGGGCGAGATCGACCGGCTGCGTTGCGCGCTGCCGATGCTCGGCATCCACACCATCGGCGCCGGCGGCGGTTCGGTCGGCTGGATCGACCAGGGCGGGCTGTTGCGCATGGGGCCGCACAGCGCCGGCGCGGCGCCGGGGCCGGCCTGCTACGGCCAGGGCGGCGACGAGCCGACCACCACCGACGCCAATCTGGTGCTCGGCTATCTGAGCCCGGATTTTTTCTCCGGCGGCCGCATCAAGCTCGACCCCGACACCGCGCGCGCGGTCATCGCCAAGCGGATCGCGGGCCCCTTGGGCATGACGGTCGAACAGGCCGCCGCCGGCATGTACCGGGTCGCATGCACCAATATGGCGCAAGGCGTGCGCGCGGTGACCATCGAGCGCGGCAGCGACCCGCGCGAGTTTCCGCTTGTTGTTGCCGGCGGCGCCGGCCCGCTGCATTCCTGCGTCATCTGCAACGACCTCGACATCGCCTTGCAGATCGTGCCGCGGGAGAGCTCGGTGCTGTGCGCCTCGGGCATGCTGATGGGCGACCTGCGTCACGATTTCGTCCGCACCTTCGTCGACCGCTTCCCCGATCTCGATTGGCAGAAACTCAACGCGCTCATTGCCGAGATGATCGGTGGCGGCGATCGCGTGCTTGCCAGCGAGAACATCACCGCCGACAAGCGCCAGCACGCCGTCAACTTGGACTGCCGGTATCTCAAGCAATATCACGAGGTGTCGTTCGCGGTGCCGCTGGCCGCGATCGAGAAGCACGATGCCGCCGCGATCCTGCGGGCGTTTCACGACGAGCATAACCGGCTGTTCGGCTATGCGCTGGAACAGGAAGGCACGCCGGTCGAGATTGTCAACGTGCGGGTGCAGTCCGTCGGCATGACGGAGAAGCTGGAATCCTTCGGCGAGCCCTATGCCGGCGCCGACGCGTCGGCCGCGCGCAAGGCGGAACGGCCGGCCTATGTGGTGGAGCGTGAAAAATTCGAGACCGTGCCGGTGTTCGACGGCCATCGCCTGCGTCACGGCAACCGCATCGCCGGCCCCGCCCTGGTCGAAATGGTCACCACCACGGCGTTCATCAGCTCAAGTTACGATGCCGTCACCGACCAATACGGCTCGCTGCTGATGTACCGCAAGGGCCGCGAGGATCTGGTGCGCGAGTGCTTGGGGCGGCCGTCATGAGCGCGAATACAAAAGTCGACCCGATCCTGATCTCGGTGTTCGCCCGCACCTTCCGCTCCATCACCGACGAGATGAGCGCCTCGGTGGTCAAGACCACGCGCTCGCCGATCCTGTGCGAGGCCAAGGATTTCGTCACTGGGCTCTACGACGCCAACGGCAACATGCTGGAGCAGACCGAGAACCTGCCGATTCTGGCCTTCTCGCTCGGCCCGGTGTGCAAGCACATCGTCAAATATTTCGGCGACGACATCCACGACGGCGACGTCATCTTCCACAACGACGTGTTCTCGTTCGGCAACCAGAACAACGACGTCGCGGTCTATAAGCCGATCTTCCACGACGGCGCGCTGGTCGCCTGGGCCGCGGTCAAGGGCCATCAGGCCGATATCGGCGGCGCCGTGCCGGGCGGCTACAACCCCAACGCCAAGGAGGTCTGGCAGGAGGCGCTGCGCATTCCGCCGGTCAAGGTCTACGAGAAGGGCAAGCTGCGCCGCGACGTCTGGGACCTGATCTTCGCCAATATTCGCTTCGACATCGTCCAGCACGACCTGAAGGCCCAGATGGGCGCCTGCACGGTCGGCGACCGGCGCATGCGCGCGCTCCTACAGAAATACGGCCGCGACGCGTTCGAGGCGCACAAGACCGCGCTTTTCGACGCGACCGAGAAGATGATGCAGGCCGAGATCGCCCGCATCCCCAACGGCGTCTATAGCGGCGAGGGCATGGTCTATTTCGACGGCCATCACCAGGGCTCGAAGTTCGTCATCCGCGTCACCATTACGGTCGACGACACGCACGTGAAATTCGACTACGCAAGGACCGACGCCCAGACCGACGGCTTCGTCAACGGCACCTATACGTCGAGCGCCTCGGCGACCTTGCTCACCTTCCTGCAGTTCATCAATCCCGACATTCCGCACAACGAGGGCATGATCCGCCCGATCGACATCGTCATTCCCGAAGGCACCATCCTCAACGCCCGCTATCCGAAGGCGACCACCTTCGGCAATCATCTGTGCCCGCCCAATGCCGACGCCATCATCCGGGCGCTGGCGCCGGTGATTCCCGACCGCGTCACCGCCGGCTGGAATAACCTGCTCTGCTCGCTCACCACCGGGCTCGATCCGGAGTCCGGCGAGAAATATGTCGACATCGGCTTCATGGGCCTAAAAGGCGGCTCCGGCGCCATGCGCGGCGTCGACGGCTACGATCACATCGGCATGATCGACGCCTCGGGCGGCGTGCTCGACCAGGATTACGAGATGTTCGAGCTGCAGACGCCGCACCGGCTGATCAAGCACGAGTATATCTGCGACTCCGGCGGCGCCGGCGAGTGGCGCGGCGGGCTCGGCGTCGAGACCCGCTTTACGATCGGCTCCGACAACACCCAGCTCGTCACCTTCGGCGACGGCGATTTCGAGCCGGCCTTCGGCCTGTTCGGCGGCCACGACAGCATGCTCAATTCGATCGCGCTCACTTATCCCGACGGCACCGCGGTGGTGCCGCGCAACAAGGATTTGATCCTCGGGGTGCCGAAGGGCACGCTGTACGCCCAGGTGGCCGGCGGCGGCGGCGGCTACGGCGACCCGAAGAAGCGCGACCGCGGCAAAGTCGCGGAAGAGGTGCGCAACGGCGTGATCTCGCCTAAGGCGGCGCGTGAGATCTACGGCTTTGACGGCGACGGTACCGAGAAATGAATTTCGACCCCAGCGACGAGCAGGTTCAAATCCGCGACACCTTCGCGCGGTTTTGCGACGAGCGCATCGCGCCGCGCGCCGCCGCAATCGACGAGGCGCACGCCTTTCCGCGCGAATTGTTCGCCGAAGTCGCGGCACTCGGCTTCTTCGGCCTGCGCTATCCGCCGGAAAGCGGCGGGCTCGGCCTCGATCTCGTGTCGCTCTGTCTCGCGCTCGAGGAAATCTCCCGCGGCTCCATGTCGCTCGCCGGCTGCGTCACCATGCAGTCGCTGATGGGGACGAAATTTCTGGAAATGCTTGGCAATGCCGATATCAAAAAGCGGCTGTTTGCGCCGGCGCTGCGCGGCGAGAAGATCGGCGGCATCTGCATGACCGAGCCGAATGCCGGCAGCGATCTCGGCGGCATTGCCACCACCGCGCGCAAGGTCGACGGCGGCTATGTGCTCAAAGGCCAGAAGATGTGGGTGACCTCGGCGCCGGTCGCCGATTTCTTCACCGTATTCGCCCGTGCCGGCGCGGAGAAGAAGCTGACGATCTTCCTGGTCGAGAAGGATTTCAAAGGGCTCGCCATCGGCAAGGCGATCCCGAAGATGGGGGTGTGGGCGCTGCCGACCTCCGAGCTTGCCTTCGACGACTGCTTCGTGCCCGACAGCCATCGCCTGAGCCATGCCGAAGGCGACGGCGAAGGCCACTTGCGCAAGCTCCTCGCCGAAATCCGCATCGTCACGGGTGCCTTAGCATTGGGCGGCGCCCGCGGCGCGCTGGAAGAAGCGATCCGCTATGCCGGCGAGCGCCAGCAGTTCGGCAAGCCGATCAACCGCTACCAGGCGATCCAGCTCAAGCTTGCCGAGATGGCGACCGATCTCGAAGCGGCGCGGCGGCTGGTGCATTACGCCGCTTGGCTCAAGGACAACGACAAGCCGCACCACAAGGAAGCGGCGATGGCGAAGCTGTTCGCCTCCGAAGCCGCCGCCGGCATCTGCGACAAGGCGGCGCGCGTGCTCGCCTCCTACGGCTTCAGCATGGAGTACGCGGTGCAGCGGCACCTGCGCGACATCCGCTTCACGCTGATCGGCGGCGGCACCAGCGAAATCCTGAAACTCGTCATCGCCAAGGAGCTGTCGGCGTGACGCAGCAAGAGAGCGCTCGGCGCATCAGGGTTCTGCTGGCCAAGCCCGGGCTCGACGGCCACGACGTCGGCGCCAAGGTGGTGGTGCAGGCCCTGATGGAAGCGGGCTTCGACGTGGTCTACACCGGCTTGCGGCAGACGCCGGAAGCCATCGCCAAGGCCGCGGCCGAGGCGAAAGTCGACGTCATCGGGCTCTCGATCCTGTCCGGCGCGCATATTCCGTTGTGCCGGCGCATCCGCGAATTGCTGCAGGAGAAGGGGCTTTACGATAAGCTCTGGATCGTCGGCGGCAACATTCCGGAAGACGACCGCATGGTGCTGCGCCAGCTCGGTTTCCGCGGCGTGTTCCCGACCGGCAGCCGCACCGCCGACATCGTCGCTTTCATACGGGAGAATGTGAAATGAACGATCAACCGAAGCCGGCCGCAGCCGCAAAGCCGCCGCGCAAGGAAGCTCCCGTCCGCCGCGTCGTCAACGAATCCGGCATCGAGATCAAGCCGCTCTACACCGCCGACGACGTGATTGCGACCGGCGGTATCGATACCAGCGTCGCCGGCGAGGCGCCGTTCACCCGCGGCATTCATCCGCTGATGTATCGGCAGCGTCCCTTCACCATGCGGCAATATACCGGCTTCGCCAACGCCGCCGACACCAACAAGCGGTTTAAATATCTGATCGCCAACGGCCAGACCGGATTGAACGTCGCCTTCGACTTGGCGACGCAGTGCGGCTACGATTCCGACGCGCCCGAAGCGGTCGGCGAAGTCGGCCGCGTCGGCATGGCGGTCGATACGCTCCGCGATTTCGAGATCGCCTTCGACGGCATCGACCTCGACGCCATCACCGTGTCGCTCACCATCAACGGCGCCGCCGCGATCCTGATCGCCATGTATCTCGCCATGGCGGAGAAGCGCGGCTACGACGTCGCCAAGCTGCGCGGCACCGCGCAGAACGACATTCTGAAGGAGTTTATCGGCCGCGGCACCTGGGTGTTCCCGGTCGACCCGTCGGTCAAGCTCGTCGCCGACACCATCGAATATTGCGCCAAGGTGGCGCCGAAATATTCGCCGGTCAGCGTCTGCGGCTATCACATCCGCGAATCCGGCGCGACGCCGGCCGAGGAAATGGGCTACGCGTTCTCGATCGCGCAGGCCTATACCGACGCGGCGCTGCAACGCGGCCTCGACATCGACGAGTTCGCCGGCCGGCTGTCGTTCAACTTCAACATTTTCGGCAATCTGTTCGAACAAGTGGCGAAATTCCGCGCCGGGCGCCGGCTGTGGGCCAAAATCATTCTCGACGGCTATGGCGCCAAGAAGTCGGAATCCGGCTGGCTGCGCATGATCGCCGGCGGCGGCGGCTTCGGGCTGACCATCGAGCAGCCGGAGAACAACATCATGCGCGGCGCCTATTACGCGCTGATCGCGGCGCTCGGCGGCGCGCAGACCATGGCGCTGTGCTGCTACGACGAGGCCTACACCATCCCGACGCCGAAGGCGCAGCGCATTTCGCTGCGCACCATGCAGCTCCTGATCGAGGAGATCGGGCTCGCCGACACCGTCGATCCGCTCGGCGGCTCCTATTACATCGAGAGCCTGACCAACCAGCTCGAAGGCAAGATCGTCGAGGCGATGACCTGGGTCGATTCCCAGGGCGGCATCGTCAAGGCGGTCAGCGACGGCGTGATTCAGGCCAAGGTGTCCGAATATGCCTTCGAGCGCCAGAAGGCGCTGGAGTCGGGCGCCCTGCGCAAGGTCGGCGTCAATTGCTACACCGACACCGACGAAGAAAAGCCGCAGGTCGACCTGCACGGCTACGACGAGATGGGTGCGATCGAGCAGATCGACGCGTTGAAAAAAGTGCGCGCGAGCCGTAACAACGCCGCGGTCGAGCGCGCGCTCGCCGCGGTGCGCACCGAGGCCAAGGCCGGCCGCAACGTCATGCCGGCGCTGATGGAGGCGGTGAAGGCCTACGCCACGGTCGGCGAGATGACCAACGCCCTGGTCGACGTCTACGGCCGCTTCCAGGAGCCGACCAAGCTGTGGCGCAAGGTGGCGTGAATTAATGTTGCTGACGCTAAGCGATCTGCACCGCTCATTCCCGCGCAAGCGGGAATCCAGTAGGCCCGCGCGAGAGCTGGGTCCCCGCTTTCGCGGGGACGAGCGGTTATAATAACAAACCCATGAAACCCGGCGTCATTCTTTCCATGGAGCAGGCTCTGTCGCTGACCTCGGCGACATTGCGCTTCGTCCATCTCGGCTGGCGCGTCATCAAGCTCGAGGCGACGCCGCAATCGGAGGGCGCGCTGCCCGGCGACCCCAACCGCTATATCGGCTCGCTGGTCGCCGACGAAGGCCGGCGCTCCTATTTCATCGGCCCCAATGTCGGCAAGGAATCGATTGCGCTGAACTTGAAGAGCCGCGAAGGCCGCGACGTGCTGCACCGGCTCATTCGCGAATTGAACGTCGACGTGTTCTGCTGCAACACGCTGCCGTCGCGCTACCAGGAGCTCGGCATCGACTACGACAGTCTGCGCGCGGTGAAGCCCGATCTCATTTGGGCGGCGATCTCCGCCATGGGTCCGGATTATCCCGATGCCGCCGGCTACGATCCGGCGATCCAGGCCCAGGTCGGCTACATGGAAGTCACCGGCATGCTCGACGGCCCGCCGACGCTCGCCGGCATTCCGCTGGTCGATCTCAAAGCCGGCGACGAAGTTTACGCCAACGTCTGGAAGGCGCTGGCCGAGCGCGCCACCTCGGGGCAAGGCAGCCGCATCGACGTGTCGATGATGCAGGCGGCCGCCGCGTGGCTGATCACGCTCCTGCCGCTGATCGACTTCGACTGCGAGCCGTGGGAGATCACCCGCGCCGGCAACGAGCACCGCAAATTCGTGCCGACAAACGCCTATCCGACTTCAGACGGCGCCGTGCTGTTCGCCATCGGCAGCGATGCCGGCTGGCGGCGCTTCACCGAAATTCCGAAGTTCAACGGCGTGGCGACGGCGCAGCGCGTCACCAATGTCGGCAGAGTCGCGGACCGCGTCGCCATCCATGCCGACATCGCGGCGATCACCAAGCAGCATACGACCGCCGAGATGCTCGCCGACCTCAAGCGCGCCAAGATTCCCCATGCCCCGATCAATACCGTGCCGCAGGCGATGCAGATCGAGGCGATCGCGCGCAAGCTGACGACGACCACGGCGCCCGACGGCCGGCGCGTGCGGCTGCCGCCGATGGCGACCGACCAGGCCGGCGCGCCGCACGACTTCTCGTTCCCGCCGCGCTACGGCGAGCAGACCGAAAAAATTCTGCGCGAGGTCGGCTACGACGCCGGCGCCATCGCGCGGTTGCGCGAAGCGCGGGTCATCGCCGGCCCGGACGCGATCGTCGCCCGCTCATGAGCTTCCGCAATCCGCTGTTGCGCAAGCCAACGCGGCCGTTGCCGCGCTGCGTCGCCGTGGTCGGTGCCGGCACCATCGGGCCCGATATCGGCTACTACCTGAAATCGGCGCTGCCCGATCTCAAGCTTTATCTGATCGATATTTCACAGCCGGCGCTCGACCGCGCCATGCAGCGCTTCACGGACTACACGGAGAAAGCCGTGGCGCGCCGCAAGATGCGCGCCGACGAGGCCGCGAAGGTCCGCGCCAACATACATGCGACCACCGACTATGAAGTCGTGCGCGAGGCCGATTGGGCGATCGAAGCGGCGACCGAGGATTTGGGCCTGAAGCGCAAGATTTTTGCGCGGCTTGAAACGCTGATGCGGCCCGGCGCCTGGATCACCTCGAACACCTCTTCGCTGCCGGCAGCGCAGATTTTTTCCGAGCTCAAGCAAAAGGATCGCGCCACCGTCACCCATTTCTTCACGCCGGCTTGGCGCAATCCGGTGGTCGAAGTCATCGACACGCCGGCGCTCGACCGCGCCGTGCTGGAGGACTTGCGCTGGCTGTTCTGCGCCACCGGCAAGGTGCCGCTCGTCACCGCCGACGTGCCCTGCTTCATGCTCGACCGCATCTTCGACAATTGGTGCAACGAAGCGGCGCATCTGCTCGACCGCTCAAGCCCCGCCGAAGTCGACTCGACGGCAGCCGAATTCGTCCATGCCGGGCCGTTCTTCGTGCTCAACCTCGCCCACGGCAACCCGATCATCATCGAGACCAACACGCTGCAGGCCGACGAGGAAGGCGAGCATTATCGCCCGGCGGCGATCTTTCGCACCGCAGGAACGTGGCAGACCCTGCCGCCGGGCAAGACCGTGCCAGTTCAGCCTGACACCGCAGCAGCAATCCGTGACCGCCTGCTCGGAATCCTGATTTCGCAGAGCGGCGACATTCTCGACCGCAACATCGGCGCCGCGGAAGACCTCGAGCTTGGCTGCCGGCTCGCGCTCGGCTTCAAGGCGGGCCCGCTTGAAGTGATGCAAAAACTCGGCACGGCGGAGGTCTCCCGCATCGGCCAGCACCTCGCGGCGGAACGGCCCGGCCTGCCGCTGCCCAAACGGCCGTTCGGCGACTATCAGGATTTCTTCCGCTTCGTGCTGGTCGACGACGTGCGCGGCGTGAAAGTCATCACCATCCGGCGCCCGGAAGCGCTCAACGCGCTGCACGACGAGCTGACCGACGAAATCCTCGGCGTCATCCGCAAATACGAAAGCGATCCCGCAGTGCGCGGCTTTGTCATCACCGGCTACGGGGTGCGCGCGTTCTGCGCCGGCGCCGATATCGGCCGCTTCCCGAAAATGCTCGGCGACGCGGCGGCAGCGGCGCAATACGCCCGCGACTGCTCGCGGCTTCTCCTCCACATCGACCGCATGACGAAGCCCGTTGTCGCGGCACTCAACGGCATGGCGCTCGGCGGCGGTCTGGAATTGGCGCTGCGCTGCCACGGCATCGTGGCGCTGCGTGATGCCTGGCTGCAATTGCCCGAAATCACGCTCGGCATCGTGCCCGGGCTTGGCGCCATGGTGGTGCCGTATCGGCGCTGGCCCAAGGCCGCCGCCACGTTCCACGCCATGATGCGCCGCGCCGAACGGATCCCGGCCGAGACCGCGCACCAGCTCGGCATCGTCGACCGGCTCAGCGACGACTACGACGCCATGATCGAGGCCGCGGTCGCGCGCGTGCATGCGCTTGCCGGACAGGTGCAAGCCCCTGCCGACGGCGCCATCGCCATCGCGCCACCCTCGCCCGGCGACGCCGTCGCCGCTAACGGCCAAAAGCTCAGCACGGAAGTGACGCGCATTCTCGAACGCGCCATCGTCGAGGCCGCGGCGGCGCCGAGCCTCGACGCGGCGCTTGAGATTGGCTACCGCGCCTTCGGCGTCAGCGCCTGCACCGCAGCCGCCCGCGAAGGCATCGATGCGTTCCTGGAGCGCCGGCCGGCGGATTTCACGAAGACCGGTTAGCCGTCACCTGTCGCCGCATCATCGGGTAGTGCGTGTTCTTGCCGGAAAATTTCGGGAAGCTTCGAAAATGCGCGCGCAGCTCGTGCCGCACCGGCGATGCCATCGCGGTGTTGAAGGCGTCGGGCGAATCGAACGCCACCTCGTTGCCGAGCATGTAATCGGCCGGCGGCAGGATGGCGGCGGCGGTGCTGTCGACCGGCAAGTAGCACAGCACCGAGCGAATGCCCGGCAGCTTGCCGAGGATCGGCGGATGGTCGGCGAGATAATGCGCGACAAATTCCGCCAAGTTCTCGGCCGGATGGTGATAGCGCACCACATAGGAGAACGGCGCGCGCAGCGGACCGGGATTGGGTGCATCCGCCGTCGCAAAGAAGCGGCGCTCCATCGCCGTGCCGGTCACGGCGACGGCGGCGGGCTTGCCGGCGAGGCTTTGCTTGAAGCGCGGGTCGGCCAGGCCGGCTTCCAGCTTCTCCCTGCTCGGGAATTGCAGCATGGCGATCGACAGCGGCCCCGGCCCGTCGTCGTTGAACGGATCGTGGGTGCCGCCGCGCAGCGGCCGGTAGAGATCGACGGCGGTCACTCCGGGCAGCGTGACCCAGGCCGGCGCCGCCTCGCGGTCGGCCCAGGCGTGCACCGCGGCCTCCGCGTCCTGGCCGCCGGTGCAGGTGATCTCGTAGACGAAGTCAGCCACGGCCCCTCGCTCGTTGCTTCGCGCCACGATCCCTTAGTATAGCCGGGCGGCGCTGCGGCACACCCCTCCTCCTCGAACTGGCCGCGCCCATGCCATAAGGTAGTGTCGACACGGTCAGTCGAAGACTGGAGGCGCTTTGGTGGAACTGGCGCACGTCAGCCTGGAAGACAAATACACCCTCCAATCGGGGCGCATTTATCTGACCGGCATTCAGGCGCTGGTGCGGCTGCCGCTGACGCAGCGGGCGCGCGACCGCGCCGCGGGGCTGAACACCGCGGGCTTCATCTCCGGCTATCGCGGCTCGCCGCTCGGCGGCTACGACAGCGCGCTGTGGCAGGCCAAGGCGCACCTCGAGCGGAACGACATCCGCTTCCAGCCCGGCCTGAACGAGGACCTCGCCGCCACCGCGGTGTGGGGCAGCCAGCAGGTCGGCCTGTTTCCCGGCGCCAAAGTCGATGGCGTGTTCGGCATCTGGTACGGCAAGGGCCCCGGCGTCGACCGCTCGCTCGATGCATTGCGCCACGCCAACTGGGCCGGCACGTCGCCGCGCGGCGGCGTGCTCGCCATTGCCGGCGACGATCACGGCGCGCAGTCGACCACGACGGCGTACCAGTGCGAGCAGGCGTTCGAGGCGGCGATGATACCGGTCCTCAACCCGGCGACCGTGCAGGACCTTTTGGACCTCGGCCTGTTCGGCTTCGCGCTGTCGCGGTTCTCCGGCTGCTGGGTCGGCTTCAAGGTCGGCAGCGAAGCGGCCGACAGCTCGGCGTCGGTCGTAGTCGATCCGCAGCGCGCCGCGGTGACCATGCCGGGCGACTTTGCGCCGCCCCCCGGCGGCCTGCACGTCCGCTGGCCGCAGGGCGCCATGGACTGGGCGGTCGAGCAGGAGCGCCGCCTGCACGGGCCGAAGCTCGATGCGGTCAAGGCCTTCGCCCGCGCCAATTCCGTCGACCGCGTCGTGATCGACGCGCCGCAGCCCCGGCTCGGCATCGTCACCACCGGCAAGGCCTATCTCGACGTGCGCCAGGCGCTGGCCGAGCTCGGCATCACCGAACAACGCGCCAGCGCGCTCGGCATCCGGGTCTATAAAGTCGCGCTGACCTGGCCGCTGGAGCCGCAGCGCGCGCTGGCTTTCGCGCAAGGCGTCAAAGATATTTTGGTCGTCGAAGAAAAGCGCGGCTTTGTCGAGAACCAACTCGTGCGGCTCCTCTACAACATGGATGCCGCGCAGCGGCCGAGCGTCGTCGGCAAGACCGACGAGACCGGCGCGGTGCTGCTGCCCTCGACCGGCGAGCTGACGCCGACGCTCGTCGCGCGCGCCATCGTGGCGCGGCTCAAGCGCCTCGGCGAGGTGCCGCAGGACTGCGCCGAGCGGCTGGCATTGCTGGAATCGTTCGAGCGCCCGGCGCCGCCGGTCTCGGCCATCCAGCGCACGCCGTTTTTCTGCTCCGGCTGCCCGCACAACACCTCGACGCGGGTGCCCGAAGGCAGCCGCGCCATGGCCGGCATCGGCTGCCACAGCATGGCGCTGTTCATGCCCGACCGCCACACCGCGACGCTGACCCACATGGGCGGCGAAGGCGTCAACTGGGTCGGTCAGGCGCCGTTCACCGGCAAGCATCACGTTTTTCAGAACCTCGGCGACGGCACCTATGCGCACTCTGGCCTGATGGCGATCCGCGCCGCCGCGGCGGCCGGCGTCAACATCACCTACAAGATACTCTACAACGACGCCGTCGCCATGACCGGCGGCCAGCCGGTCGAAGGCGCGATCACGGTGCCGCAGATCGCGCAGCAGGTCTTGGCCGAAGGCGCGCGGCGAGTCGTGGTCGTCACCGACGAGCCGGGCAAATATCCGAAGCATGCGGGCTTCCCGGCCGGCGTCGTCATTCGTCACCGGGACGATCTCGATGCCGTGCAGCGCGAATTGCGCGATATCCCCGGCCTCACCGTGCTGATCTACGACCAGACTTGCGCCGCGGAGAAGCGCCGGCGCAGGAAGCGCGGCCGCCTGCCCGATCCGCCCGAGCGCATCTTCATCAACGACGCCGTCTGCGAAGGCTGCGGCGATTGCTCGGTGCAATCGAACTGCATCGCGGTGCAGCCGGTCGAGACCGAACTCGGCCGCAAGCGCCGCATCGATCAGTCGAGCTGCAACAAGGATTTTTCCTGCCTCAAGGGTTTTTGCCCGAGCTTCGTCACCGTGCGCGGCGCCACCCTGCGCAAGGTCGGCGCGCTCGCCGCCAACGACGCGCTGTTCGCGCAATTGCCGGAGCCGAAGGCGCCGCCGCTGGAAAAACCCTACAGCATCCTGATCACCGGCGTCGGCGGCACCGGCGTGGTGACGCTTGGCGCGCTCCTTGGCATGGCGGCGCATCTCGAAGGCAAGGGCTGCACCGTCCTCGACATCAGCGGCCTGGCGCAGAAGAACGGCGCGGTGGTGAGCCATGTGCGGCTCGCGCCGCAACCCGAGGAGCTCCACGCCGTCCGCATCGCCGCCGGCGGCGCCGACGTGCTGCTCGCCTGCGATGCCGTGGTCGCGGCGAGCCCGGCGGCGCTGCCGCGCCTGCGGGCGGGCGCCACCAAGGCCGTGGTCAACAGCCACGCGGCGCCGACCGCGGCCTTCATCTTCAAGCCGGACATCGACTTCGAGACCGCAAAAATGCTGCAGGCGATCAAAGGCGCGACCGCGGACGCCGATCTCGTCGATGCCTCGGGCCTTGCCGCGGCGTTGATGGGCGACACCATCGCCGCCAATCTGTTCATGCTCGGCTATGCGTTCCAAAAGGGACTCGTGCCGCTCGGCGCGGCGGCCATCACACGCGCGATCGAATTGAACGGCGTCGCGGTCGAAGCCAATACGCAAAGCTTTGCCTGGGGCCGCCTCGCCGCGCACGATCGCGCCCAGGTCGCGGCGCTGGTGCTCAATATGCTGCACGACAGGCCGGCGCCCGAGCCGCAGGGCCTCGATGCCCTGGTCGAGCATCGCGCCGCGTTCCTCACCAAATATCAGAACGCCGCCTACGCCCAGCGCTACCGCAACGCCGTGCGAACCATCCGCATCGCCGAGACCAAGCTTGCGCCCGGCTTTTCCGGCCTCGGCGAGGCGGTGGCGCGCAACCTGTTCGCGCTGATGGCCTACAAGGACGAATACGAGGTGGCGCGGCTCTACAGCGACGGTGCGTTCCTGAAAAAGCTGCAGCGCCAGTTCGACGGCGGCTTCACCCTGCAATACCACCTGGCGCCGCCGCTGCTCGCTTCGCGCGATCCGGCGACCGGCGCGCTGAGGAAGCGCGCCTTTGGCCCGTGGATGGGCCGCGCCTTCAAGCTGCTGGCGCGGCTGCGACGCTTGCGCGGCACGCCGCTCGATATTTTCGGCTACACCGCAGAACGTCGGATGGAGCGCCGCTTGATCGCCGAGTATGAGGCAACGCTGCGCGCGCTTGCGGCGTCGCTCACTCCCGGCAACCACGCGCTCGCCGTCGAGCTCGCGTCGCTGCCCGCACAAATCCGCGGCTTCGGCCACGTCAAGGCGAAAAACGTCGAAGCGGCCAAAGCTTGCGAAGCGGAGCTGCTGGCGCTGTGGCGCCGCAAGGACGCGCCGGCCGCGGCGGCGTAGCAATCATCCCGCTCATTCCCGCGGAAGCGGGAATCCAGCAGCTGGGTCCCCGCTTTCGCGGGGACGCACGGCTGATGACAGCGCCGCCCACTTCGCTTCCGGATCGTCCGGCGGCACCGACGAGATCAGCGCCTGCGTATGCGGGTGCTGCGGATCGGCAAACACCTTCTCCACCGGCCCCTGTTCGACGATCTCGCCGCCATACATCACCAGCACCCGGCTGCACAAATGGCGCACGACGGAAAGGTCGTGCGAGATGAACAGCATGGCGAAGCCGAGCTCGGCGCGCAGCCGCGCCAACAGGTTCAACAGCTGCGCCTGGATCGAGACGTCGAGGCCGGACACGATCTCGTCGGCGATCAGCAATTTCGGCAGGCTGCACAAGGCGCGCGCGATGTTGATGCGCTGGCGCTGGCCGCCCGACAATTGCCCGGGCAGCCGCGTGCCGAAGTCGGCGGCGAGCCCGACTTCGGCCAAAAGCTCGCGGGTTCGCGCCCGGCGCTCGTCCCAGCTTGAGTGCCGGCTGCCGGCCTCCATCGCCTGCGTGACGATGCTCGCCACGCGGCGCCGCGGATTGAGCGCCGACTGCGGATCCTGGAACACCATTTGCAGGCGGGTGGCGCGCAGCGCGCTCGTGCGCGACGACGGCGCGGTCAAATCCTCGCCGTCGAGCCGGATCGTGCCGCCGCTCGGCGGCTCCAGTCCGACCAGCATCTTGGCGATGGTGCTCTTGCCGCTGCCGCTCTCGCCGACCAGCGCGACGAATTCGTTCGCGGCGATGCTGAAGGAGGCCTGCTTCACCGCGGCCACCGATCGCGCGCCGGCGAAGAGGCCGCCGCCGATCGCGTAGTGCTTGCGTAAATCCTCGACCTGCAGCAGCGGCCGCTCGGAAGCTTTTGCGGCGACGAGATCGCCGCTGGGCGCCGCAACAACCTGTGTCGCCCGGGCGCGCAGGCACGCCACCTGATGATCGGGCGCGACCGCAACGCTGGCCGGCTCGCCGCGGCGGCAATCGTCGGTCACCAGCGGACAGCGCGGCGCGAAGTGGCAGCCGGATAGCTCGCGCAGCTGCCGCAAGCTCGGCATCTGGTCCGGCATCACATAGAGCGCGCGGCGCTCGGCGCGCATCGACGGATTGGCGAGCTGCAGGCAGCGCGTATAGGGATGCGCCGGCGTCGCCAGCACGGCGCGCGCCGGGCCGCTCTCGACGGCGCGCCCGGCATACATCACCGTCACCTGGTCGCACAGCTGCGCGGCAAGCCGCAGGTCGTGGGTGATGAAGATCACCGCGGTGCCGTGCTCGCGCTGCATGTCGGCGATCAGCCGCAAGATCGGCGGATGGGTGGTGACGTCGAGCGCCGTGGTCGGCTCGTCGGCGATGACCAGGCGCGGATTTGAGGAGAAGGCGAGCGCGATCAAAACGCGCTGGCACATGCCGCCCGACAATTGGTGCGGATACTGGGTGAGCAGTTCGGCGGCGCGCGGCAAGCGGGCCGCGGTCAGCATGGCGATGGCGCGGTCGCGGCGGGCGCTGCGCCGTGCTTCGCCGAGCCGCGCCAAATGCTCGTCGAACAACGCGCCGACGGTCTGCGCCGGATTGAGCGAGGTCATCGGCGCCTGGGGAATGAAGGCGATGGTGCGGCCGAGCAGCGCGCGGCGCGCGGCCGGCGGCATTTGCAGGAGATCGTTGCCTTCGAACGTGAGCGAGCCGGAGGTGATGGCGAAGCCGGCGGGCAAGAGCTGCGCGATGGCGCGGCCGACCATGGATTTGCCGGCGCCGGACTCGCCGACCAGGCCGAGAATTTTTCCCGGCTCCAGCGCGAATGACAGCGCGCGGATCGCCGGCACCGTCGCGCCGTCGATGCGGGCGCCGACCACGAGCTCCTTGGCCTCGAGCGCCAACATGGTCAGTGCCCGGTTTCCGCCAGCCGCACGTCGAGCGTGCGGCGCAACCCGTCGCCGAGCAGGTTGAACGCGGTGACGGCGAGAAAGATCGCCAAGATCGGCAGCAGCAGATTCCATGGCGACTGATAGACGTATTGCCGCGCGTCAGCGATCATCTGGCCCCAGGCCGGCTGGTCGGCGCCGACGCCGAGGCCGACGAAGGACAGGATCGCCTCGACCACGACGGCGATCGCCATTTCCAGGCTGACGAGCGTGATGAGAAGAGGTGTCGTTGCCGGCAGTATTTCACGAACAATCGTCTGCCAGTGGGTGAAGCCGAGCAGGCGAGCCGCGGCGACATAATCGTGCCGCGTCACGATCAGCACCTCGGAGCGCAGCACGCGGCAGAACCGGGTCCAGTCGACCAGCACGATGGCGAGGATGACCTTGCTCAGGCCGGTGCCGAGCCCGACCATCAAGATGAGCGACAGGATCACCGGCGGAAACGACATCCACACGTCGACGGCGCGGCCGATGAGCCAGTCGACGGCGCCGCCGAAATAGCCGGCGATGTGCGCCAGGATCGCGCCGATGATCATGGCGCAGAGGGAAGCGAACAGCGCCACCAGCATGGCGGTGCGCGCGCCGTAGATCAGCCGCGACAGCACGTCACGGCCGAGGCTGTCGGTGCCCAGCAGATAGGTTCGATCGCCGCCGTCGGCCCAGGCCGGGGGGCTGAGGATCGCGAGCAGGTTCTGGTCGCCGGGATCGTGCGGCGCGATGGAGCCGGCGAAAATCGCACACAGCGCGATGCCGACGACCATGGCGAGCGCCACCAGCACCCGGGGCGACCGCAGCGCGCGGGCGAGCGGACCGGCCATCAGCGCACCCGCAGTTTCGGATTGAACACGACGTAGAGGCTGTCGACCGCGGTGTTGATGAGCAGCACGACGACGCAATAGGTCAGCCCGATGGCTTGAATCAGCGGCAGGTCGGCGTTGCGCACCGCATCGACCATCAGGTTGCCCATGCCGGGATAGGAGTAGATCACCTCGACCAGCAGCGTGCCGGAGAACAAAATGCCGAATTGCACGCCGGCGAGCGTCAGGGTCGGCAGCGAGGCGTTCTTGAAGGCATGGCCGATCAGGATCTGCCGCTCCGTGAGACCGCGCAGCCGCGCCTGCTGGATGTAGTCTTCGAGATAAACGTCGAACAGGCTCGAGCGCAGCACCCGCATGATGGTCGGCGAGAAGGCAAGCCCCAGCGCAAACGCCGGCAGGATCAGATGCCGGCAGGCGCTGAAGAACACGTCGAGACGCCCGACCAAAAGCGAATCGAGCAACAAAAAGCCGGTGACATGGGGCACCGGCAGGCCGGGCGAAACCTGGCCGGTGAACGGCAGCCATTGCAGCAGCACGCCGAACACGAACAAAAGAATCAAACCCCAGAGAAATTCCGGGATCGACAGAAGCAGGATCGAGGCGAGATCGGCGACCGGCTCCAGCGCACTGCCGCGCAGATGAAACAACAAGAGCCCGCCGCCGAGGCCGAGGATCGCGGCGATCGCCATGGCGCAGCCGGCAAGCTGAATGGTCGCCGGCAGCGTCGCCGCCACCAGCGCGCCGGCATCGCGGCGCAGCGCGATCGAGCGGCCGAAATCGCCGTGCAGCGCGGCGGAAAGCCAGATCAGATATTGCTGCGGCAGCGGCTTATCGAGGCCCATCTCGCGGCGCTGCGCCTCGACTTCCTCGATGGTCGCGTTCGGCGGCAGCGACATGGCGGCCGGATCGACCGGCAACAGCCGCAGCACGCAGAACAGCAGCGCCGAGACGATCAGCAGGATCGGGATCGCCGCCACGAGGCGGCGCGCGATCAGCTTGAGAACGAGGGACGTCATTGCATGTCATCACCCGCGAAGGCGGGTGATCCAGTAATCACCGCAGTCCAAATTCTTCTGCGCATGCGATTACTGGGTACCCCGCCGGAGCTTGCCATCGGGCCGGCCGCTTCGGGCCGGACCCGTCGGCGGGGTATGACAATGATCAGCTCCACTGCAGCGTCTGCGGCAGCACCCAGCCATTGCCGTATTTGGTGTAGGCGAGGTTCTTCTTGCGCACCAAGGTCAGCACGCTCTGCAGCAGCGGCATGCTGGCGCCGGCCTCCACCGCGTCGCGCTCGAGCTGCCGGTAGCCGGCGACGCGCTTGTCGTAGTCGGCGACGTTGAACAGCGCCAGATCGCGGTTGCCGAACTCCTCGTCCTTCCACGGCGCGAACGGCATTTTCGGATTGAGGTTGTAGCCGATGAAGATTTCCGGATCGCCGGTGGAATTGTCCCAGCTGTACAGCGTCACTTCCGGCAATTTGCCGCCGCGGTTCAGCTCGAAATATTTGGCGTATTCGATGACCTGCAGGTCGGCCTCGATACCGACCTGCTTCCACATCTGTGCGATAGCGCGGGCGATGTCGTAGTCGCTGGGGAACTGGCCATTGGTGGTGGCAAAGCCGATCTTCACCGGGTTCGAGGTGGAAAAGTTCGACTTGGCAAGGAGCTGCTTGGCCAGCGCCGGATCGTGTTTGAACGAGAAATCGGAGACGAATCCCGGCGTGCCCGGGGTCGCCATGATCGACAGCGGCACCGCGGCGCCGCCGTAGAACGCCTTCGACAGCGCCGCCTTGTCGATGGCGTGATGGGCGGCGAGTCGCACGTTCTTGTCGGCGAAGGCGAGGTCGGCGCGCACCTGCAGCAGGATGACGCGGGTGATCGGATTGAGCTCGGCGGCAAAGCCGCCTTCCTTGGCGAAGCGTTGGACCTCGCGCACCGGGACGTTGATGGTGCAGTCGACCCCGCCCGACTGGATCGCCGCCACCCGCGCCGACGGATCCTTGATGATCTCGATGGTGACGCGGCCGACCTTGGCCTTCGGGCCCCAATATTTGTCGTTGCGCTCGAGCACGATGCGCGAGTTCAACTCGTATTCGGCGAGCTTGTAGGGCCCGGTGCCGACCGGCTTTTTCAGGAAATTGTCGAGGCTGCCGGACTCGATATATTTCTTCGGCACCATGTAGCTGCCGAGGAACGCCATCCATTGCGGCGCGGTCGGCGCCGGCGCGTTGAACTTCATGGTCGCCTTGACGGGCGATTCGATGACGATGTCTTCGACCTTGCGCCAGGAATTGGCGGTGTCGAGCTTGAGGCCCGACTTGATCCGCTCGAGGAAGGTGTAGCGGAAATCCTCGGTCGTCATCTTGTCGCCGTTGTGGAAGGTGACGTCGTCGCGCAGCTCGACCGCCATGCTGAGCGCGTCCGGCGCCAGATTCCAGCTCTTGATCAGGTGCGGGACGAGCTTGAGCTGCGGGTTCTGGTCGAGCGGCTGATCGAACACCGCCTTGAAGATCGGCTGCGCGTCGGGCGTGAAGCGCTGATTGGGGTCCCAGGACGGCACGTCGTTCGGCCAGCCGACGGTCGCCGCGTCACCGGCGGCGGACGCGCGACGCGACGGCGCCGCCACGCCGACACCCGCGGCGGAAAAGCCCGCCGCCAATTGCAAGAACGACCTGCGCTTCAGCTTCGACACCATGATGTGCTCCTCACCGGCCCGCGGCGTTACACGCCGGACGGGCTCCTGCCGGCTCCCGCCGACGTTATACTCCAATTCGCGGCGGCGCTCCTATCGGCCGGCGGCGGCCGCAGCGCGCGCCGGTTGCGCAAAAGGCCGCGCCGCGCCGTTGCCGTGTGGTGCCGGCAAGGCGCGACGTTCCGACGCGCGTCGAAGCGATTGCTCTTTGGCGGCCCGGGACCGCGCGGTCACCGGTAATAGCGCCTGGCGCGGATGCGCGCCGCAGCCTCGAGGCTGGCGCGGTTGTCGCGGCGCGCCTGCAGCGCCTCGTCGGTCGCGCCCGCACGGCTGCGGCGCACCATCAGGTGGGTGCGCGATTCGACGAATTCGCGCAGACTCATGGTCGGCAGCGTCGCGTCGAGGGTCCGCAGCTGCGGTCCCGTCGCGTCGAGCCACACGATCTGCGTCAAGAGGTCGGACTGCGGATCGACCCAGGTGATGTAGCCGCCGGGCAGGATCTGGCGCGGCGCCGTGACCGCGCCGGTGAAGCTGTAGCGGGCGTTCGGCGTCACACCGAGATCGTAGAAGCTCGGCGTGATGAAGTCCGACACCATGATGCCGTCGATCGCATAAGCGAGCTCGTTGGCTTCGCAAGGATCGCAGGCTTCGACCAGATATTCCAGCTTCCCGGCGCCGTCCACGATCTGGCCGCCGACCAGGGCGATGGCCGCCGACGCCTGCAGCCGGCTGCCGTAAGGATCGACCAGCATTTCGATGGTCTCGTGGCTTGCGTCGATGGTCCATTCGTCGCTGCCCGGCGTGTTGAGGACCAGGGCATAGGGCTGATTTTGCCGCGTCTGGTGGTAGCCGCCTTCATTGTCCGGCAGCGTGTCGACGATCAGCACCGGCCACATGCCCTGCGGAATGCTGTTCGGATCGGGGCCGTAGGAGACGGTGGCGCCGACGTTCCAGAACGGCGCCACGTCGCGCGCAATTTGCACGTTCAACGCTTCGGCCGCCGCCGCCATGACGGTGGCATCGATGGTTGCCGTGGTGTCGACCAGCACGATCTTGCTCTGCAGCATGGGGGGCCTCGTGGTTTTGAAATTTTCGCGATTGTGAGATTGAGGGAATGACGGTGCGCCGTCCGTCCCGTCACCGTCGCCGCCGTACTTAAAATTACTCTGAGGTGGAATACGCGTAAAGGTTGACCGATGCGACGCCCATCGTGTGCAGAGCCAATTCAACGCGTTTCCCGAGCGCGGCGCCAGCACGGAGCGTAGCGAAGTGGTGCGCTGCAGACCCGGGATCGTCGCAAACACGGAGTTTGTGTCTTTTCACATACTCTCAGTCTGCGAAGGTGCTGGATCAGCGCACCGCGACAGCGCGTTGAAGACGCGCGTAAAGCGCGTTCATGGCGCTACACTGCATCCGGGAAACAGTGCACATTGCTGTCAGTGTCCGCCCCTCAATGCCTCCCAAACCCTTCGCGGCGTCGCCGGCATGTCGATGTGGCGGATGCCGGCGCGGCGCGAAAGCGCATCGACGATGGCGTTGATGACGGCGGGCGGCGCGCCGACGGCGCCGGCTTCGCCGGAGCCCTTGACGCCGAGCGGGTTCATGGTCGCCGGCACGTTGTGGGTCGCGAACGAAAAATTCGGCAGATCGCCGGCGCGCGGCATGGCGTAGTCCATGAACGAGCCGGAGAGGAGCTGGCCGGAATCGTCGTCATAGACCGCGTGCTCGAGCAGCGCCTGGCCGATGCCCTGCACCACGCCGCCGTGGACCTGGCCTTCGAGCATCAGCGGATTGATGGTGCGGCCGAAGTCGTCGACGATGGTGTAGCGGTCGATCACGACCGCGCCGGTCGCCGGATCGATCTCGACTTCGACGATGTGGCAGCCGTTCGGGAAGGTCTGCCCGGGCGGCTGGCGCGTATGCGTGGTGTCGAGGCCCGGCGCCATGCCGTCCGGCAGCTTCGCCGGATCGCGCGCCGCCTTCGCCAGTTCCAGAATGTCGATGCGCAGGTCGGTCCCGGGCACCGCGAACGTGCCGTCGGCGAAAGCGATGTCCTGCGCCGCCACTTCCAGAATATGCCCGGCGAGCTCCTTGCCCTTGGCGATGATGGTGTTGCCGGCCTCGTACAGCGCGGTACCCGCGACCGCAAGCGCGCGCGAGCCGCCGGTCAGGCCGGCCGGCGTGCGGTCGGTGTCGCCCATGATGACGTCGATGCGGTCGGCGTCGATGCCGAGCTGGCCGGAGACAATCTGCTTGTAGGCGGTAATAAGCCCGGTGCCGTATTCCTGGTTGCCCATCACCAGTTCGACGCGGTCGCCGTCCTTGAACTCGATCGACGCGGTCTCGGGAAAGCCGCCGCCGCAGCGCTCGGTATAGGTCGCCATGCCGATGCCGCGCAGCTTGCCGGCTTTCTCGCTCGCGCGCCGCCGCTTGGCGAACGACGACCATTCGGCGGCGTCCATGCACAGATCCATCACCTTCTCGAACTCGCCGGAGTCGAGCAGCAATTTGGTCGCCGAGGTGTAGGGCATGGCCGACGGCGGCACGAAATTGACGCGGCGGATGGCGTCCGGGGATTTGCCGGTCTCGCGCGCCGCGGCATCGACCAGCCGCTCGATCAGAAAGCCGGCCTCCGGCCGGCCGGCGCCGCGATAGGCGCAAACCGGCACGGTGTTGGTGCACACGCCCTTGACGTTGATGTGGACGGCGCCGATCCGATACAGCCCGGAGACCAGATCGGTCGAGCGCGTCGGCACGAACGAGCCGAACGGCGACAAATACGCGCCGACATTGGCGAGCACGGAGACGCGAAGCCCGAGAAAGCGGCCGCGCGCATCGAGCGCGAGCTCGGCGCGCGTGACGTGATCGCGGCCCTGGTTGTCGGAGACGAAACCTTCGGAGCGGTCCTCCTGCCACTTCACCGGCCGGCCGATTTTTTTGGCCGCCCAAAGCACCAGCGCGTGCTCGGGATAGACGAAGGCCTTCATGCCGAAGCCGCCGCCGACGTTTGGCGTGATCAGTCGGAGTTTCTCTTTTGGGATTTTCAGCACGATCTCGGCGAGCGGATCTCGCACGAAATGCGGCCCTTGCGTCGCGGTGGTGAGCGTGGCGCGGCCGGACGCGGCGTCGTAATCGCCGATGGCGTTGCGCGGCTCCATGGAATTGACCACGACGCGGTTGTTGATGAGCTCGAGCGTCACGACGCGCGCGGCCTTGGCGAAGGCGGCGTCGGTCGCCTTGGCGTCGCTGACGTCGTTGTCCCAGTCGAACACGATGTTGTTCGGGATGTGCTCGAACAATTGCGGCGCGCCGGCTTCGATGGCGGCCTTGGCGTCGGTCACCGCCGGCAGCGCGTCGTAGTCGACGGCGATGGCCTCGGCGGCATCGCGCGCCTGGGCATAAGTCTCGGCCACCACCAGCGCCACGGGCTGGCCGACGTGGCGCACCGTGCCCTGGGCCAGCGCCGGCCGCGGCGTGTCGTGGCGCGGCTTGCCGTCGCGGCTCACGAGCGGCGTGGTGCAGGGGATGTCGCCCAAGCCCTCGGCGCGGACGTCGTCGCCGGTGCCGACAAACAGCACACCGGGCATGGTCCGCGCGGCGCTCACGTCGATGCTTTTGATCCGCGCGTGCGCCACCGGCGAGCGCAGCACGAACGCATAGGTCGTCCGCGGCAGCACGATGTCGTCGGTGTAACGCCCCTGCCCGCGGATCAGCCGAAAATCCTCGTGCCGCCGCACCGGCTGGCCGACGCCGAATTTCATGATGCGTCCTCGCGTTTCGATTTTGCGCCTATGCTAGCGCATCGGCGGCGGCACGCGGAATAGCGTGCGCTCATTCGCCCCGCGGAATCAGGCGCCGGACGATGGCGGCAACCGCCGCATCGTCGCCCTCGCCGCGCCGGCCCAAGCCTTCGATCACGCCTTTGCGATCCTCGATCTCGCGGTTCTGGCTCATCTTCCATTTGCCTTCGAGGCGGGCGATCGGCAGGCGGAGGCCGACGATGGCCCGCGCCATGCCGGCGATGAAGCTGTCGGGCGCGTCAGTGACGGCCCACGGCTTCGCCCCGCTCGCCTCCTGCTGCGCCGTCAGCTCGCCGACATGGCGGCGCAGCCAGGCGACGTCGTCCATCGCCTCGGCGCGGCCATAGGCGTGCACCACGGCATAGTTCCAGGTCGGCACGACCTTGCCGTGCTCGGCCTTCGACGGATACCAGTTCGGCGTGATGTAGCCCTCGGGCCCCTGGAAGATCACCAGCGCCTCGGCGCCGCCGGCAAATTCGCGCCAATGCGGATTGGCGCGCGCCACGTGGCACTCGATGGTGCCGTACGGGCCGTCGTCCTTGAGCACGGTCGGCAGGTGGGTCGCCGTCAGGCCTTCCGCGCCCGCCGAGATCAGCGTCGCGAACGGCCGCGCCCGCATCAGCGCGTGCAACGCCGCCACGTCGTCGACGCGAAACTGCTCGGGCAGATACATGAAAACTCCCGGGGCGCGCGCCAGTCCTGGTGCAATCCAGGTCTTATAGAGGACGTCTTATAAGGACGTGGGCGCCATATAAAGCGTGCCGGGTTACCCGCGGCGGCGCTAACGGGCGCGCCGCGCCGGAGCGGGCGACGGCGTGTATTGCGTATTCTGGCTGCACACGCCGCCGTTGCCCGACAACGCCGCCATGCACTGCGCGTAGGTCGTAAAGCCGCAGTTCTGACCGCCGAAGCCGGCATATTGCGCGCACCACGGATAGTTTTGCGCGCGCGCCGGCGTTCCGGCTGCAACCGCGGCGGCGAAAACTCCCGCCGCCAGCAGCAATCGTTTCATGCTCGCCTCCAACGCTCGCGGTCGCTCTCAAGCTACGAACCCCTACGGCTCCGTTTTATTTCGGCGCGCGCCCGGCAGCATCTATGAAGAAGATGGCGCGCCCGAAGAGATTCGAACTCCTGACCCCCAGATTCGTAGTTTTTAGTCAGCGGTTCTGCCTAGTTCTTGCCGGTTAGCTTCGCCGGCCCACATAATCGTTAAGTAGCTGAAATTACGTAGGAAATGAACCATTCTGAACCCATTGATAACCCTGACCCTAAGATTTTCACCTGCAGCGGACCGGGTGTTCTACCATGCAAATGCCATGCAGAATAGGAGAGCCGGTTTGTGGCCAAAGGTACCAGGCGGATCCTTCTAAGTGACAGCAGCGTCGCACGGCTGCCTTCTGCCAAGGCTGAAGGCGGGTACGTCGTGCGCGATCGCGACGTACGTGGCTTTATCGTCAAGGTCGGAATGCGTCGCAAGACCTATCGCTACGAAGGTGAGCGCCGCAGCGGTAAAAACCGCGAAGTCATTAGCCGCAAGCTGGGCGAGCACCCCCACACCAAGGCCGGTGACGCTCGCGCCGCTGCGCTTGCTATTGTTGGCCAACGTGCTCGCGGGGAGACCCTCACAGGGGCTGGAGCGGATATTACCGCCGCACAAGCGTGGGCGCGCTACGAGGTGTACCTGAAGCGGGAGAATCGCAGCAGCCGCACGATCGACGACTACAAGCAAAAGTTCGAAAAGCACTTAGTGCAGTGGCATGAGACGCCGCTCCGCAAGATCACTCGGGCGGAGGTGCTGACATGGCATGGCAAGGTGACGGCAATGGCAGGTGCGTACGCGGCTAACGGCGCAGCGCGTCTTGGCCATGCTCTGTTTGCTTACGCGCGGGACGAGTTGGAGGCGCCCGACATGCCGGGACGAAACCCATTCCGCGGGAGGGGCCTCCACAACGAGGAGCAGCCCCGCGAGACCGGGATGGGCACGCGCGATATTCGCCCGTGGTTCGAGGAGTTACTGAGGCTTCAAAGTCCAATTTTGCGCGAGTTTCATTGGCTAAGCTTGCTTTCCGGGCTACGGCGTAACGAGGTGGCCACACTTCGGTGGTCCGACGTGAGTGTGCGCGAGCGGGCAATTACTATCCGGACCCCAAAAGGTGGCAAGAAACGAAGGTTTAGGGCGCCAATTTCGCCGATAATGATGCGGGCCATTTGCCGGGCTCGTATCGCCGGACGTGTGATGCACGATAGCCAATCACGTGAGTGGGTTTTTCCCGCTTCCTCACGCTCCGGTCACGTCGAGGAGATCAAGGGGTCCTCGTGGGTCAATGGCAGAAACGGAGACAAGCGAAAGATCGTACGGCTCACAAAGGTTGGGCACAGCCTACGGCACTCTTACCGAACGCTCTGCGCGGCTGCGGGCTTGGACCGGCTGAGGACGAAGCTGCTAATGAACCATCAGGTCAGTCGCGATGTGACGGACGCCTACCTGTCGACACCGGCATTGTTCGATCAACTCCGAGAGGCACAGCGCATGGTATCGGACTTGATCCTGCGCAGCGCTGGATCCGTTTCCGACGACAGGTTGACGCAGTTGCTCGTTCAACAGTTTGGAGGTCCCGCCGTCTCGCGCGCGCAGTCTCCAGCTAATTCGGTTGCCTTTCATGAACGTGTGGCCAGTCGGAGCACGCAAGCTTAAATCGCGGCGCCCTCTTCTTATAATTAATCAGCGGGTCCAAGGTTCGAGTCCTTGTGCGCCCACCAACGATTTCTCAGCGGCTGATGCGGACTCCGGTGCACAAAATCCCCGTGGACGAACTCGCGTCGTCGCATTGCCTACCCCGTAGGCTTGGTCCCCTCGACTGCGCTCTGATTACACCAAGGATCTGCGGCTAGTGAAATGGGGTTCAGCCGCGCCACGTTTGCTCTCCTCCCGTTAGCGTCGCGAATAGCAACCGCCCGCAAATGGACGGTAGGAACGAATCCCTGCCGATGTCGGCTATGGATTCGACTTCGACCAAATCGAGATGCGCGAGAAATGACGCAACGGGCCAGAAGCGACCGAAGTGCGTCGCAGCAATTTGGTGAGCCCAAACCCTGTTTGGATCGGTGGCGTCAGGCCGCGCGTTCGATCCGCGTGTCGATCTCAGTACGGAGCGCTTCGAAGTCGATTGGCTTGGTCAGAAGCGCCTCGGCTCCATCTTCCAGCGCCCTGCGTTTGGTCTCCGCATCGCCATAGGCGGTGATCATGATGACCGGCACGTCAGGTCGCAAAGCCTTGGCCTTGGGCAGAAGTTCAAGGCCGGTCATCCCCGGCATGTTGATGTCCGACAAGATCAGGATCAATGAGACACCTTCCGCGTCACCGATGCGTTGCAGTGCCGCTGGAGCAGATTGCGCAAATTCCATCGTGAACCGGCCAGCGCGTAGGTCGCGCCGGAATTGCTGACGGAACAGCACCTCAACATCGGGTTCGTCGTCGACCACGAGAATGAGCAGCTTCACATTGGCCCCCCTATATTCAACGAAAGCTATGCGGCGGTCCGAGGTAGGATGATTCTGAATTCGGTGAATGCACCGGGCTCGGTGTCGACCTCAATAGACCCGGAATGTTGCTTGACGATGATGTCGTGGCTGATCGACAGGCCCAACCCGGTGCCTTCGCCGGCCGGCTTGGTGGTGAAGAACGGATTGAACATCTTGTCCTTCACTTCGGGC
>Ga0335081_10001946_pt1 | contig 32664 bp, 28 predicted proteins | sample Lox_Sample_35_FD_206713 | JGI IMG/M metagenome (GOLD analysis project Ga0335081, IMG submission 206713) | Soil microbial communities from Loxahatchee National Wildlife Refuge, Florida, United States - Lox_Sample_3.5 | ecosystem: Environmental > Terrestrial > Soil > Wetlands | place: USA...
CCCGAGAGGGCTTCGTTATATGTCATGTTGATCAGACCATCATGACCGTTTAAGTAAGCCGGAGTAAAAATAACGTGAATCCTGTTTTCGGGCGTATTCATGAGTCCCAATCTGTTACATGTCTGCAAAATGGGATCGAATGCCTCATTGATGAGCCTGTGGGTGGCAATGGGGGGAGAGGCCGGTTCAAGTCTTCCCTGCTCGCCCTGCAGAGTGGGAATCAAATCCATATGCCCTCCAATCACGAAAAGACAGGCCAGGATCTCTTCATCTTTGGTCATGTCTTTCTCGAGCCGGCCCAGGGCATTTAGAAAAATATCAATGCCCTTATTGTGGAATTCATAACGTCCCGATATGACCAAAATCTTAGTATTCGAAGGAAAATCCTTTCTCAAAAACCTTGAAGCGGCAGTAAGGAGTGTTTCCCTTGATTTTAACGCCGGCACTCTGTTCGTAGTGAGATCAGGAATCTGGTCCATATCAAGACCGTTGGGTGTAATAACATCGGGATACCTGCCAAGAAAATTTTTTGCTTCTGAGGCGGTTATTTCACTGACCGTCGTGAAACAGTCTGCCTCCCTTGCAGAGGCCACTTCCATGGAATATTTGGCCTTAATATTGTGGGCGCTTGCTTCCGCCAAGGGCGATATATTGTCCATGACTGTGTATATATCGATCCCTGAGCCCGCGAGGGTTCTTCCGAGAATCGTCGCGTGTGTCGTAAATGTGGTACCTATTTCGGGAACCTTCTTTTTCACGCAGAGAAGGCCCGCTCCGCACATCCATTCATGAAACTGAGCAATGGCCGGAATGTTTTGCGGTCTGGCCATGAGATTATAAATTGTTTCGATTACCTCGCCGCAGGCATAGCTGAACATCAACGGTTCCACATAGTCCCATCCGCCGGCAATGGAATCTATGCCATAATCTTCCCAGAGTCTGTAGAGCAATTGGTCTTTGTCATACTTCTTTCCGAAATTGACAAGGATGACCTTCGGGTCTCCGGGAATTTTCCACCTGCCAAGACGGCACGGGATTTCCTTGATAGCAGTGCTTTCCCTAATCTTGACCCAGCAGTCCTCATCAGTCTCTTCAAAATCAGGGTTGGTCTTGAGGTCAGGCCCTAACAGGAAGTACTTCTCTCCATAGTTACGAATGGCCTCTCTCGTCTTGCTGGCAATGACGGCATATATTCCTCCTACCTTGTTGCAAACCTCCCAGCTGACTTCAAATAAATAGCCTCTATTCTGCCTCTTCATGAATTACGCTCCTCTTTCTTGCCCAAGTATCCGGAAAAGTCATCAATGATATTCATATAGTTGATATACGCATCGTAAGGCGACCCGTAAGGATTGGAATCCTTATGGATGCTCCCATCAGCAAGCCCTCTGGTACGCATGTAAAAGAAATGATCGGATGCCTGAAGCATGCGCCAAGTCCGGAGAAATATCGCGTCTTTCCGACGACGCACTTTTGACTCCATGCCGTACAATGCATCAATGGCGTCCTTCTGCAACGCATTGCCCAACCGCACATCCAAATCCCTTTCAGCATCTGCCCATGAGATATAGTCCTCCACATCGACTTCGTCAACAGGATTGTAGTCCCGGGCAACCTCCGAAGGGGTTTGAAACCTGAAAACGGAGTCGGTCAGGATTTCGCGGGGTAGGAGACGGAGAAAATCGAATATCCCCGTTTCATGCGGCTGATGTTCACCAAAGGTCTCGTAGTTCATGAGCAGATTTATGACATCCACCGTATCCTTCATGCCGTAAATCCGGTCAGCGTATTTATCGGCTGAAAATGGATGTTCGGTCCACTTCGGGTTGGAAAAATGAAAGGCAATGTCATCGGAAAGACGGTGGTTTCTGAGAAACAGTTTCAGATTCTTACACCCTCTGGGCCGATAGACATAGTTGGGAGACCGCCATCCCAAAATCTTATCTGCCCCTTCCGCCAGAATGACATGGTATCCCATTTTTTCAGCCAAGTTTGCAAGCGCGCTGTTATAGATGAGCTCAGTATTACAAAGTGTCTTGGGATTTTGACCAAACAGGCTTTTTATCTTTTTCTTATGCAAGATAACCTGTTCTTTAAACTCCCGCGGAGAATAGAGATATGCGAGGGAATGGTAATAAGTCTCACTCACAAACTCGACACATCCCGTGTCGGCAAGTCGCTTGAAGCTTTCAAGAACGTCAACACGATGTTTTTCAAATTGATCCAGGAGAACTCCCGTTATCGAAAAAGCGACCCGGAAATCTCCTCTGTAGCGCTTGATCAGATCAAGCATGATGCGGTTGGCTGGGAGGTAGCATGTTTCAGATGATCTGTTCAGGTTCTCAAGGTTTCTTCCTGCATTCTCGTAAACATGGTCGTGGTCTATATCGAAAAAGGTATAGTGCTTCAGCCAAAGAGGCTTATTAACGTGAAAGAGCAGACAGATACTTGGCATTCCTCCACCTTTTTAGTGCAATACGAGCCGGTAGATATGGGCGATCTTTTCCGCAGCTTTTTCCCAGTGAATACTTCGCAATTGTTCACGCGATCTCTCGACAATCTCCGCTGTCAGACTGGGGTGTCTTAAAATAGCCATTATCTTATTTGCAATTTCATCGACATCCCAGAAGTCTACTTTCAAAACATGATCAAGGATCTCCGCGGCACCTGACTGCCTGGACATAATGACCGGCACGTCGTAAATCGCTGCCTCAAGAGAAGATATGCCGAAAGGTTCCGACACGCTGGGCATGACATACACATCGCTCATTGAGAATATACGCTCGACCTCTGCTTCCTGAAGAAAGCCGGTAAAGTGAAAATTCTTCCCTATATGAAGTTCGGCAACTCTCTCGATCACAGGAGGCATCATATCGCCCGCACCGGCCATGACAAATGTCACTTGCGGAAATTCTTTCAAAACCCTCGCCGCGGCCTCGACAAAATAGTCAGGGCCTTTCTGGAATGTAATCCTGCCCAGGAAGAGCACAATCTTCTTGTCCGAGTCTTTTTCCCGATGGTACACCGGTGGCGCCTCGTCCCGTGAAACAGCGTTATGCACTACGGATATTTTATCAGGATCAATACCATAGTGTTTGATAATCAAATTTTTTGTATAACTGCTCACGGCGATAACATGATCGCATAACACCATACCGTAACGCTCCAGATAATAGATATCCTGATTTACGTGTTCGCCACTTCTGTCAAACTCCAGGGAATGGATCTGAAGAACAAGAGGCTTCCCGCTGACTTCCCTGGCATAAATACCGGCAAATACAGTCATCCAGTCATGGGCGTGGATGACATCAAAAAAGTGATCTTTCGCAATAACACCGGCAGCCCTGGCATACCTCATGACCTCGGCAATCAGATTTGGACCGTATGGCCATGAGGCTCCCAAGACGCGGAGGCCCTCCCTCACCGTCCCGTCTTTTTCATACGCATGCCTGTCAAAATGTAGTTGCTGCGACCTCTCATAAGCGCCCTCATCTAAATATGGCCGAAGCGTGGAATTTATCAGCCTGATATCGAGTCCGCAAAAGATATCTACGGCGCCAATATCTCTACCCCTTCCAGGAATTGCTTGCGCTGAAATCAAGTCTACGTGCGACAGGGGAGCTTCACCAGGCAGTCCAGGAATGACAAAATATATCTTGTGACCCCGCCCCACGAGTGCCTTTGTTAAACCGAAACATGCCGTTCCGAGACCGCCACTCACATGGGGCGGAAATTCCCATCCAAACATAAGGATTCTCAATCGCTGAGCTCCTCCTTAGAATAAAACGACTATGTATGTATCGGAGTGTTATTACAGGAGTGACTCTTGCACGTTACCACTGAAATATACTATCGCTATATGTCATAACAAGGGGTTAAAGTAAACCAGAAAATCCATTCATCAATGTGCCATCGCCGCCTTAACGGGGCGTCAGGTATCGGGTGCATCATTTAGAAGCATGTACAGTCTGATTAATCCGGCGGCACTCCAGGCCTGCGAAATGCAACCGTTGGGGCGATGAGGAAAGTCACCATCGAAGATTTCAGATATGCAACCGATGCCGGCTTCCGCCATATGGTTGCTTAGAAATGCTCGAATGAAATTCAAGAGAAATGTCTTTGCCGCCGCCTTATCTTCTGCGGCCTTCATGTATGCCTCGCCGAAATGCGCGATCAACCAGGGCCATACAGTGCCTTGATGATAGGCCGCATCTCTTGCCAAGCTGTCGCCTTCGTACCGCCCTCTATAGCTATCATCTTCCGGCGACAAGGTTCTCAAACCTACAGTAGTGAGCAGGTGCTTCTTGACTTTCTCGACAACACCTGTCCATTTAGCTGCGTCCAACGGCGAATGGGGAAGGGAGACGGCCAGAATCTGATTGGGCCTTATGGCCCGATCAAGAAAACCGTCGCGGAAGACGTCACCCAAATAGGCCTCGCCCTCTATCCAGAAGGTATCGACAAAGGATCTCCTTATCCTTGAAATCAGATCCAGAAAGGAAAACGCATGATCATCGAAAAGCTTCCGGAGTTCGTCTGCAAAGCAGATGGCATTGTACCACAGGGCGTTGATCTCAACAGGATATCCCCAACGGGCCGTAACAGGCATGCCTGCGCCTGTTGCATCCATCCACGTTATATGCGTACCCTTGTCACCCGCGTGGAGTAAGCCGTTTTCGCTCATATAGATATTGAATGCCGTACCATCCATATATCCCTTCAGAATCCTCTTCATGACCGGCCACATCCGGTTTTTGATAAACATTATTTCGCCGGTGTACTTCAGCATCTGTTGAATAGACCAGAAATACCACAACGATGTATCGACCGTATTGTAAGCATTTTCCATCTCATCATCGGAGAAGTAGTTGGGCAGAATGCCGTTTTTTTCATATGTGCTCATTGAACTCAAAAGGGCCATTCCCTCCTCGGAACGGCCGCTCAAGAATGTCAAACCCGGAAGCGATATAAGCGTATCCCTTCCCCAGTCGCCGAACCAGTGATATCCTGCAACGATAGACGGCCGGCCTGACGGTGAATTGATGAGAAATTGCTGACCTGAAGTAACGAGATTTCGGACGTGAATCCTGTCTTCCTCATTTTCAAACTTCTCCGCCATCTCCTCGTCTCTTAATGTCTCCTTTGCCCGCCTCGCCGTTTCCGTCATCCAAATATCTTCCAGGTTTTCCCAGCAAACGTCAGTTGAAGCAGAGAAGATGATTACACTTCCCTTCTCAATGGGAATCTCGAAAATACCGGGGCAGAAGAGATCTTCATGCCAGTCAAAGCCCCTATCTTCCTCCCTTTTGTATTCAAAATTATTGTACCAGACGGGAGAAGGAAAAAATTTCACTTCCACATTCGTCCGCAGAACCATAGGAGGCATGCGGTCATAAGGGTGCAACTTGAATCCTTCTTCCGTTTTGTAAACTTCCGCCCGAAGGAATGAGTTCTCTTTAGTCAATTCGTGATAACCTCGAAACGCAATAAATGGCTTGAGACGCAAAAGACACGGAGACTGACAATGTTCGACCTCGTACCTCATGAGAACACAATCCTTCTTATGGATCATCATGATCGCCTTGTGGATGCGAATTCCATCCGCTTCGTAGATAAATCGAGGGGAATAATCCAAATGAAATTCCTTCAGAAAATGTTTCTCCTGGGGGAAAAAGTAACCGGGGTATTGACTACATGAAAGAAAGATTTCTTTTCCTTCTGCTAAAACCGCATCTTCTATCCATGAAAGAAGGACATACTTCCCCTTCGGTGCTCCCAGGTTTGCCACTAAGAGGCCGTGATATTTTCTTGTATTGCAAGAAAGGACAGTGCTCGAGGCGTAACCCCCTAGCCCGTTGGTGTCAAGCCACTCCATGGTCAATGCCTTTTCAAGGTCCGAGCAGGAATGTTCATCAATGACAAATCGTTTCATATGTATCATCCTTCAGTGAGGCAATTTAAACCCGGAAGAGCCACTGTATAACAAATAATTTAGGCCATTCGGAACCAAAATCGATGAATATTGATACAAACATATTCCAAAAAAAGATTTTCAACTAAGTCGCAAAAAATCAGAAGATTGTGCTGGAGAGGTGGCGACGTTACCATCAATTATGGCATATTGTACACATCTACGCCTGATGGGGGCTTGAAGCTAAAAAGCTTGTCGTCAAGGTTGTTGTTGATTCTTATATCCGAGAGCCTGATACGGGTGAGATTTCCATACAGGTCTGTAAAACTACATTGTATGATCTGAAAGTTCTCTTTATCTATGGTGATATATAACTTATCGACGCCTGCCTCTGAAACTTTGGGAATAAGGGTAAGAAGATAGTTACCATTCTTATCCACATTATCAGGCTTTGAAAAGCCCACATTAAAATCTTCGCTCAGTTTGCCTATGCCAGAAAGAAATTTCACGGCCAGCTTCGATTTATATATATTTTCCGTATCCTGCACATAGGCAGCGTGATCCTCTGGAATGTATAACCAGGCCTTCTTGGGGTTTATGATTAATTTTTTTTCCTTCGGTTTTGAATAGACCCACAACATCCTTCTGGGATTTTTTACATAAACAGTCCCCTCTTCCCTTTCTGTCTTATTCACTGACTTGATCGTCACTTCCTGTATGAAATAGGCTTTTAAGTCATTTGTTTTTTCATATCTATCTTGTGCCTTCGCAATTAACTCACCAAGAGGCATATCCCCGAATGACGTTCCAGCGGCAAAAAATATGAAAAGATTGAAGATAATTGCTATCTGAAATGAATAATGACTGCTGCTGTTGCCTTTTTTCTTCATTTTTTTACACCAACCGAAAATCAAAATGGCACATTTTTTCCATTCATGCCTTGCGAAATACAGCCGGTAAATAGCAGAGCTAAAGTCTACTACTTATCTATCATATCGTAATTGTTAAACTTATCTGGCACATGCCTAAATAGTATGCAATGAGGTATAAATTTGTCACAATTGAGGGCTTAGGGATCTTATCAACATGTTTATCAACAATCTTTTCCACACTTCTGTGGATTTCAATCGCAAGTCCTCGTAACGAGGGGAATATCGTTCGAAATGCGTATCTCAGTCCGATACAGGCACCCTCCAGCCAAAGGGGTCGTCTTTTTCGCCGTATTGTATCTGGAGGATTTCATTGTATAATTTTTCGGTGAGCGCCCCTATTTTCCCCCCGCCAATGGCTGTCGGCCTCCCCCTGTAAAAAATCTCCCCTATGGGAGAAACGATAGCAGCTGTTCCGGAGGCAAAAGCCTCTTTCAATGTGCCTTGAATGGAAGCATCCATGATTTCATCTATTGATATGGGTCTTTCAGAAACGGAAATATCCCACCTCCTAGCCATCTGAATCACCGAATCCCGGGTCACACCAGGCAGGATGCTCCCCGCGAGGGGCGGTGTAATCAATTCATCCCCGATGAGAAAAAAGACATTGCTTGTCCCCACCTCTTCAATATATCTTCTTTCGATCGCATCCAGCCAAAGTACCTGGGTAAAACCCTTTTCAGCGGCCCGTTTGCTCGCCAGAAGACTCGCTGCATAATTACCCGCAGCTTTAATGAACCCTATACCTCCCCGCACAGCACGGACAAACTCTTCATCCACGTAAAGACTCGTCGGACTGAACCCCTGGGGATAGTACGGACCGACGGGACCGACTACAATGAAAAACAGGTATCTATTGGCGCTGTGCACGCCCAGGGCCGCTTCCGTAGCAATCATCGTCGGCCTGATATAAAGGGATGCCCCATGGGATCGAGGCACCCAGTCTTTTTCGATGAGGACAAGTTTTTTCATGGCCTCCATAAAAAGATCGGGGTCGATCCGTGGCATGCAGAGTCGATCCGCGGAGTCGTTCATCCGTTTTATGTTCCGGTCTGGTCTGAAGAGAAAAAGTGAGTTGTTCTTTCCCCGGTATGCCTTCAATCCTTCAAATATCTCCTGTCCGTAGTGAAGGCACATGGCCGTGGGGTCAAGGGACAAAGGCTGATAAGGTTCAATCATTGCGTCATACCAGCCGCCATCCGAATGATATTTCATTGTAAACATGTGATCGGTGAATATTTTGCCGAACCCCAGTTTTGATTCGTCCTGAGGTCGCGCCTTCATTTGGCTTGGTTTAGCTCGGACAATCTTAATCTTCATGTTCTTATCTTCCTCCTTGCAACAGCGTCGCACAGGTAGAGTCCCTTATCACTAAATCATCTTTCTATCAAGACTTCTGTGCCGGATAGCCTCAGCGACATGACTGGAGCGGATCTTCTCATCTCATTCGAGATCCGCAATAGTTCTGCCAATCTTCAGTACTTTGTGTATGCCAGGGCTGAGAGACCGAGATTTTCTATGGCCATTTCGACCGGTCTCTGGGATTCATCATCGACGGTACAGTATGCCCTTATCTTACTATAAAACAACTTTTTTATGGCAAGATATTTCTTTTGGAAAAACTATTTTGTTAACCTTCTTGACTGGGGAAAGGGGCTATGCTAATTTTACTGATACTTTCTCATGCGAGGTTCGGAAAATCAGAATGACTAAATTCTCCCATATTGATACTAAAGGCAATGCCCAGATGGTTGATGTGACGGCAAAAAAACGGTCCGTACGCAAGGCCGTCGCCCGCGGGAAAGTCCTGATGAAAAAAAAGACGCTCAGTCTCATCGAAAGAGGAGAAATACCCAAAGGGGATGTCTTTACCGTCGCCAGAATTGCGGGTATCATGGCAGCCAAAAAAACAGGCGAAATGATCCCCATGTGCCACCCTTTGGAATTGACGGGTATTGATATACAGTTTACGAAAAATGCAGGCCTGGGTGAAATAACAATTGAAGCGACAGTCCGGACTGTGGGAAGAACAGGGGTGGAGATGGAGGCCATGACTGCCGTGAGCGTCGCGGCCCTTACAATTTATGATATGTGCAAATCTGCCGACAAATACATAGTCCTTTCAGACATCAAATTAATCACAAAACACGGCGGTAAAAGCGGTCTCTTTATCAGAGATACGTAGACGAGTGGTCCGCGTCTGTCTATCCATAAAAGCTATGTACCAAAACGTCTACCGAATAAAAAGATCGTTTTTAGTTCCTTTCTCCGTTGATTTTATTCTTCTCTTCTTCCTACTCCTCCTGTCGTACTTTTCTGGAGGTTCAAATTTGGAAAGAATATTACTTACAGTAATTTTCATACCCGTTCTTTATGTTCTCTTCGAATCTTCATTTCGCATGGTTCAAACAGGGGACCATGGCATCATGATCAGGAAATTGATGCGGAAGAAGGAACTCCGCTGGGAGGATATCACTCATATTGGCGCCCTGATCTTGAGAAAGAGGGTATATCTCCTATTGACTACTGTGAAGGGATTCTATATTCTATCCAATGCTTATGAGAAGTTTTCCACTCTTGTCGGTGATCTTGTCGGTCGCATGGACAATGAAAAAGTCGACGAAGAAGTGAAAAGACAGATGGAACATCCTGCAAGGAACTTGTCGGATATCGTCATGACATGGTTTACGGCTATGGTTCTTGCGGGAATCATAATAATCAAATTATTTGCCTCGTAAATTTTCTGATCTTGTAAGAAGTCATAACCTGAGTTATAAGTCGTCAAACTTTCTTCACGACAAAGCATGAGAGAAAGGGCCCGCAGTTATTATGAAACGCAAGAAAACAAAACCTGTTGCTATCGATCAAAGTGTCCAGGCAAAGCCATACTCGCTCATTGAAGAGACTATGGAAAAGAAACTTGAGGATATTTCCACAGTCCTTTGTTCAGTAGGTGACGGAAAGAAAAGGAAAAGCAGATTACACGAAGAGATTCTCGTTATCGTTGAAAGGTGTCTTTTCAAAATTGCCCTCAAGCGGAATGGTAATGTGAAGAGTGCTGCAGCCAATTATCTTGGAATCAACAGAAATACATTCCAGAAAAAAATGGCCAAGCTGGGCATCAGTCGTGAAATTAAGAGTTAGCCTGTCACATAATATAGTTAGATTGATGGAAAAGGGGGTCCATATACCGAGCCCCTTTTCTATTGATATCGGGGAAGAAATAGTTCTCGAGAGGATTGCCGGTGACGGCGTAGCCATCTATCCCGGAACCAGGATTTACGGGTCAAAGACACTGATTTCCCGGGGAACCAAGCTGGGGTATGAAACGCCGGCGACCATCGTCGATTGCCAAACCGGACCACACGTTGAGCTTAGAGGGGGATTTTTCAAATCGTCTGTGTTTCTGGAAAAGGCATCCGTGGCATCCGGCGCGCAGGTCCGTGAAGGATGTATCTTAGAAGAAGGGGCTAATGCGAATCACGCAGTTGGATTAAAGCAGACCATTCTTTTCCCCTTTGTCACCCTGGGCAGCCTCATTAATTTTTGCGATTGTTTAATGGCAGGCGGAACAAGCCGGAAAAATCACAGTGAAGTCGGCAGTTCATATATACATTTCAATTACACACCTAATCAAGATAAGGCCACACCGTCACTCATCGGCGATGTGCCCAGAGGCGTTATGTTGAACCAACCACCCATTTTTTTGGGGGGTCAGGGAGGTCTGGTCGGTCCTGTCAGGATCGGTTACGGTACCGTGATTCCGGCTGGCGTGATTTGCAGGAGGGATTATCCTGAAGGAAATAGATTAATAACGGGAAGTGACACCACCACCCACGACAAATCCTTTCGTATGGGTTTTTACACAAATATCAAGAATCGCGTCTATAATAACATCTGCTACATCGCCAACCTCTTAGCCTTGAGACAGTGGTATGTCCATATTCGGCAACCTTTTTTTCGGAGGGACGATATGGGTGGGAATCTTTATGCCGCAGTCATGGACAACCTTGAAATTGCCATTGATGAAAGATTAAAACGATTCAGAGACCTGTCTGACAAAATGGAAACGTCGACAGGGTTGGGCCAGAATGTCTCGAAAAAAGGCACTCAGAACAAGCTTTTTAAACAGAAGAAGGAGTTAAGCGCGAATTGGCCGGAGATCGAGGAGACATTTACCTCCGGGAAAGAAGCAACTGTTGATCTTGCGACACGGGACTCTTTCATCAAAATCATTTATAAGAGAACGAAAGATGCAAGCGATTATGTGACAGTCATCCAGGGCTTGGATAAAGATGCGTCAATCATGGGAACGGCATGGCTACAAAACATCGTAGATCACTTCATCCGTTCGGCATTATTCCACTTGCCATCCTACAATTCTTGACGCCATCAACTAAACGAGATTGGGACGTTAACAAGTATCATATGCAGATATTGAAAAAATGGTACGCTGACATAGTCAGCTATCTTATGAGATGGAAGATATACGTGGGAGTTGATGTGTACAGGGCTCCCGAATACTCGATCGTCTTTTCCCCGTTAATTCCCGATGTCGTCTGCTGCGGGTTCGCCGGCATACTGGCAATTAAAGGAGCCGGCAAACGTGAAGATGGCGATCTCGTAAAGAAGATTACCCACTTGTTCCGGAAGATCAAGAAAAATGACATGAAATCGCTGCTTGCAGATTCTGCAAAACCGGGCAAATATCTGGGAGGCGATCGATATCTGAAAGAAATGGAAGACGCGCTTTTCCAGCTAAAGACAGAAGATGCGTTTCAGGAAATCTATTTCAGACCGGCCAATGCCGGACAACTTAGAGACATAACAGAAGAGATGAAGGCATTTTTCCTGGACCAAGAAAAAAGCCTTGAAGAAAACGCCGGCAACTTTCCGACAGAAGAGACGGAAACGATAAACAGCAGACATATCCTTATGAAGGATATTATCTGGGGTCTCGAGAAAGATGTACTGGAGAATATAGAAAAGATCAGGCGGCTCTCACAAGCTGGCAACGGCGCCGAGATATCTCCCGAATCATTTGCAAAATATAAGAGAATAAATTTTCTTCTGAACTGCCTCGACAGGTTGGAGGTAAGAGGAAGAGATTCGGCGGGAATACAGGTGTCCTTCAGGCTCCCTGATACGGCCTCATTTGAAAAGATCTTAGCAGTGCTCAAAGAAAAAGGCCTGTATGATGATTATTCCAGGAGGATCCGCACAGGAGACCTCATCAATGGTTCAATCTGTCTCTCTCGTGAGATCCAGTCCATGGGTGGTCCGCAGAGCAAAGGTGTTGATCTCGCCTTCGTGTACAAGATATCATCCATCATCGGCGAACTCGGCCAAAATGTGAGGGGCCTGAGAAAATTCATCTCCGCTGACAAGGTATTCTATGAATTATCGAAGGAAGAAACAGAATTCGAGACGTCTATAGCCCACACAAGGTGGGCGTCAGTGGGCTCCATTACGGAAGAAAATTGCCATCCCATTAATAACTTCACCACGAACAGAAACAGCGGCCCGGAAGATGCTGCATGGCCGGAGATCGTGAAAAACTATCCCTTCTACGGGGAAGGAAGCTGGTTTATAACCGTTATCCTTAATGGAGATATAGACAACTATCAAACCCTCAGAAATGTAATTGAAGAGGGAGGAAACCTCATCGCTCCGCATATTACCACTGACACTAAAATTATTCCCCTGGAAATTGAAAAGCATCTCTCTGCCGGTCATGATCTGACTGAGGCGTTCAGATTGGCCGTAAACGCATTTGAAGGTTCCCATGCCATTGCCATGACCAGCAATACGGAACCGGGGAGAGTGTTTCTTGCCCTCAAGGGCAGCGGCCAATCCATTTATGTGGGTCTTGCACCTGAGGAATATATATTTTCATCAGAACTTTACGGCCTCGTAGAGGGCACCCCTTTCTTTGTGAAAATGGACGGTGAGAAACCTTCCTCAGCGGACAACCCTGAAGCGTCAGGCCAGATATTCATCCTTGAGCAGAACTCTCAGGGGGGTCTTTCGGGGATCAGGGCGTTTTTCTACGACGGGACTTCTCTTAGCGTCGGAGACGATTCCGTGCAGAAGGCAGAAATTACTACCCGTGACATAGACCGGGGTGATTATCCGCATTATTTCCTGAAAGAAATTTCTGAGGCAACACTGTCCGTAAGAAAAACCTTGCGAGGCAAATATAGAATCTCGAAAACGGAAAGCGGACGATATAGAGTTACCTTCAATATCGGCCGGGATATCATACCGGAAAAGTTCAGACAGGCTTTCACGGACGGCGAGATCAAGAGAATTATCGTAATCGGTCATGGTACCGCCGCTGTTGCCGGAGAGGCAGTCGCCGACGGCCTGAGGCGATATCTGAAAGGAACGCACATCAAAATTGATGCTAAGGTGGCATCTGAATTGAGCGGCTTCTTCCTAGAAGATGATCTCAAAGATATGCTGGTCATCCCTATTACGCAGTCGGGCACAACGACAGACACCAATCGCGCCGTAGCGATGGCTGCGGAACGAGGGGCGACAGTAATCGCGATCGTCAACAGGAGGCAATCCGACATAACAGGTAAGGCAAACGGCGTTTTTTATACGAGTGACGGCAGAGATATCGAGATGTCAGTGGCTTCGACCAAGGCATTCTATTCCCAGGTTGTGGCAGGTCACGTGCTGGCACTTTGTCTTGCCCAACTTCTCAAAAATATCTCTGATGAGTTTATTGCAGATGAGCTCCACAACCTGGAACAGGCGCCCAATATGATGCGAAGGGTGAGTGAGAAAAAAAAGCAAATCGAGGAATCGGTCGAACAGCTGGCAAAAAAAAGGCGTTACTGGGCTGTAGTGGGAGACGGGCCCAACAAGGCGGCAGCAGATGAGATCAGGATAAAACTGAGTGAGTTGTGTTATAAAACGATATCGTCGGATTTTATAGAAAATAAGAAACATATTGACCTCTCTGCGGAACCGCTGATTATAGTCTGCGCAGCCGGCAGCCCGGAAACTGTGACGGGAGACATCATCAAGGATGTAGCCATCTTCAAGGCACACAAGGCCGGTGTTGTTGTTTTTGCGGATGAAGGCGACGGTAGATTCGACGGTGTTGCTGATGCCGTTGTCGAGGTACCAAAGGCGGCAATGCCCTTACCGGTCATCCTGAATACCCTGGCCGGACATCTATGGGGCTATTATGCTGCCTGCAGCATTAACGAAGATGCCATTTTTTTGCGGGAATTCAGGAGCCATCTCGATCATATGATGGCGGAACACGAGAAAAGAGAATATTCCATTTATGAAAGGCTGGCCGACAAAAATTACCGGAGGCTGGTCAGGGATTTCTCGACTAATTTCAATCAAAGAAGAACGGACGGTGCATTTTCATTCACTAACGTGAATACCATATCCGACATAGTCCTTCTTCTCAAATATGCAGCCGGCAAACTGCCCCTTGAAGACTATTGGAGCGATTTCAAGAGCGAGGAAAGTCTGCCGTCTCCTGTCGAGATGCTTGACATCTCCCTTGGCCACTCGATCGATGAGCTTTCAAGACCGATAGACGCCATCAAACATCAGGCCAAAACAGTGACTGTCGGAACAAGCAGAAAGGAACAGCCCCTAAAAGGCATAATTTTTGACATGTTACGGCAGCTCGAATTTTCGATCAAATCCATAGTCACCAAGAATGTATTGACCATCGCAAGGATCCAGCCGGCCATTGCCGCACTGAACGGCTACACCCTCTACAGTATAAATAATCTGGACGCTGAAGGAAATCCCGTGGATACCACGACGATAACTATCGAGAAGAAGGAGGGAATCTCCCTCACAATGAAATCGAGGACGGAAAAGACGAGTAATCTCATGGGAACCAAAAGGACAATAGTGAGTACCGGCCAAGTCTACATTGGCCGCGGAAAATCCGACGGCGCTTCGATTGCAGTCATTCCTCTTCTCGGAGAAAAAGAAGGCATTGGAAGCTTGCTGTTGATCCACGTAGAGTTTAACGAATTACTCTCCGTGAAAGGAAAGAAAGAAGTCTTAGGTTACAAATTTAATGATATACGCAACCTCGTTAACGAATATAATCTGCCGTGGGATGACCGCTATCTGGAAAATATTTCCACAGGCGTTCTCCTGGGTGAGCCTGTCGAAGTCATTGCCGGTCAGATAAGAAAATCTCTCGGGTCAAACAGCAGCAATCGAGAGGCCAAGTAAAATTCAGGAGGAATCATGAAGACAAAATTTATTTTTGTGACCGGCGGCGTTCTTTCTTCCCTTGGTAAAGGTTTGGCAGCTGCTTCTATTGCGGCCCTGCTTGAATGCAGGGGGCTCAGGGTAACCAATCAAAAGCTGGATCCATATATAAATGTCGATCCGGGTACCCTTAGTCCATTCCAGCATGGCGAGGTTTTTGTCACAGACGATGGCGCTGAAACAGACCTTGACCTGGGGCATTATGAGCGATTTACATCGACCCGCATGGCGAAGTGCAACAACCTCACATCCGGTCAGGTATATTTTTCAGTAATTTCAAAGGAAAGGAAAGGTGACTATCTGGGCAAGACGGTACAGGTCATCCCGCATGTTACCGACGAGATCAAGGATTTTATCAAGAGCTGCGCCGGCGGGTTCGACGTTGCGATCGTGGAAATCGGCGGAACGGTTGGAGACATCGAGAGCCAACCCTTTCTGGAAGCAATCAGGCAATTCCGCAATGAGGTCGGAAGACAAAACGCCATATTTATACACCTGACATGGGTCCCCTTCATAAAGACCGCCGGAGAGGTTAAGACAAAACCGACGCAGCACAGCGTTAAGGCCCTTCGTGAAATCGGTATCCAACCTGACATCCTGTTATGCCGGACGGAAGATTTCCTCTCGGAAGATATCAAGGCCAAGATAGCCCTTTTCTGTAATGTGGAGGTATCATCCGTATTCACGGCAAAGGATGTGAAGTGCATCTATGAAGTGCCAATCATTTTTCACAAGGAAGGGGTGGACAACAAAATTGTCGACCTCTTGAACATCTGGACTGGCAGGCCGCATCTGGAGGCATGGGAAGATGTGGCAGACAAGATTAAGAATCCCCCCCATGAAGTGTGTATCGCCATAGTGGGGAAATATGTCAATTTGACAGATTCCTACAAGAGCCTCAATGAAGCGTTAGTGCATGGGGGCATCGCAAACAACTGCCGGGTAAATCTGCGTTTTGTCGATTCGGAGATGATCGAGCAACAAGGCATAGGCAATCTTCTTGACGGAGCTGACGGCGTCCTTGTGCCCGGAGGATTCGGCGAGAGGGGCATTGAGGGGATGATCACCGCTATTCAATATGCCCGTGAAAAGAAGATTCCGTATTTCGGCATCTGCTTGGGAATGCAGCTCGCCGTTGTGGAATTCGCCCGGCACGTATGCCGTCTCGAAAAGGCGAATAGTTCCGAATTTGATAAGAAAACCGCGTATCCGGTGATTGATTATCTACCTGAACAGAGATGCATCACGGAGATGGGCGCGACCATGAGGCTGGGAGCTTACGCCTGCCTTTTAGAGACCGGATCTTTTGCAAGCGAAGCTTATGGCGTCAGCGAAATCAGTGAAAGACACAGGCATCGCTACGAAGTGAATAACAGTTTCAGGGATATCCTAGTCGAAAAGGGACTGTACATTACAGGCACATCACCTGATCGCCGCCTTGTCGAAATTATCGAGATCAAGGACCACCCGTGGTTTCTGGGATGTCAGTTTCATCCCGAATTTAAATCCCGTCCTACGAACCCTCATCCGCTCTTCAGCAAATTTATCGGGGCAGCCTTAAAGAAAAATTTGAAAAAATAGAGAAGTCTTAGAGACTTTCCGTTTTGTCATTTTTACTGAAGATAAATTTCAAGATTCTTCGTTGCAGAACTCCTGGGACTGACAGAAACAACTTATCGTGAATGGTTTACAAACCCAGCCGCCGCTCAAGCTCTTGTCCAAGTCCGGATAATACGGCAGAGACCTTGACGGGATATGGAGGTGTCGTTGCCAGTCTCCGAAAATGCGCAGGGAGGGACTTCAGCTGTGACCGTGTATACCTTGCGATCTCTTTTAAATCCCGCCGCCCGGCGATTCTCTTGCCGCCATTCATCACCTTCGCAAGAAGCGGGGTCCCCGGCAACTCATCCCCTTCGACAGTCAGGACATCCGCGGCCATCGTTCCGTCTTCAAACTGGCGAAAGACCTGTTTTCGTCCCGGGGTGGTGACTTTCCCTGGTGACTTCTTGAAGCGCGGCGTCCCTGCATACTCCATCAGCTTGTATGCGCATTCGAGGTATGGCGCGTCTTCCGAGGTATCTAATTTCGTGCCCACACCAAAGCCTTCTATGGGCGCCCCTTGAGACAATAGATCACGGATCGCATACTCATCGAGATTGCCGCTTGCGAAGATGCGGATATCTGTTAGGCCTGCCTGATTAAGTATACGACGGACGTCTTTCGAAAGAGCCAGCAGATCGCCGCTATCGAGGCGCACGGCACGAACGGTTATCCCTTCCTCCTTCAGTGTTTTGGCCGCCTCAATTGCCTTTTGTGTGCCTTTATAGACGTCATAGGTGTCAATAAGAAGGGTTGTATTATTCGGATTCGCCCGGGCAAAGCTGAGAAATGCCTCCAGCTCATCCTCATGGGCCTCAACATAGGAATGCGCCATCGTTCCGAAGACAGGTATCCCGAAGATGGACTCCGCCAGCACCGTTGATGTGCCGGCGAATCCTGTTATATATGAATCCCGGGCAGCAAGCAGCCCCGCCTCTGCCCCATGAGATCGCCGGACTCCGAAATCAATCAAAACGGCCTTGTCATCTGCGGCCAGCATGCAACGGGCCGCTTTGCTTGCAATTAGAACCTCGAAATGGAGAATATTAATCAGGCGGGTCTCAACTAGTTGAGCCTCCGGCATTGGGGCAACTACACGGACGACGGGCTCGTTTTCAAAAAATACTGTCCCTTCCGGCATGGCATACAAATCGCCACTGAAGTGGAATTGAGCCAGATAATCCAGCAGGTCTTTGGAAAACCTGCCCGTGCCTGAAACGTACTCCAGTTCCTCTTCGGAAAAGAGCATCGCCTCGAGGTAAGCAAGCAGCGTCTCGAGACCTGCCGCTACCAGAAAACCGCGACTAGGCGGCAAGCTCCGCACATAAAATTCAAAGACTGCCTCTTTGTACATGTCCTCATTCACATAACCCTGCATCATGGTCAATTGGTAGAGATCAGTAAGAAGCGGACTGGTTAACAGGTTCATTTATTTCTCCCAAAGCGGATTAATTCTTATGGAAAGAAGGTAACCGTACCATAAACAATTCGCCAGCGTCTTATCAAGGAAAAAATAGATCGCAAACTCAAATATCCAAGTAAACGGTTGCATCATGCCGTCTGCATTTCGCCGGTCAGCACACAATTTTGTTATCGCACCACTGATAAGGCCGATAAGTTACGTTTATGTTTTTTTATTGCATTTTCGGTACGTAGCGAGGAAAGGCAGATACTCTCCATATTCGGCAAATTATGGATGTTAAAGCATATTCTTGCACATGGCATATATCTTGAGATGTATATATCTAAAAATAGATCGGGAGGAATCGCTGATGAAAAAATATCTGGTAATGAGAAATGTTTTTTTAACTGTGATTGCGACTTCGCTCTTACTGTTAGTCAGTATGGCCCCATTTTGGCTGAGGAGACGAAACCCGCAAGAGATTAAGGCCCGTGGCAACTTGACTAATCCGGCGGATAACGCTAGCAGTCACGTTTACAGTGGCCTCACTGTTACCTTTAGCTTCTGCCGCCCCTCCGTCGCAGCAGCCATAATCCCCTCTTCCTTCTGGGTTGCGGTGGCTCTTCCCATCGTCATCCCGCTCCCGTAGGCCGTCATCTTCTGACTACGAGTTCGGGAAAGTCAGTAAATATCCCGTCAACTCCTAATGCCTGCAATCTCTCAATCTCATCGGGGCTGTTGACCGTATACACAAATACCTTTAGTCCACTTTCATGGGCGTGTCCAATAAAGCGTGCGCTTGCGAGACTGACGTGGATGTGTACGGAGTATGCATCATATCGCCGGGCAAATCGCATGTAGTTGCGACTTTGACGATCTATGAGAATACCGATCCTGATGCGGGGATTGAGTTTCTTAACCTGTCCCAATCGACGGCGATTGAATGACGATACTATAAACTGTTCATAATTCCATTGCCGCTCTCTGATATAATCTTCAATCAGGGAACGCGTCAATGCCGCTGTCTTGGGACCCTTCAGCTCGACATTTATTCCAACCTTGCGATCCGCCAAATCAAGAATCTCACGGAGGGTGGGAATACGCTGACCTTTCCCCGCATCGAGGGAGAGTAGGTAGGCGAGGGATTTATCCCTTATATAACCTGTGCCACTTGTCGTGCACTTAAGCCGTTCATCGTGTATGATGATTAACTCGCCTTCGACCGCATAAACGTCTATTTCAATCCAATCAGCGCCCAGTTCAATGGCCTTCTCTACCGATGACAACGTGTTTTCCGGCTCATGCCCGGATGCTCCACGATGAGCAATACATATTAGTTTTTTCATGGTAAGGAAAAATCCCAGTCTCCTCGCCAGCCAATTCGTACAGTTTTTATAAAACGGCCGGCGGACGGGCCCTGTCACGCTCTGTTCTTGCCATCGTCAATTTCCTCTTATACACCTTCGCAGAGTAATAGTCTTTTGCAAACTGTAGGAAAATGCCAGTAAATTTGCCATGAGGCATATCCTGATTTATTCCTGCGAGAATCCTGACGAATGCTGGAATTGCAATTGAATATGGACATAGAGACATTCGCGCTGGCAGGGCCAGATTTGCCTCATTATATACGGGATAACAAACCCCTGGTAATAAAGATGATTGCCTCCCGAAGGGATAGAAAACTTGTCGGCGTACAGGTGGCCGGGCCCGGCAATGGGGCAAAACGCCTAGATGTGGCAGCAGGCATGATATTGATGGGAAGCACCCTGGATCAGCTTGCTGATGTCGATTTTTGTTATGCGCCGCCATACAGCACGGTGTTTGATCCTCTGGCCGCTTGTGCCCATATGTTGACCAACAAGCTTGACGGCATTGCCAAGGGCATTTCTGCTTTCGACGCTAAAGAACGAATCGAAAAGGGTGATGTTCTTTTGCTTGATGTCCGCACTCCCGCTGAATTCGAAACCAATCAGTTGCCTTACAATGTCCTGCACATTACGCTGGGAGCGCTGAGAGGCAAGGCCGCTGAACTGCTCAGAGACAAAGATATAATCGCTTTTTGCAAGATCAGCTTGCGCGGCTACGAGGCGCAACGGATTCTGAATGCCGCCGGATTTGACAGGGTGCAGTTCATCGAAGGAGGCATTGTGGGGTGGCCGTTTGAAGTGAGGATTCTAAAATAATCGTTTCTACTGCCATGGTTTTGTCTTCCAGCGCTGGTGGATCCAGAACCACTGGTCGGGGTATTTTCTTACCATGTCCTCCACGAGCTTTGTGAAACGCTGCGTGTTAACCAGGAGATCCGATTCGTAGTCGTCGGTCCGGGTAATCTCCACGGGGGGCTGGATAATGAATTTGTACTTCCCGCTGGGCATCCTCGCCATGAAGGCGGGCAGGACGGGCGCATCAGTCCGAAGGGCCAGGGCGGCAAGTCCCACGGAGGTACAGGCGGGACTGCCAAAAAAGTCGACAAAGACACCCTCGTACTTGTCCACATTCTGGTCGCTGAGAATCCCGATGATCCTGTTTTCAGCGAGGAGCCTTGTGATCTTCCTACCCGCCCCCCCCTTCGAGATCAGTGTATTGCCGTCCTTTGTCCTCATCCAAGCGGTGAGATTGTCCAGGGTGGCGTTGTCGAGAGGTCGGTAGACAATGCTCATAGGCCGAGCCCCGAGAGGAAGCGCGACGGTCATGAGTTCCCAGTTCCCGAAGTGGGCCACGATGGAGAGGGCTCCCTTCTTTTGTTCCAAGGCTTTCTCAAGATTCTCGAGCCCTTCGAATTCAACCCATTCGCCGAGATTTTGTTTAGTTATGGACGGGAGCTCGAAGAACTCGGCTGCAACGATTGCCAGATGCCGATAGAAGCTTTTTGCGATTCTCGTGATCTCCTCCATGTCCTTCTCCGGATATGCACGCCTCAAGTTCGAGAGGGCGATGAGTCTGTGCTTCACCGACAGGTGATAGAAAAGCCAAAAGAAGGTTTCGAAGATGATCTTTCGTATCCCTAACGGGATCAATCCGAAAGAGAGGAGGATCAGGCTTGTTGTGAAGGCCTTCTTTATCGGCTGTTCCGCGTTGATTCCAAGACCCATGAGTTTAGCAACTACCCCTTTCCTTCCACATTTCTGATCTCCTCACCCATCAGTTCGTACAACTCATAAACAAGCCGGTCGATTTGACGATCAGTGGCGTCGATCTGGCGCTGAAGGGCGGTTTTGTCGTGCTCCGTTTTTGCCGATGCCATTCGCAATGAAACTTCTATTAATTAGGGAAAGGTCAAAGTTTGAAGATCATGGAAGACAGCCTGATCATGCTTCCACTCGTATGCAAGCACATCGATGCCCAGCTTCTTTAGCTTCCTATGAAGCGTTTCATCGATAGCTTCATGAACGGCAAGAATAAGGCGGGGTTGCTTCGGGAGTTCGACATTGGCGAACAGCAGTCTCGCAGCTCCAGACTCTATACCCGGTATTGATGCATCAGTGGTTATCTCGAAAACAGCCGATACCTCCTGTCTAGCATTCACAACAAGGAGGTCCCGTTCGAGGTCATTACCCGCTTTAAGACCGCGGCGGAAAAGTGCATCGTATAAATCCTTTACAATTAAACCGTGGTCGCACATCGATAAAGGATCGGCTAGTGGATCCGCATAACTCGCACCGATTAGTTCTTCCCGAAAACGAAGTTCATCAAAAGATATTTCCAGTTGAGAAGTCCTGGATGAAAAGATATTTTTCACCCTGTCAACCTTGCGGACAAATTGACTGACCTGCCTGACAAACCGGGGCGAATTCAGGACACCGATCACAGCCACTGTGGTTTCTGCAGCACCGTCTTCCATGATTGCCCAAACGCCCCTGTAGTGATCATCGAACAGGGCCTTGCCCACGCCTTTCTTGCCGCCACCGATCCTGCCCCTGTGCACCACAAAGATCCGGCCATCACGATCCATCGCCAGGGCTCCGCCGACACGCCTGTCAATCCCTTTTGCGGGGAAATTTATTTCGCATGTTATCGGTATATGGGATGAGCCCGTCGGGTTTCCCGCCCCGAAGGCATGCCCATACCTGTTTCCTGACATCTTCTCGTGCACCATCCAAATGCCGAGACGCTCCGACCACAGAACCTTTGCCTTGAGCGTTGCGCCGGGATGGCCCAGATTCACAGAGATTTCTTCATCAATGAAAGGTTTGAAACTTTTTATGAACTGTCGCCTGCATCTTTTGATGGCGGATTCGACCTGAAGGACCTTCAGCATTGTCCCTTCTCCATTGACCAAGTTTTCGGCGAAGTTTCTTACTGATGAGATACGAAGGATATTTACAGGAAACATCCCTCTTAAGCAAGCCGTTTTCTGAATCTTTTCACGACGCCCAAAAAGGCTGATTGCGCAAGCCTTAAGATGTCTTTTGCAGGTCTACACTCCAGGATGACAATTTGTCGCTTCCTTTCAGGAGAATGCCGCGGTTCTTGTAGTGCACATCGCTTACTCGCAAATGGAATTCGGCTCCGGTATATTCACCATTTTCTGAGCAGCAGGTCGAAATGATCGTGTCATCGACGATTACATACCGGCCCAACAGCATCCCCAGGCCAGGGTTCATCGATTCCCATGTAGTCTGATTCTTGCCTTCTTCGGGAGGAATAATTTCACAACGATTGCAAATCTTGATGGGATTTCCTCCCATCTTTATTTCCACCTCTCCTTCATTCAGCCACAAACCTTCCAGGTGAGTGATTTTGACTATCCCATCGAGGGGCAGGATTCGCTCCATGTCATCAAAGTAATGGCCCCGGGCAATCCAGACTCCCTCGTGAAATAGGAAAGTATGCGTCATCTCCGGATCTCATCCCCCCAATGGATTTTATCATTAGCCTACTTATAGAGCAGCCGGACGCTTCTTTCTTGACCGTTTTGAGACCGGCCGATGGCGGAGAAGGATGTACGTTGCGCCTGCCCCACCGTCATAAGACTGCGCGCTTGAGAAGGCTATCACCCACCTACGCCAGTGACTGCAGGTGAGCCATTTGTGCATGTTATTTTTCAGGACTGGTTCGCCCGGCGAAGATAGACCACGTCCGTGGACAATAAGAACTGCTCTTTTGCCTGATTTGACCGCGCCTCTCAAGAACTCTTCGAATGTTTTCTTTGCCTCCGCTAAGCTCTGCCCGTGAAGATCCACTTGCGCCTGTATGGAAAAATCTCCATGATGGAGTTTTTCAGCAAACAGCGGAGGCACATCATAACCTGTACCCTCAATGTATTCCGGTGTATCCGAAATGACGAAACCCTCCCCATATTTCACGAGATTTGCAAGCTGCGCTACAACTGCTGTCTCGGCGGACTCATTGACATCCTCCGGCGGCCTGCTCCTGATGTTAGTCTCCACGTATTTATCCTTCCGCATTGGTTTCACATCCAGGACGGCCTCCAGAAATAGTTTTTCTTCATTCTCGGGATCAGCGACTCTCACCGGTTTGGATTGCGATTCGGATGACGACGGCTTAGGATGCGGCCTGCATACGGTACAGGTCTTCAGTTCGCCGAAAGGGTTGTATTTCAGAGAAGAATCAGAAGTTCTCATGATTCCTGTCCTCCTTAATCGAGCCGTTTTCTGAAACGTCTTACAGCACCGGTAAAAACGACCAGTCCGAGAATGGCGAGCGCTGCATACTGGGGCCAGAGAATTTCAAGCCCCGTGCCTTTCAGGAAAATCCCTCTGATTATGACCAGAAAATACCGCAAAGGGTTCAGGTATGTCAACCATTGAACGACAATGGGCATGTTGACAATGGGAAAGACAAAGCCGCTAAGCATGAAAAAGGGAAGAATAAAGAAGAACGTCGTCATCATGGCCTCCTGCTGAGTTGAAGAAATGGTTGAGATAAACAACCCTACACCCAAGGTGCTCAGAAGAAACAGGCATGCGGCAATAAAGAGCAGAATGATGCTTCCGGATAGCGGTATGTCAAACCAGACAACTCCAAGTATCGTAACCGCGACCATCTGCACGATTGAAATGATGATGTAAGGTATCGTTTTCCCTACAATCAGTTCTACTGGTTTTAACGGCGTCACAATTAACTGTTCAATTGTACCTGCTTCTTTTTCCCTGATGATGGCAATCGATGTCAAAAGCAGGGCGATCAGCATAATCACGAAGGCGACGATGCCGGGAACGAAGAAATACTGACTGTCAAGGTTTGGATTGTACCAAGTTCTGATCCTCGCGTCGATCTTACCGTAATCCAAGTGTTCAGGATACAACTCCTTGAGCAGGTCCTCGTTCAACTTGTCAATGACCAGCATGGAATAAGCTATCCGGACGGACGCCATGTTGCTCATGGTCCCATCGGCAATGATTTGAATCTCTGCCGTTTCTCCCTTCCTTATTTTCTTGCTCAGATCAGGGCCGATCTTGATGGCCATATCTACTGTTGCATTTAATAGAGCCTTTTCCAGTTCGCCGTCGTCCCTCAAGACCTGCTTAATCCTGAAGATCTTATTGGCGCTGAAGGCGTCAGTAACCATGCGGCTTTCCCGTGTGTGGGACTGATCGAGAATGGCGATTTGAATGACGCTGATGTCGTAATTCACGACGTATCCGAATAAGAGCAACTGGATAAGCGGCGCGGCGATGAGAACGCGTCTGCTCCTCTTATGGCGGACGAGGAGAATAAACTCTTTGCGAACAAGTTCCCGGATGCGAAGCCAGCTCATGTTACAACCCCTCCCTCTTCAGCAGCACGTAGTTCAAGGCAGCAAGAATGGCGAACATAAAGAACATGACCATATAACTCTGCCACAGGTGGGCGAGGCCAAGGTTCCGCAGATATAGGCCGCTCAAAATATTGACATAATAGGTAGCGGGAACGATATATGTCACAATCTGCAGAACCTTCGGCATATTTTCCACAGGGAATACGAAATTCGACAGGAGCAGTGAGGGAAGGTAAGTCAAAAGAATAGCGCCCTGATTGGCGAGCAGTTGATTTTTTGTAATGCAGGAAATGAACAAACCCAGTGTCAAAGCGACTGACAGATAAATGGAAGAGGCTAAAATCATTAACCAAAAGCTGGACTTCATCACGACACCGAACAGAACCTGCCCCATGAGAATAGAGATAAGGACATCGGTCAGTCCGACAAAGAAATAAGGGATCGCTTTGCCGATCAGAAATTCGCCGGCGGTAAGTGGCAGAGATTTGATTGTCTCCATGGTCCCGTTCTCATATTCCCGGGCGATGACTAGCGAGGTTAGTATGGCCCCCACGATCATGATGATGACCGCAATGATCCCGGGAACGATGAAATTACGGCTTTCCAGATCTTCGTTAAACCACACGCGTATCTGACCACTGACAGGAGGATTAATCTGCTCCCTCCCCTGGCGGTTGAGAAATGAAATAAGCAGTTTCTGGTTGTACTGTGAGACATAGGCATTAACATATCCTCGGGTGATATTGGCAAAGCTGGGATCACTTCCATCGAGAAGGAACTGCAGAGGTGCTGCGCGGTCCGAGCGGATATCTCTCGTCCAGTTGGGGGGTATTATGATCGCAAGTATAGCCTTTCCGCGGTCCAAATAATCGGTAGCTGTTTTCACGTTGGGCAGGTGAGCAGCGACATGAAAATAGGGGGATCCTCCGAGGTGCAGAATAAATTCCCGGCTCAGGTCTGTATCGTCATGATCGACCACGACCGTCTCTACATTATCGACATCGAGACTCAAGGCGTAACCGAAGAGAAGAATGAGCAACAGCGGGAGGGCAAATGCCAGATACAGGCTCCGGAAATCCCGTATCAGATGGTAGAACTCCTTGCGCGTGACAGCTTGAATATTCCTCAGTCTCACTGGTGAGGTACCTCGTCAGGTCTCATTTTCCCGGTCATGAGAGTGATAAAGGCGTCATTCAGGTCGGCTTCAGGACGATCCGGACACGCTGCACCAATGATTTCCGCTGGACTGCCGGTGGCAACTATCTTGCCCTCATTGATCATTACGATCCGCCCGCAATGCCGGGCCTCATCCATATAATGGGTAGTAACAAATACCGTAATCCCCTCCGAGGCCAGTTGACGGATGAAATCCCAGAAGTGCTGGCGCGTAATGGGATCCACGCCCGACGTAGGTTCATCCAAAAAGAGTATGTCCGGGCGGTGGAGGAGGGCGCAACCCAGGGCGAGACGCTGACGCCAGCCCTGTGGCAGCTCCCGCGTGTATCGATCACGCACCTCCTCGAGCTGTGTCATGTCGAGTATCCAGTCAATGCGCTCTTTCCACTCGTTCTCCGGCACCGCATAGACCCCAAGATAGAACCTGATATTTTCATACGGACTCAAATCTTCGTAGAGGGAAAACTTCTGGGACATGTACCCTATAGATTGCTTGATCTCCTCGGGCTCCCTTGCAATGTCGTGTCCTGCGACGTGTCCACTGCCGGATGTGGGGGTCAGAATGCCGCAGAGCATGCGGATGGTCGTCGATTTCCCGGAACCGTTTGGACCCAGTAAACCGAAAATTTCTCCTCGCCTAACGGAAAAGGTGATCTTATCCACCGCAACAAAGGCGCCGAACCGCTTTTCCAGGGCATTTACAGAAACGGCCTCACCGTTTAAAGGAATCACGAGCAATCTCCTTATCCACTTCTACGATGCGGCTGATCATGGCATCTTCAAGGCTTGCAAAACTGCCGCGTATATCCTGCGGTATGGCAACATCGAGTATACGGGACCGATGCATCAAGGCTAGGCAGTCACATTTTTCCCCCTCATCCAGATAAGACGTAGAGACCATGATGGTCATGCCGTCCGCGCGCATCTGGGCAAGTATGTCCCAGAATTCCTGCCGCGAAACAGGGTCCACGCCGTTCGTGGGTTCATCGAGGATCAGCACCTTCGGCTCATGGACCAGAACACAAGCCAGTCCCAGTTTCTGCTTCATCCCGCCTGAGAGGTTGCCCGCCTGACGGTCAACAAAGGTGAGCAGATTGGAAAATCTGAGATACTTCTCCCTTCTCCGCGCACGTTCCTGCCTCGGGACATTGAAAACATCCATGAAGAAAAGCATATTTTCGTCAACCGTGAGGTCCTGGTAAAGACCGAAACGCTGAGGCATATAGCCGATCAAAGGTTTCACTTGTTGTTTGTCCCTGACCACATCCAGGGTGCCGATCAGAATGTTTCCGGAGACGGGCCGGATCATCGTCGCTACCGTGCGCAGCAGTGTGGATTTCCCTGCCCCGTCGGACCCGACGAGACCGAAGATGGTCCCCTCATCCACGGACAGCGTGGCATTGTGAACCGCTTCCACGTCGCCGAAGCGGATGGAAATATTTTCTATAGAAATGAGAGATGAATTGTCTGCAGCCATCTCCGTCACTCTCCACAATGTCTATTCTTCCCCCATGCTAAAGGGAGATTGGGAGGATCCTTACCGCAGCCAGGCGTCTGCGGGCATGCCGGACTTCAGTTCTAAAGAGGGATTCGGGATTGATACCTTCACGAGATACACCAGCTTCACCCGTTCTTTTTTCGTCTGAATTATCTTAGGGGTAAATTCACCTTCAGGTGAGATAAACGTTACCTTTCCTTTGTATACCTTATTAGCGAAGGTATCGATCTTCACATCCACATCCTGCCCCGGTTTCACCTTCCCGATTTCCGTCTCATCCACAAATATCTTCAGGTCCACCGTCTCAAGATCGGCCATGGTGAGAACCTCACGGCCGGGGCTGACCACTTCTCCGGGTTCTACATTTCGGCTCGTTATGATCCCGTTGTAGGGGGCGAGGAGGCGGGCATAGCTCAGTTGGATGTCAGCCTGTTCGAGAAAGGCTTTATTCTGTTTGATCTGGTCGGCTGCAGCCTCGATATCCTTTTCCGTCGCTTCTATCTTTTTGATATTGCTCTTCGCCTGTCTCAGTGCCGCTTCCATATCCTCAAGTTTAGACTTAGCCGTATCATAGCCAAGCTTTATGGAATCCCTTTCCTTTTCCGCAACAACGCCTCGCTTGAACAACTGTTCGTATCGTTGATAATTCTTCCGGGCATCATCCATAACGTCTCGCGCGCTTGTCACATTCGTCTCCGCCCTCACCACATCGGCAGGAAGGGTGCTCTTGTATATGCCGAGAAGCGTCATCATCTGATCCTTTGTTTTTATCGAGCGATCGAGGTTTGCCTGTGCCTGCTCTTTCTTTGACTGAAACTCAGTGGGATCGAGCTCGGCAAGGAGTTGATCCTTTTTGATGGCGTAACCTTCCCGGACGGCCACGTTGATGACGCGGCCGCTTACCTGGAAGGCGAGATTGGAATTAGTCGCTTCAATCGTCCCGGAATAATAAAGTTCTCCCCGCTGGGACTGCCATTGTCCAAAGTAGACCAGAGAACCAACACCTACCAAGAGAACCACAAATACTATGATGATGATCCTTTTCTTCATGGCAAAACCTCCCGTATGCCCATCGCCCTCTCCAGTCTGGCTATGCTTATGTTGTAATCGCTTAAGGCATTGAAGTAATCTGTTTTCGCTTTCGTAAGCAGGGTCTGCGCATCAATGACATCGGTTGACGTTCCCACATGCTCTTTGTATCTTTCTGTGCTGACACGAAAGTTCTCATCTGCCTGCTCAATCGATTTTTTTGTAACGGCGACCTGCTTTTCGGCCTCATGGAGCGCCAACCAGGCGTTTTTTACCTCCAGGGCAATCTGATCTTTTATGTTATCCAAGGCGTAGGCTGCCTGATTCTCCCGGGAGCGGCTTGCATCGACCCGGTCCTTCGTTCTACCCCACTCCCAGAAATTCCAGGTGGCCATTCCCATGACATATGTATTATCCGAATTCCTGTAAGGACTCCCGTTCACATTTGCATTATCACCGTAGCGCTCAAAGTGGCCGACCACATTTACAGAAGGAAGATATTCACTCTTGGCCAGTTTGACCAATTTCTGGGACTGCTCAATTCTCCGAACATAGGATTTAACTTCCGGTCTGTTTTCCATGGCAAGCTTGCGGCATTCATCGGGAGTCTTGGTGTATGGCCTCAGGGCAAGAATGTCCTCGACTTCAGTCGGTGTATCGATTTCCCTGCGGAGGACAGTGTTGAATTTCGCCTTCGCTGTCTCCACGGCATTTTCCGCCCTGACAAGGTTCTGCTGCGCATTAGCGAGTTCCACCTCGGCGCGGAGGAGATCGTTCTTTGGAATCACACCCAGATCAAAAAAATCCTGGGCCATGCTGCGGTGTGACTCGAGCTGCTCCACCGATTGTCTTGCCACGTCGAGACTCTTCTCCGCCTTCAGAACATTGAAATAGGCTACTCTGACCTCCTGTATTGTATCCTGAACGACTGCCGTTTCATCAAGCGACGCGATTTCACGGCCGAGTAGGTTTGCCTCATAATTTGCGAGTATTCCTCCACCGGCAAAGATGGGTTGTTTAACTTCCACTGCCCAGGTGTAATTATCCTTTGTCCCTGTGACCAGTGTGATGGGACCCAGGGGAGCCGGTAGGTTAGCACTCAGTGTCGGATTGACACTAAGCCGCGAATAGCTGTAATAGGTACTGAACTTTGGCAGAAATCCTGTAAAGGCCTCACGCTTCTGGGCTTCCGCACCCTTTACCCCTTCCTGAGCGGACTGGACAAGAACACTCTGCCTCAGGGCCAGGTCAATGCTCTGCTGCAGAGTTAGCCTCTCCGCAGACAGAGCCGTGCCATAGGTAATACTGATAAGCGCTAGCATCGCAGAAAATATCAGCTGTATATTCTTCGTATGCATATTCCCCTTCTCCTCATTTTTTCACGGCTTTTAAAATGAGATTTTCGATTTCACCGGCAACATCACCTGATATCCTGTCGTCCAATTTTTTTATGCCGGCAGGCAACCAGTTATACCTCGCTCTGATAGGAGCGCTCGTCTTATAAGTTATCATCGCCCCCATGATCATTATGTGTATAAGAAAGGGAATCGTTTCCACGAAGATCCCCTTTTTCACGCCCTCGTTAAGGATTCCCCTGAGTATATTTACGTTGCGGAAAATATCCCGCGCCACCACCTCCGGGAGATGCTTGCCTCCGGAGGCCACTTCACGCATCATGACCGGAGCAACCTGAGGGTTGTCATCTATGTTGCGGGCAAAGGCGCGCACATACACGCGGAGCTTCTCTTCAGGGTCACGTATGTCCATTATCTTGCCCTCGATCACCTCCGCTGTGTTGCCGATGACATCGCTGATGACCTCAGCGTAGAGTTTCTCTTTGTCGCCGATGTGATAATAAATCATGGCTTTATTGACCCTTGCGCGCTCGGCAATCTCATCGACTCGCGCCCCGGAGAAGCCAGACTCCGAAAAGATGGTTGCCGCAGCCTTAAGGATGCGCCTGACGGTTCCGCTTTTTTTTCTGGCCGATGAATGAATTTCCATTTTTGCACCCCGAACGAAAACCTAAATTAGACTAACCAGTTAGTTATACCGTATGGTAAATAACACTACCCCGCAATTGTGTCAAGTCTTATTGTTTGTTATTGTTTGTTAAATAACTCGGGTCAGCAGAAAGATTCCGTTGCACACTCCAAATAATTCTGCAACACTCAAGTACTTCTCCTTGACACCCGGACTAAGCTTAATCTATATTTCACGTAATTAGGGCGAAAATAGCATTGCTTTTCGGGGAGCTTATGAAAGTCCCTTCTTCCAAGAAGAAAGAATACAACCTGCGCATCGAAGAAAAGGGGCCGGGAGATGTGGTTCTCTTTGTTTCAGGCCGCATCGCCCTTGACGATCTCAATAACTTTATTTCCGATGCCAGGAGTATCCTGCTAAATAAGCCCGCGAAGAAATTGATGGTGGATATCGCAGGAGTCAAATACCTTGACAGCGCAGGCACACTCGCCTTGTTCCAGCTGGAGGACGAACAGACAGCCCGTTCAGCTTCCGTCACATTTCATGGTGTCAGCGATGAACTCAAAGGCATCCTAAATCTGCTCGATAAGAAGGCGCATCACGCCCCGCCCCTGGTCCCGGAGAGGAAGCAGCCGAATATCCTGGAGCAGATGGGGAAAGCCGCCCGGATGCTTCTTGATGATTTCTTCGAGGTTATGAGTTTCGTGGGCGAGCTCATAGTCGCCCTCATTGGCAGCCTTCGCAGTCCTCGCTCGCTGCGGTGGAATGATGTCCTCTATTATATGAAGAGAGCCGGCGTCGACGGCCTTCCCATAGTCGGGCTTATCGGCCTCCTCATGGGACTCATCATGGCCTTCATGTCCTCATTGCAGCTCAAGCAATTCGGCGCGAACATATACGTGGCATCACTCGTGGCAATTGCCATGGTAAAAGAACTGGGGCCCATCATGACATCTATCCTAGTGGCCGGACGCTCAGGATCGGCATTTGCGGCTGAGATCGGTACAATGATCGTGAATGATGAGGTTAATGCGCTTAAAGCCATGGGTTTTGAGCCGGTCCGGTTCCTGGCTGTGCCTAAGGTACTGGCAACTGTCATCGTCGTGCCCATCTTGACGGTGTATGCTGATCTGTTCGCCATACTGGGCGGTCTCGTGGTCGGTGTCGTTGGGCTCGATCTGACCGCCTACTCTTACATCCAGCAGACCCGCGAAGGTGTCGCCGTGTTCGACATTGTATCGAGCATGGTTAAATCTGCCGTCTTCGCCGGCCTGATTGCGGGAATCGGATGCCAGAGAGGATTCCAAGTACGTGAAGGGGCCGAATCGGTTGGCACGTCAACCACCTCGGCTGTCGTTTCGGCCATATTCCTCGTCATCGTCGCGGACTCAGCGTTCGCTATCATCCTTCATTACATAAGATAAAAATTGCGAGATAAAGAGAACAGAACAGAGAATAACAGGGAAGAGCGAATGAATAAAAAACCCATCATCGAAGTGGAAAATCTCACCGCCGGTTACGGCGACACCACTATTCTGGAAAATATCAGCTTCCGGATCTGCCACGGCGAGATATTCATGCTCCTGGGGGGGAGCGGCTGCGGCAAGTCTACCCTTTTGAAGAATCTCAATGGTCTCCTAAAACCCTACTCAGGGCGAGTTATCATCAACGGGACAGACATAACTGCAGCCGATGAAGAGACCATGCGGCAGGTCCAGAAAACAATCGGAGTTCTGTTCCAAGCAGACGCCCTATTCGGCTCCATGACTCTATTCGAGAACATCGCCCTCCCCCTGTATGAATACACTGATCTCCCACCGGGCATGATAGATCGAATAGTGAAAATGAAGCTCGCACTGGTAAATCTGCCCGGGCATGAAAACCATATGCCCGCTGAACTGTCTGGCGGTATGAAGAAAAGGGCTGCCCTTGCAAGGGCCATGGCGCTTGACCCGCTGCTTCTTTTCTTTGACGAGCCTTGGGCCGGGCTGGATCCGGTCACAGCAGCGGAACTGGACATCCTCATAAGGAGTATCAATGCGTCTATGGGAACAACTATGGTTATTGTCACCCAGGAACTTGCGTCCATCTTTGCTCTTGCCCAGAGGGTAATCATGCTCGACAAGAGTGTAAGGGGCATCATAGCCCAGG